>Ga0307991_1000109_pt1 | contig 61382 bp, 51 predicted proteins | sample EllFjometagen131_FD_203146 | JGI IMG/M metagenome (GOLD analysis project Ga0307991, IMG submission 203146) | Marine microbial communities from Ellis Fjord, Antarctic Ocean - #131 | ecosystem: Environmental > Aquatic > Marine > Unclassified | place: Southern Ocean | collected 2014-10-08
GAAACATCAATGTCATTGACAGTGCCGTTAATATTGACTTCCAATGTCGCATCCGGGATCGGTTGGCCTAATGGATCCAGCACGGTTCCTGAGATATTTACATCCCATCCGATGATAGGTTCTGGGATTCCAAGAAAGAATTGACCAGTGTTTTCTGTAATATTCTCTAAAGTTTTAAAAGGTGGAACGAAAATATATCCTTCTGCAAACGGAGTAAGAGTGATGCTGCCCCCTTCGATAACTTCAAACCAAACAGTTCCCAAGGAAACATCTTCTCCATTAACTGTTGCCCCTTCTATTGGTTCGTTATTTTCATCTAAAACCATAGCGAGAACTTCAAAGACAACAGGGTCTGCTTGCTCAATTTCGTAAGCTCCCATATCCGGCATAGATCCCTGGGGAAGCGGTCTTGTATTACTAGTTATATCGCATGGAGGAAATAGAATAAGCTGCTCCTCGGGAAACATATACGCATTTGTTCCGGTTCCTGCGCAGGGAGAACCATCCTGGATTGACAAGCCATCAATTTCCAAGCTATTAATATCTACAAATAAGGGATCGTCGATGTAAATGTTTTCCCCTTTATTTCCATCAAGCCAATTTATTTCTCCATTATTTGCTATTGAAATACCCTCTATTCCAAATTGAAGATCAGAATACGCAATTGAACACGTTCCATGATTTAAACTCATTTGTATTTCTTGAGAACCGGATGATTCATTTCCCCACAAGATTGAATTTAGAGCTGTAATCGTACCTGTTCCGGACACATGTATTCCAGGTGAATACTCAGAATCATACTGGCTAGAATTGCTTGCTATTGTTGAATTGATGAGTTTTACTGGTGTGCTCATTTCAACAAATACAGCTGGTCCAGTTTTATTGCTATTATTTGCAACAAGACAGTTTGCGAGTGTTGTGTCTGCATTATAAAGGAAGGCTCCTGTTCCGATACATTTTACCCCATTATGAGAATTGTTAACAATCGTTACCATATTAAGCAAAGCAGTATTTTCAAGAGTAAGGCTGCTGTAAATAGAAATTCCTGCTCCTAAAGTACTGTTTAGATTTGTTGTCAAATTTTCTTTAATAAGAACATCACTTAAAGTTGCTATTTCATGATCTCCTTCTAGCTCATGTAAATTTAAAACGGCGATACCTCCTCCTGCATGAGCTGCTGAATTGTTTTTGATTATTGAATGATTTAAAACTAAACTTGAATCATAAGAAAAGATGCCTCCGCCCCAATTATTTACTGTATATGGATTAGATTGATCGCTAGCAAGCCCACCTTGAATAGTGACTGCCTCTATCGTAACAGGAATTTCCTGAGAGAAAGTTACTATGTTAATGACTCTACCTAAAAGCTGGGCATCAATAATAACATCTTCTGGATTTCCAGAAAGACCAATAAGGTTTATTGGTGTTGTTATATTTAAGCGTTCGTTATAAGTTCCTGGCATGATGTAAATTGTATCGACCCCACTTGATAAATCAATGGCATGCTGAATTGTGGCAAAAGCTGTTTCAGGAGTTAGCCCATTATTTGAATCATTGCCAGACGCAGAAACATAGTAATTGGCTATGATGATGTCTGTGAGTTCTAATTTTTCATTGGCAAGATATGCCTTCGTACCCTCTAAATATTCTCTTATAATTTTCTCAGCAGATTTTTCATCAACAGTAAACTCTGCTTCAATTTTATTTTTGTCTTTTTTAGGAAGAACGTTACGCAATTTAATTTTTTGTGTAATTTCATTTTCTTCTTTTTCCGGTTGAAAGAATTTTGAAGATTGTCCAAACGAAGACGTAAAACTTGTCATAACAAATGTTGCTATGATTACTGCGGTGATTGATATTCTTTTTCTCATCATGTCTCTCCTTTTTAAGGGCCAAATTTTACCTTAAAATAAAAAAATCTTTATTCTCAATAACCGAAAATAAAGACTTAAAATATTTTTTATATTCTTTCGGTAGTTCAGCCCTCTGTATCTATAAGATACAGAGCTGTAGCTTTGCGTGCTTGCCTTACGACAAGGTTGCCTTTATCAAGAATGCGCTTAACGCTTTCATACAAAGAACGAAATTTCTTATCCTTAGAAAAGATAGCACATAATACTTACAATGTAAGGGGTTAAAGCTATTTTTATGAAAGCGCTTTCTTTTTTTAGAATAATTTTATAGAAAAAGGCCGGGTTAAAATCTAACCCGGCCCAAATTATATATTCTTTAAGAATCTGCTGAATTGTTAAACTGTAATTTTCAGAGACTTTCTTTGTAATTATCCTATGTAGAAATCTTTATTTTAACATTCTTCTAATTTTTATGATTACTTCCTGCCCTCTATATTTTAATCAATATCAATATAATCATTTTTCTTCATAGAAAACAAATACGTTCGACCGGCCTCAAATTGTCCAATTTCATCAATCCAGACACCATCAACTTTTTCAATATATTTTTCACCCTGTATATCCTCGACATGCCAAATAGCATCATTATCTGGGTCAATCAATTCAGCTATTGTATCCATCGCATTTCCATCTGGCCTTTGAAGGCCAGCGTAAAAGGATTCATTTGCGTATTTTCTTCTTTTGTTGTCTGATTTTCTAAATTCATAATATTGTAAAATTATAACATACTTTCGAGGAAAGGTTAATTTAGAAGAAATATTTTATTTTATTAATAAAAAAGCTTAGGCCGGGTTAAAATTCAACCCGGCCCCTCTAAATTTTATTAATCGAAAAATTAATCTTAATCTTGCTTTATCGCACTTAGAGCACATATATCATTGATCCGTTGAAGTTCCGATAAAATTCTGCTGTATGTCATTTTGAATATTAGAGATATTTAAAATCGAAGGTTCAAAGGTGTGTCCCGGAGCTTGGGGAGTTAATGTTATATTTGAACCTGGGTAGGCCAGGTATGCATAAAATGTTCCAGACAAAAAAACCTCACCAGTTCCTCCGGTTGCGCTTAAACTGATACCCGGAATAGCGAAGTAATTATTTGTTATAGTTCCTGAAACCATGTAAGCTTGAAGGGGTAAATTGCAAGAAGAAGTAACTTTAACATGATAGCCTTTGCCGGGTTTCAAAGATCCGATTTCATTAATCGATTGGCCATTTACTAGGCTAAGGGAATTATTATCTTCATCAACAGCTTGCACAAAAACATCAGAGTCAATTAAAGGCTGAAATATCGCAGCAGCATCTATTTCATTTATTAATGGAAATCCAATAATATTCCATCCCTCGTTTAGAGTTAAAATTGTTTCATTTGGATCCAATGGAGCTTGATTACCGGCTATAGAAAAATTGACATTAGAATTCATCTTAATCTGATATCCTTCATTTATGTTCATTTCTCCAATAGTGTCAATATTGTAATCTGGCCAAATTACGCCTATATGATCATCTTTAATAATTTCAACTTGATTAATAATAGGATTAAGAATATTCGCTAAACTCATATCATCGCATACTATGTTAAAAGAAATTAAATTCCACCCTTCTTTTAACTCAAAAAATTGAGAAGAATCGTAGGCACTAAAGTTTTGAATAACATTTTCTGGGTTAGCTTGAAGGATTGCGCTTTCCGGATCAAATATATAATCTTCAAAATTGGGTGTAACTGTCCAAGTTGTACTCCATGTCGAATTACCGGGAAGATCGAAAGAATAATATCCCTGGTTATTAGTTGTTGCATGAAATTGCCGAGAATAATTAGGGCTAGTTGCAATAACGGAAACATATTTTAAAGGTTGACCATTCTTCAAGATAAATCCAGAAATCCGAAAAGCCAGTGTCACACAAACCTCGACCAATTTTTTATTTTCTGCATTCAGTTCTCCGTCAAAAACATTAACTAACAAATCATAGGAACCTGTCTCTAAAGCTTTATTTGTGGTTATCGCTCCAGTGCTAGAATCAATTGCAAAAAACTCTTCTTCATTGCCTGATTCAAAAAAGTAAGTTAAATCTTGATATATTCCATCATCAAGAGCCTCTACATCAAAAACGTAACTGCCGATGTTTGCTAAAGTAGTCATATGCTTGAAACCTGTAAGTGTATCAAAATATGGAGGATCGTTGACTAGCTTTACTGTAATTATCATAGATTCAGAATCTTCTAAAATAGGTGTGCCATTATCCGAAACATTAAATGTTATCGAATGATCACCTGTTTGATTAAAATTTGGTGTCCAGCTAAATATTTGAGTTTCAGTGTTAAAAGTTGCACCTTCAGGTAAATCGTTTGCTGAAAATATTAAAATATCCTCAGAATTTGGATCAGTTGCTGATAGCGCAAATTCAATTGTATTTTCAGCCATGCATCCCTTGTTGCCAATAGGGCTTAGTATTGGTCGACTATTAAATTCAGAGAAATTGAAACGATATTCAGGGTCTCCCAATAAATTTGTGGTTAAATATACATATCTATAGCACTCATCCATTGCACTCGAAATTAGTCCATTATTCTTTTCATGACTATAAGAATTTAACCTGCCAAGTGACTTTTCCGCAGGACCGCTAACATTGTTAAATGCTCCATCCCAAAACCATCTACCAAATGTTTGAGATGCTCCATTTGTTGAATAAGCAGAAAACCATCCAAAGCGACTATTCATAACTGTTGCAAAAGCTCCTGTTATCGGTGAAGAAGTAAGCAATTTTTCTGAGATCGAATCAGTGTTGAGAGTCGTTGTGTAGGGATTTTCATTGTCAAAAGCTCCTGAATAGCATCCGTGCGAATAAATGAATATTGGTCTTTGATTGTCTAAATCCGAAACATCATCTAAGCTCATTTTCATGACCATTGTATTAGTGGCGTGGCCTGTGTGGTTAATATAGAATGCCCCTTCATTAATTCTTGTCATTACTTCATCCATATTCCATTGATATTCAGGGGGGCTGTTTGGTGATCCTGCGGGAGGAGTATCGCAAAGCATATCAACTTCTTCTGGGTAATATGCTTCAATAAATCCAGAAGTTCCAGAGGGAATAGATCCAAATTTAATTTCTTCTATTTCAGCGATTGCGTATTTATATATTCCATAGTAAAGTCCTGCATATTCTCCTAACATTAAAGGATCTAAGCGTTCATTATTTGGTTGAGCGAGAATAGTTTTTTGAACAAAATTATCAGCTTCGGTTATACTATCTACAGGCGCTCGTCCAACAAAAACATCTGAAAAAAGATCAATGTAAATATTGATATCGTCAATTTCCATAAAAGAATTATTATTGTTTGAATCGAATCCTCCGTCTAGGTTTGAATAGTACAAATCAGATGGGATCTCTGTTTGTCCAAAAGCTGCAGGACAAGTCCCTAAATATCTAACTGGTACAATAGGTAGCTCTGTTTGTCCTCCTGCCAATGATTTATCCGCATCTCCACCAAGTAAAACGTATTCTGTAGAAAGTTCTTGATAGGCGTATCGAATATAATTTCTTATTTTTGCTGCCTTATCATTAAATTGATTAAATGATCCGCAAGTGTCTCCCCAATTATAAGGACCCGTGCAACTATAATCAGAGTCATCGTAAATATCTTCTACTGTGACGACACAAGCTGAGATCGGATTTGTAAGTCTACTTTCTTTGTAATCGGCAAACACCTGAAAAGAAAGTGCAAGATTTTCATCTGTTATGATGAGGTATTGGCATTCCTCTCTTGATGGATCCATAGGGTTGCGATCTATCGGATAACTATCTAAGATATATGATTTAATTTCTCTTTGATTTTTCGGTAAGTTTTCTAAAGCCGTGCTTTTATCAACTATTTTAGAATTTTCCTTTTTGGCATTTTGTTCATTGGTATTGGCTGTAATATCTGATAAAAATTTATCTAGAATTATTTCTCTGTCTGTCTGCTTTCCTCGATATCCATGTTCGATAGGCGCAGCTTTTGGTTTTAAAGTTATAGTTATGGTTTTATAATATGAAATTTTGCCATTTTCTGGAATATATTCAATTGGGCATAAGTTAAATGTATAAAAAACAAATCCTCTGTCGACTTGTTTGGCAGGGTTCGTATATGTTCGTTCAGGATATTTATTTTTTGATAGATAAATCATTTCATTAGGCATTGCGGATGAAACATCGAAGCCCGCATCGATTAATTTTTGTTCCGGTAGAATAGGAAGCTGCTTCTCTCCATAACTGAGCTTATGTTCACTGGAGAGCGTTACGCGCTCGCCAAGAGTAATGGTGTAGCTGTCCAGTTTTGTGGCAAACGGTAAAAGAACTTTTGCGTATCGAATCGGAATTTCTGGTTTTCCTTCTTCGCTTTGAATTTGAGTCGCTGGCATGCTAATTTTATTATAACCATTTTCAAGAGGAATAAAAGTTGGTTCATCAAAAGTGTATACAATGGTAATTGTCTCACTCTTTCCGGTTTTTTTAGGAATTCTTGAAAGATCTAAAAGATTTTTTAATGGATCAATGGACGATTTTTCTTCATCTTTTATATATTCCTCAAATGGCAAGATTTTTTCAGATTGCTCAGTTTTTTCAGATTTAGATGCCAAATTGCGACTAAAGGCGCTTGTTGCTTTTCTTGTCTGTGATAAAACTTGATTTGGCGCTAAAAAGCTTAAAATTATGAGCAACGCTAAACATTTGGTTGATAAATTATTTTTCATGCCATTCTCCCTTTAAAATTTATTTATCAATAAAAAATCCTTATTCTCGATAAACCGAAAATAAGGATATATTTTTCCTTTCGGTAGCCTCAGCCCTCTATGTGCTTGCATAGAGCTGAACAGCTTTGCGTCCTTGTCTCACAACAAGTTTGCCTTTATCGAGAAAATAAAAAAATATTTTATAAAAGAACATGTATTGTTTCTAATTTAAGTATATCTTATAAATTTACAAAAACAATGGATAGGCAAGATTTTATGAAAGCGTTTTCTTTTTTTATGAGTTTTTATAAAAAAATAAGTCGGGTTAAGAATTTTAACCCGGCCCAAATTACATATTTTTTTTAAAAATCTACTGAATCGTTAAGTTGCAATTCTCATCGACTTTTACAGCTATCTCCAAGCAAAAAATTGTTATTTTAATGTTCTTTTGATTTTATGACTGTTTCTTGCCTTCTATCTTTTTAAAAGAAATTCATTTTAATCAATATCAATGTAATCTGTTTTTTTCATAGAAAATAAATATGCTCGACCAGCTTCAAACTGTCCGATTCCATCAATCCAGACACCATCAACTTTTTCAATGTATTTTTCACCTTGCACATCCTCAACATGCCACAGAGAATCATTGTCAGGATCGATTAGCCCGGCTATGGTATCCATCGCATTTTTATCTGCTAAAAATCCAATAAAGTTATAACCTGAAAAAAGTTCAACATTTGTTTGTCCCAAGTACAAAGTTCCTGCAAGTGTCATGGTCGTAGCAGAATTCAACTGGATTACAACACCATTTCCTGGGCTTAAAGGTTCCGTAAAATTATTTACTCCCGAACCTGGATTAAAGAAGTTATAATTTCGGTCATAAGCCATCTGCAAATTTCCCTCTGCCACTAATGGTGCTAGCAAATCTTCTATTAGCATACTTTCGGCTTGAACTGTTGGAGCAAAAAAATTCATACCCGCATCAAATGTCAAATTTTGTGTAATAATGGCCACTTCGTAGCGATAAATCAAATCAAATGCATTTGAGACTTTTACTTGATAACCTTTTCCCGGCTGCATTTGTCCAATTGTGTTGATGTTCGTTTCCGGCCAATAGACATGTCCTTGCCCATCTTGAACGACAATAATATCCTCTTGATGTCCTGCAAAGACATCTTCTATATTAAAAGGTTGATCCAGCGGATACCCAATCATTTGCCACCCTGGAGACAATGTAACAGTAGTAGGTAAAGATACAGGATTAGCCACCAAAGAAAGAGTGGCTTGCTCATTGACTTTAACTTGATAGCCTTCCTTGACATCAATTTCGCCAATCGTATTGATTCCATATTCTGGCCAAAAAACATGTCCTGAGTCACCCTTGATAATAACAAGGTTCCCTTGAGAAATAAGCGGCGCAAAAATACTCTCAACCGACATATTTACTGGTTCGACATTAAAAGAAATCATATTCCATCCAGCATTAAAATGTATCTCTTGGGAAACAGCCGACATGCCTGTGGAGTAATTCTGAACAATATCCTCATTGACGGATGTGTAATATATTGGCGTGAGTGGATTAAAAGTGTAGCCTTCTTTGAATGTTTCTACTGTTCCAGACCAGTCCTGTTGAACAACAAAACGATATGTTCCATCAGCTCCTGTGGTAATAGGTGTTATATTGGGGTCGTTGGTAGTCACCAAAACCCCTTCCAAAGGGGCCCCATTTTCTGAAACAACACCTTGAATATTATATCGGGAAAGAATAAATGCATTTCCCGAGCCGAAAAAGTTTCCTAATCCATAAGCATTTCCAATGAGCATTTTACTCTCTGATAGCGCAACTTGAGTACCAAACGAACCCAATTCGTTCTCAGGAGGAACAATCCGAGTTGTCTCTGTCTCTGGCCATGCCCCAGATGAATTACGGGTATACAAATAAGTTGCATTTCCTAAGGACCCTCCGTAAGACCCTACAAGAATTATGTCATCTTCTATTGCAACAGATCGACCAAAACATCCACCTTGTATACCATCGCTGGGTAGAATCTTGCGTGTTTCATTCTCGGGCCAGTTACCATCGGAATTCTCAACAAAAATATAAGCTGCTCCTAAATTTGAAGCAATAGAATCATCTGTGTGAGCTCCTACGATGGCGGTATTTCCAGATAAAGAAACTTGGGCTCCAAATGAACTTTGAGAACTACCGTCACTTGGAAGTATTTTTTGTTCTTCTTCCCATAAGGCAGTGTTTTCGTTTAATTTAAAAATATAAGCAGCTCCAGCATTGGTTCCGTTTGTGTCGTCGTTAAAATCTCCGATAACAAGCGTATCTTCTTGAGTTGAAATTGATGTTCCAAATTGATTACTATTCTTGCTGTCATTTGGAAGTATTATGCTATTAGCAATGGGAGGAAATGTACCTTGAGCATTTCGTTTAAATACATAAACAGCTCCTGTTGAAGCGCCAGATATAGATGAGTTTCCATCTCCAATAAAAAGTGTATCTTCTATTAAAAAAACAGAACCTCCAAAATGAAAACTAGCTTTTTGTTGATTGTTCCAATTTATTCTTTGTGTATAGGTTTCTGGCCACGTACCGTTTAGGTTTTGTTCATAAATATAAACATAAGAAAAGCTTCCGACAATAATGGTGTTATTTGAAGCACTGACAGATAATCCATAAACAGTCGCCTCTGGATTAGGATTTACTAATGCCTTGCTTTCAAAGTGAGGCCAATTGCCATCTTCATCCTTGGAATATATATAGGCGCTACCGAAATAATTATTTGTAGAAGCGCAGCCTATAACAGCCTTATCTCCTTGTATAGCTATTTGATAAAATCCAAACCCACTACCCGAAGAAACATCAGATCCAATTATTTTTCCGTTTTCCCAATTGTTAACAACTCTTTTGTAATCCTCGTAAACATCACCAGCCTGACTGGAAACTGACAGCTTCAAGTATAGTGGTGTTGCTTGCTCCAAGACATTAAGCGTTGCTAAAATAGGATATTCTATTTCACCCCCAGTTCCTGCCTCAGGGTATTTCTCGCCAAATGTGATATTATCTGCAACCATCCAAGGCCCCTCTAGAGATAAAGCATATTCCACTGTATAAGAGTTAAAAGACTCGCCGTAAGCAACACCTCTTATTTCAATAATTTCATTTTCAAAATATTGCTTAAAATTTTTCGGAGAAAATATTTTTGCCGCTAATGGCGTTGAAACATCTAAAGCTGCATCTGCATTTAACATTCCATGCCCAAATGTTTCATCAAATCCTGAATCGCTAAAATTAACAGCTGAAAATCTTAGAGCAGATCGCATTTGCTCAGGAGTAAATTCAGGATGCAAAGCCCTCATTAAAGCCAATGTGCCAGCTACATGCGGAGCCGCCATAGATGTTCCATTTGATCGATAATAAATATCGTCTACAATGTGTTCTCCATTTTCATAAAAATCAGTATTTCTTGCTCTTAAAGATAGGATTTCAACTCCGGGAGCGGTAACATCAACCTTCATCCCAAAATTTGAAAAGTCAGCTTTTTCAGAATTAGAATCAATCGCCGCGACTGCGATAACGCTCTGCAGATTCGCTGGCATAAAAGCACTTGTTTCAAAATCGCTATTGCCCGCACTTGCAATATTCACACATCCACTCGCTTGAGCAAGGGCAAATGTATCTTCAAGAATTTGGGAGTATCCTCGCCCAGACCAAGAATTGTTTAATAGATCAGCACCATTTTCAACAGCAAAATATATGGCTGAAGCGAGATCATCCTCATAGCCGTCACCTTGTGAATCTAGTCCTTTGATTGCCATAATTTCTGCTAAAGGAGCAACTCCAATGATGCCTATTCCATTTTCTTTTGCCGCGATTGTTCCTGCGCAATGCGTTCCATGTCCGTGATCATCCATAGGATCTGTGTCTTGATTAACAAAATCATATCCGTATTCATTTTGATCGTTCTGCCACATGTTTTCGAAAATATCAGGATGAGTGTAATCTACGCCAGAATCAATAACAGCAACAATGACACCTTGACCCTTTGATTTTGCCCAGGCACCATTATCTTGCAATGGATCTCCCGTATGAAGAAAGTCTGGTGTGAGGCCATACATATCTCTATAGCTATTGCCCCAGCTACCAGAGGATGAATAATAAGGATCATCTGGTTCATAAAAAGCATAATATTTCTTAACATAATCAACAAATTCAACATTGTCATCTGATTCATACACTGCTTTTATTTGTTCAATATTGAAAGATTTGTTGTTAAATTCCATAACAAAAATAGAAGAAAGTCTGTGAAGATATTTTACCTGAAGATCAGCATTTGCGCTTTGTGAGCGATTATAAAATCGTTTATTCATATTTATAACTTTTTCTGTGAGCTCAAGCTCTTTCTCTTTTTCAAAATCAAGAGCTATCTTAGAAGTTAAAGGGCCTGTAAAAGAATCAATTGAATGTTTTAAATCTAAATCAATTAAAGGCTTTATTTCTTTAAGGTCGTATTTCTTATTTAAATTATCCAAATCACTATTGCCTGTAATCTGAGAAAATCCATTCTTTTGACTTGCAAGTTTCTCAGCAACAACAGAAAGCCCACTTCCCTCTTTAAAACGGATAAATAATCGATTGTCTCTATACTCAACTGTGTCTGGCGCTTTCATTACAGCAGGAGTTTTGCCAATTTTATTATAGCTATTTTCTTTTTCTTGCTGATGTTTTAATAATTCATGAAATTCTTTAAGGTGTAGACTAGATTCAAAATTATCCTTAAGAGGCTTAAAAGATAATTCTTTAATAGAAAACTTGCTTTGTCCGTTTGCCAAAACAAGCTCAGGTAAAAAGCAAGCTCCTAAGATAAAGATAGTTGCTGTTAAGCAAAGAAATATTGTTATTGCATTTCTTTTATATTGCATAATTTTTTTCCCTTTTTAAATGTATTAAATAAATTAAATTGTGTTTATTGAAATTTAGAGTTTCTATTCTTTGTAATTTTGGAATAAAAGCATCCATTTCTTAATATTTAACTTTCTCTATATATTTCAATAAATCGAGTTTATTGCTTTGCTCTTTATGATTATCTTGTTTTATTCTTTAAGAAGTTTGAAATTATAACACAAAAAAATCAAATAACAAATTTTATAAAGGATACCATGTAAAATCGAAAAAACAATGTTATTTTGAGTTTTTCTTGAATAATTTTAATTTTATTTTTAAGTTGAGGTCTATTAGAAGAATGATTATGTTGACAGCTTCAAAGGTGCACTTTATAATGGCAAAATGAGAAATTCAGATATAGCTATTTCTATAAAAAAATTAAGTAAGTTTTATGGGTCTTTTGAGGCGCTTAAGGAAATTTCCTTTGATGTTGAGCGCGGAAGCTTTTTTGGGTTTTTAGGGCCTAATGGGGCTGGAAAAACAACAACAATTAATGTTTTGACTGGACTTTCGAATTATAAATCAGGATCTGTTAAAATTTTTGGATATGATGTGACATCAGAATATCAGAAGACAAGGCCTTTGATTGGGCTTTGTGCGCAAGATTTTAATTTTGACCCCTTTCTTCCTTTAGAAAAAATGCTTATTTACCAAGCTGGCTATTTTGGTATTCCTGAAAAAATAGCAGAAAAAAGAGCTGCTGAACTTTTAGATCGATTTCAGCTTCTTGACAAGAGAAATGTTAAGCATCGCGCTCTTTCTGGTGGAATGAAGAAACGTCTTTTGCTCTGTCGAGCTCTTATTCATGATCCTGAAATTTTGATTCTTGATGAACCGACTGCCGGTTGCGATCTTGAATTAAGATTTCTAATTTGGGATTATTTAGCAGAATTGAACAAAGAAGGAAAAACAATATTTTTAACAACACATTACATGGAAGAAGCTGAGAAATTATGTAAAACTCTTGGCATTATTCATCAAGGAAATATTGTTCGTATCGGTAATAAAGAAGATATTTTAAAAGATAAAACGCTCCAGGATGCATTCTTGGAAGTTACAAATCATAGATAAAAATGCTTATAAACAACCCCATAGGAATCTTAGCTTTATGTAAGCGTGAAATCATGCGTTTTTTATCGGTGGCAACACAAACATTGTTTCCTCCAATGATTTCGTCGACTTTGTTTATTTGTATTTTCGGCTTAGCTTTAGGAAAACGTATTGATTTAAGCGAAAGTGGGATTACTTATCTTGCTTTTATTATTCCTGGCTTAATGACCATGAATGCCATTACAAGTTCTTATGAAAATGCCAGTTCTTCTTTATTTATATCAAGATGGCATAATCATGTTCAAGAAATTTTGCTCTCTCCTTTGTCGTACTTTGAAATGGTTTTAGGAGTTTTGGTCGGAAGTCTTGTTCGTTCACTTTTAGTTGTAAGTGCAGTTCTTACAATTTCTCTTATCTTTAATCCGATGCCAATTTCTCATCCATTTTTAATGATTTATTTCATGATTATTATTCCTATTATCTTTTCGTGCGCTGGTATGTTGGCAGCGCTCTGGGCTGAAGATTTTAACATGCTAACAATGTGGAATACTTACTTGATTATGCCGTGCACTTTTTTAGGTGGAGTTTTTCATCCTATTCACTTGATTCCCAAGCAATTTCAATTCTTTACAAAATTAAATCCGATGTATTACTTAGTCAGCGGAATGCGTTATAGTGTTATTGGCGTATCTGATGCGCCAATTATTTATAGCATAATCATTTCTTTGGTGTTGGCTTTAAGTATTTTTCTTGTAACGGTTTACTTGTTCAAAATCGGATATAAACTGAGAACATAAAATGGATTTTCTTACTCAAAAAGTTTTAGATCGGCAAAAGGAAATTTATAAATGGATTCGTAATTCTGAGTGCATGCGAGAGCTTCCTCTTTATTCGTCTGTTGATATTAGAGATTCTGGCTTCAAAATGGCTGTCGTCGATACGAATCTTTTTCCAGCTGGTTTTAATAATATTTGTTCTCACGGCATTGCAGGTGCAACGCTTTTTATTAAAAAAGCAATTTCAAAAAGAGTTAGTCCTGGAAAAGATATTTTGATCATTGCCGAAGAGCATACTCGAAATACTTGGTATCTGGAAAACATTCGAGTCCTTAAGGAAATTATTGAGCTTGCTGGATATAATGTCACAATTGCAACCTTTCTAACCGTTCAGCCTAATTTTTGTGAAAATGCTAATGCTGTTGAATTGCTGACGGCTACAGGTAAGCCAATTAAGATTTATTGTTTTAAAAAAATTCTTGCAGAAATTAAAACTGGAAATCGAAAATTTGATTTAATTATTTTAAATAATGATTTAACTTCTGGTGTTCCAGACATCTTGCGAGAATCTGATATTCCAATTTACCCTTCTCTTCAAGCTGGATGGCATGTTCGATCAAAGTTTGAACATTTTAAGCATAATTACGGCTTGATTGAACAATTCTCAAAAATTATCGATGTTGACCCTTGGCTTCTAACATGTTTGGATGATGTTGTTAGGGATATAAATATTAATGACGAAGCTGATCGTATGCGCATGATGGGTCATGTAGAAAAACTTTTTGAAAAAATTGAAAAGAAATACAATGAATATGATATTAAAGAAAAGCCGTATATTATTTTAAAATCGGATTCTGGAACGTACGGAATGGGCGTTGTCCCTATAGAAAACCCGAAAGATATTTTGAATTTAAATCGCAAGAACCGAAACAATCTCTTTAAGGGTAAAAGCGCAAAAATAACTGATCGCTATATTTTGCAAGAAGGTATTTCAACAAAATATCATATTAATCAAGAAATTAGCGAAGTCTGCATTTATCAAATTGATAATAATTTAATCGGCGGGTTTTATCGTTCTCATGGCGCCAAAACCAACCGTGATAATTTAAATTCTAAAGGAATGAATTTTAAGACAATGTGTCCTCATCTTAGAAAATATGGAGATTGTGGAGTTCATCATGATATGAATATTTTTGATGTTTATCGACTTCTAGGGCGTATTGCTGGTATTGCCGCACACCATGAAGTTCTGCATTTGGAAGGACTAAAGAAATGAATTTTATTTTTTTGATGGATCCGCTAGAAACCATTAAAATTGAAAAAGATACAACTTTTGCTTTGATGCTTTGTGCTTATTTTCGCAAACATCGTGTTTTCTTCTTGCCCGAAGGAAATATCTCAATTAAAAATGAAAAAGTTAATTTTTGTGTAACTGAAGTTATTCCGCAAAAAAATATTAAAGCACCTTTTATCAAGAAAGAAATAATTCAGCTTACAGAAGACGATGTTGATGTTGTTTTTATTCGAACCGATCCTCCTTTTGATCAATCATATTTGATGAGCACATGGCTCTTAGATCGCTTGCCAAAGCGTGTGGTTGTTATTAATAGTCCAAATGGTATTCGAACAGTTAATGAAAAATTATGGGTAACTCGATTTGCATCGATTATTCCAAAAACGCTTGTCACTCGCAGTAAGAGTGACTTTATAGAATTTTTAAACGAAGAAAAACAAGCCATTGTAAAGCCAGTTCATCTTTTTGGAGGAATGAGTATTTTTCATATAAAGCAAGGAGATTTAAACGCCAGTGTTATTTTTGAAACATTAAGTAATTCCGGTGGTCGAGAAGTTATTGTTCAGCAGTATATTCCAGAGGCAAAAGATGGAGATAAAAGAATTTTATTGTTAGATGGTGAGCCGCTTGGCGCGCTTCTTCGCGTGCATTCTAAAGATGATCATCGAAACAATTTCTTTTCTGGAGGATGTGCACGCGCGTGCAAGATTAATCATCATGATCAGCGCATTATTCAAATTTTAAAACCACACTTGCGAAGTCTTGGGCTTTATTTTGTCGGGATTGATATCATTGGAAATTATTTAATTGAAGTTAACGTGACCTCTCCAACTTGCTTGCAGGAGATAGATCGACTAAATCATGTTGTTCTTGAGGATCGCGTTATTAATTTTGCTGAAGAACTAACAAAAGTTTATTAATTAAGGAGAGTTTAATGAAACTAATTTTATATTATTTCCCCGGATGTCCTTTTTGTGGTCGTGTTACAGCTTTTATTGAAGAGCATAATATTGATTTGGAAAAAAGAAACATTCATCAAGGTGATGTTATTAAGCAAGAATTATTAGATGTTGGCGGTAAAACCCAAGTCCCTTGTCTTATAATTGATGGAAAACCAATGTATGAATCAATGGAAATTATTAAATGGTTTAAAGCAAATGTTTTGTAATTAAGCTAAAAAATATATTGATATGCAGAAAGGCCCTGGATTTCTCCAGGGCCTTTCTGGTTTAGAACAATTTATCTAATTATTTGGATTTTAAGATCTTCTTAGCCTTTTCATCCATAACATCAGTCAAGAAAGAAATTCCAGTAACTTCTTCTGTTTCTCTGTTTCCAGCAAACAGATCGTCACGAGAAATTTCATTTAAAGAAAAACGTCTCGCACCGGCAAGCAATTGTTGCAGACCAGCCGCTAGCTTATCAGCAGCAGTCCAAGAAGCAATTGCGCCAAATGGAATATTTTTCATTTCGTCTTTTCCAACTTTCTTTTGAACATCATAATAACCTGCAAAAATCTCTTCAGGAGATGTTCCGTTCGCTTTAACAGCTGCAGGAAGTTCATTCCAGCTTCCATTAAGTTTTTCTCTTCTGTCTGGATGAAGAGCGCCTTCAATATTAGACCCTAGATAGCCAGGAATCATCAAAGAACGACCCATACAAATAAGTTTTGTAAATGGAGCACCGAGAGCTAATGCTTTGAAGATTTGGTCTTCTTTGGCTAATCCACCAGCAAAAGCCATGTCAACAACATCTTTGCCTGACTTTTTAAGAATAGAAGCATACTCATATGCTTTAGAATGAAGATGTATCGAAGGAACGCCCCAGCTTTCCATCATGTTCCATGGACTCATTCCTGTTCCACCGCCAGAACCATCAATCGTTAAAAGATCAAGCTTGGCTTCTGTTGCATATTTAATCGACATAGCCAAAGCCTCCATGCCATAAGAACCTGTTTTAAGAGAAATTCTCTTATATCCAAGTCCCCGCAAATATTCTACAGAATTCATGAAGTTCGTGTGAACTTCTTCCTCTGACGTTAAGCTTGTGTACCCTAAACGACTATGACGGGCAAATGATTTTATTGCACCAGCTTTAAAAGCTTCTTGTACTTCGGGAACTTTTGGATTAGGGTCAACAACGTATCCTCTGTCTTTTAGAAATAGCGCATATTCAAGTGAAGTAACTTGAATTTCTCCACCGATATCTTTTGCGCCTTGACCCCATTTAAGCTCGATAATAACTTTGTCACCGTATTTCTCAACAACATATTCAGCAACACCATTTCTTGTATCTTCAACGTTAAGCTGAACAATGATAGCGCCGTATCCGTCATAATATCTTAAAAAAGTATCAATTCTTCGATCAAGTTCAGGTGCTTTTTTAATTTTTCCGTTTTCAATCACTGATTGCTTGTCAACTCCAACGACATTTTCTCCAACAACAATTGGGTAGCCGACAAGAGCAGCGCCAACAGAAAATGATTCCCAATATTTTGCAGCAATAAAAGTAGAACCTAGGGCACCAGTCATAATTGGAATACGTGCTTTTGTTTTGATTTCTTTTCCAAATTGAGTTTCAATGCTAACATTTGGAAAAATACAATCATCTTCTGATGTTGAAAGACCTTGAGGAAGACCATGTGCACCATAATTGTATCCTTGAATTCTAAGATTATTGTAAGCAACGCCAAGATGAAGCGTATTAGCACTTCCGGCAGTAATTGCACCAAAATCTCTTGGATATAAAAGTTTTCTTCCCTTTAGACTGGAAAGCCATGTTTCGCATTTTCCTTTACAATCAGCACGACATAAAGTGCATAACCCTGATTCGCACGGATCTCCACGATTAACTGTTCCTAGTGCGTCATTGGTTTTGGATAAATTGAGCATTGCCCATCCTCCTTGTGTTGAAGTGAAATTTGAAATGGTTAGCTGATAAGCACGATATGCCTAACAATCAGGAATTATTCTAGCATAATCAGAGAATCTGAAAAGATTTTTTTTATCTGTTTTTTTTATTTGTTTTTAAGGAAAATGAAGAAAAATGTTTGCGCGCTAGACATTCTTTTTTTAAGCTGAATTAAATAAAAAATGCTAAGAGTGTTTCTTCGGGAATTTCTGTGGCAAGAATTTCTTTAATAGTTTTTTTATCTGAGGATTTCCAAGAAACAATAACAATATTGTCCTTGTTCCGATGTTTTGAATAACGCTTTGCAAGATTTGCAGCAATGAGAAGTTCTTCTTCTGATGGATTTTTTCCTTTTAAAACAACAGTTGGGCCTTCAAAATCTTTGAGCTCAAAAACAATATCATCATTTTCTGCAAGATCAATCAGTTTATTGCTTTCGTTTTCATCACGCCCAATAATAATCTTAAAATTTTTATTAATACGAAAATGACGACCCCATTTTAAGCCTACAATCTCAGCAAGATTTTTATAGCCATATTTAAAGCTATCTTTCATTCTCCGAGCAAAATTTTTATCTGTTAAAAGGCAACCGCCGCCTGTTGGTGTATAATTTTTAATTTGAAGAACTTTCCCCATTTTCTGTAGTTCTGATCTTGATCTTCCAGAAAAGCTACAAAGCTTTTCTCGATCAATCTTATTTTCTTTTTCAATAATCGTAGGGTCAAGAAGCTTTGCGCATAACGGTCTAAGAAGTCGTCCTTCTAGCCCGCTTTTTTCTTCAATACATTTAAGGCTATGACGCAGTTGGGACATCGGCCTTTGTCCTAGGATTTCACCAGTAAAAACAAAATCAGCATTAATTTCTTCCATGTATGCTTTTGCTTTTTTGAGATTATAAATACGACAATCAACACATGGATTAATAGCGGATCCATAACCATGTTTAGGCTTTTTGACAATCTCTAAAAAATCTTCATTGAGCTGAATAATCTTAAGCGGAATTTTAAGCTGGGCGGCAATGTCAATGGATCGAGGCTTGTCGCCACATCCCCAGGGAAGTAAGAAATGTAAACCGTAGACTTCGACTCCAAGATCAACAAGGATCTTAGTTGCTAGAGCGCTATCAAGGCCCCCGGAAATCATGCTAACTGCTTTTATTTGTTTCATAAATTTCTCCATTGAAAGAATGTATGCTATCGCAATTCATATCTGTATTCAAGACAATTTTTAGATTGCAAGAAAATCTTGCGTCGAATGTTCTTTTATGATATATATATAAATCCTAATAATTATTAAATAGCGAGTTAAAATATGGCAAAACAAAAGAAAAATAAAAAAACGATGAATGGTGCCCAAGCTTTAATTAAATGTTTGGAAAACCAAGGTGTTGAATATATGTTTGGACTTCCAGGCGGATCTGTTATTCCAATTTTCGATGCCTTAGTCGATTCAAAAATAAAATCTATTTTGGTTCGCCATGAACAGGCTGCGACTCACATAGCCGATGGCTATGCTCGTGTTACAGGAAAACCTGGCGTTGCTCTTGTTACGAGTGGGCCTGCAGCAACCAATACAATTACGGGCATCATGACAGCACATATGGATTCTGTTCCTATGGTTGTTTTATGCGGACAAACAATTACGCCAATGCTTGGCAAAGATGCGTTTCAAGAAACGGATACGTTTGGTGTAAGCATGCCTGTTGTTAAACACAGCTATCTTGTTAAGAACACCAATGATCTTCCAAGAGTCATAAAGGAAGCTTTTCATCTTGCGCAGACTGGTCGGCCAGGTCCTGTTTTAATCGATCTACCAAAAGATGTTACCTCTAATGCCTTTACGGGATCGTCGTTAAATCCGAAGACAGATCTTCCAGGATATGACATTCCGGCAGCTGGTAAGAAAAGTGATATATTAAAAATTGCTAAAATGTTAAAGCAGTCAAAACGACCATTGCTACTCGTTGGCCATGGTGCTGTTATTTCTAAATCAAGCTCTTCACTTAAAAAGCTTGTCGAGAAGTTGCAGGCACCGGTTATCAATACGCTTTTAGGAAAAGGTGCTTTTCCTGAAACACATCCCTTGTCTTTGGGAATGGTTGGTATGCATGGTACAGCATATTCTAATAAAGCAATTACACTGTGCGATTTAATTTTTTCTATCGGTTCACGTTGGGATGATCGTATTAATTCGAATAATGCAGAGTTTTGCCTGGGTGCAAAGAAAATTCATATTGATATTGATCCAGCTGAAATTGGAAAAATTGTTAAGCCTGATGCAAGTTGCGTTGGTGATGCAAAATTAATTTTAGATGAGCTTGTAAAACATGTTTCGAAGCTCGATACTGATGAGTGGATTCGAGAGCTTGATTATCTTAAAAAAGAATATCCTCTTCATTATGACAATAAAGAAGGATTGAGTGCTCAATACGTTATCGATGAACTTTATAAAGTTACAAAAGGAAAGGCGATTGTTGCAACGGATGTTGGTCAGCATCAAATGTGGGCTGCACAATTTTATAAAAGTGATTATCCGGATCGATGGCTTTCTTCTGGTGGTGCAGGAACCATGGGTTACGGGTTTCCGGCAGCTATTGGTGCGCAATTTGGTTGCCCAAAAGACACAGTTGTCGCTATTTGCGGTGATGGTGGATTTCAGATGACACTTTATGAATTGTCGACGATTTTTAATCATAAACTTCCGGTTAAAATTTTAATTATCGACAATAAGTATTTAGGAATGGTTCGTCAATGGCAAGAATTATTTTTTGATAACCGCCTGTCTGGTGTTGATCTTGAAGGTAATCCAGATTTCGTTAAACTTGCTGAGGCCTATGGCGTAAAAGGATTTCATGTTGATGATCCTAAAAATGTTAAAAAAACGTTGGAAGCTGCTATTAAGCATAAAGGTCCGGCTCTTATTCATGCGGAAGTTGTTAAGCAAGGTAACGTTTTTCCTATGGTTCCAGCAGGAAAATCTGCTCACCACATGATCATCGAGGCCCCGACACATAAACTAGAAAAACCAACAGGAAGTACATAGGTAATACGATGAGTAAAAAAATAAATAAAATACATACAATTAGTTTTCTTGTTGCTAATAAGCCTGGTGTTTTGGTCCGTGTTGCTTTAGTTTTTGCAAAGCGCGGATATAACATTGATTCTTTGGTTGTCTCTCCTTCTTTTAACGAGAAGTATTCTCGCATGACGATTGCAGCTCAAGGGGATCCTTCAATATTAGAGCAGATTGTTAAGCAGGCTGCAAAATTAATTGATGTTTTAAATGTTAGTGAGCATGAGCCAGAAAATGCAATTGAAAAAGAATTTGCACTTATAAAAATTCGTTGTAAACCACAGCAAAAAGCACCTCTTCAGAAAATATTGAAGAAGTACAAATCGCACATTCTTGATATAACAGAAAATACAGCTGTTGTTGAGCATACTGGCACAACTGCTGAGCTTAACGAGCTTGAAGAAAAATTAAAGAAATATAGTCTTGTTGAAATGGTCCGAACCGGAAAAGTTCTGATGGTTCGAGGAAAAGAAGTTACCTAGCGATCCATCCGATCGAAAAAATAATTCCATAAAAAAGACAGAGTTGAACAGTAAGCCCGATGAGTTGATCAAAATCGGGCTTATTTTTTATGATAAAACTTCTTCTGATAAGAAAAATAGCTCCTAAAAGAATTACAGATGAAAAAATTATAATTTTATGATCATGAATCGTTAAATAAATAATAATTGGAATTAATGCTGCAAGAGTAAGCGAAAGTGCATATTCAATCCTTCCGAAAGTTTTTCCAAAACGCACAACCAATGTTTTCTTATTCACTTGTTTGTCAGTTTCAAAATCTCTAACATTGTTTATTGCTAGAATTGACATCGCAAGAAGCCCTGGGCCAAATCCAGCCAAAACAACAGCTGCGTTTATTTCAAGTGTTTGCGCATAATATGTTCCGCCGACTGCAATAGGGCCAAAAAATAATAAAACTAATATGTCGCCAAAACCTTGATATCCTAGAGGTTTCTTTCCGGCTGTATAAAATATTGCAGACAAAAGCGACAAGAATGCAATGACGAAAATAGGCCAACCAGCTCTAGAAATTAAATAAATACAAATAGGAATAAGACATAATAGCGCAACATCAATAGCGCTTTTTATCTCCTTTTGGCTGATGCTGCCAACCAATATGCTTCGCATTGGATCAAAGTCCCCTTTTTTATCTGCGCCTTTTTTAAGATCACAATAATCATTAGTTAAATTAGTTATAATATGAATTAAAATAGCGCCTAGGAGAGCCGCAAATGCTGTTGGAAAGTGTGCAATGCCATCGCCAAAGGCCATCGAAGTTCCAACGACAATTGGAGTTGTAGAAATGAGAAAAGAACTCGGCCGAGTTGCCAAGAACCATTTTTTAATTAGAGATATTTTTTGATTACTCATTTTCTTTTAGGAAGTGATCTACTTCAACGGCAGCCATGCAGCCAGAGCCAGCCGCAGTAATAGCTTGGCGATAAATTTTATCCTGAACATCTCCACAAGCAAAAACGCCTGGAATGCTTGTCTGTGTTGTGCCTGGCTTTGTGTTGACATATCCAGCTTTATCAGTTTCAAGCTGTTTTTCTAGAAAATCTGTATTTGGCTTATGTCCAACAGCATAGAAAAGACCTGAGACATCAATTATTTCTTCTTCTGATGTTTTTGCGTGTTTTGTTTTAAGAGATGTCAAGAATTGTTCTCCCTTTGCTTCGACAACATGTGTTTCCCATACCATCTCAATTTTATCATTATTCAAAACACGTTCTTGCATAATTTTTGATGCACGTAAAACATCGCGCCTAACAAATACCAGCACCTTACTTGCATATTTTGTTAAATGAAGCGCTTCTTCGCAGGCAGTATCTCCCCCGCCAATAATAGCTAAAACTTTATTTCGAAAAAGCGGTAAGGCGCCATCGCAAACGGCACAAGCTGAAATCCCCTTTTGCCAGAAAGTGTCTTCGCCAACAATTGAAAGTCTTTTAGCTGTAGCCCCTGTTGCGATAATAATTGATTTGGTTTCAATACATTCTTGATCAATAAAAACCTTAAATGGGCGAGATGATAAATCAACCTTTGTGGCAGTTTTTGTTTCAATGCGAGTTCCACATTTTATAGCTTGAGCTCGCATTTTATCCATAAGCTCGAGACCAGCAATGCCTTCTTCGAATCCTGGAAAATTTTCAATATCCGTTGTTGTTGTTAGCTGGCCTCCTGCGGCAACGCCGCCTGCCATCATACCCTCAAACATCAATGGCTTTAATTCAGCGCGTCCTGTATAAATAGCTGCTGTTTGAGCTGCAGGACCAGATCCAATGATAACAATATTCTCAACATTCATTTTTATCCTCCAAATTTATTTTAGAAAAACTTGGGTGCAAATCAACGTGTTTTTTTATGACAACTTTTTCGCTCTCTAGATCCATTTGCGAATCGCACTGCTCTTCTTTTTTAATTAATTCATCCAAGCTCTTATCCGATTTTATTTTAAATCCAGCATCTTTAATCATTTGCAATGTTTTTCTTCGGCTTAATCCTTTAGCATTTAAATAGCCATCCATAAAAATAGAATTTGCAGGATAAAGACCAAAAGCCTGAAGGTCGCGCAGATGATATTCTCGTCCAGCCGCGATACGAAGTTCAACCTTTGGATTTAAGAAGCGATATAGGCAAAGAATGCGTAAACATAATCGTGGTGTTAGCTCGTTAGCTTTGGTCAAAACATTCCCCTCGATAGGCAATAAAAAGTTCACAGGAATTGATTTAACATTCTCAAAACTTCTCAACGTCAAAGCCGCATCGATAATGTCTTGTGTTGTTTCACCCATGCCGATAATAACACCAGAGCAAATATCGAGTCCTGCGCTTTGAGCAGCATTAAGAGTTTCTATTCTTTTTTCAAAAGAATGTGTTGTGCAAATATTCTTATAGTGCTCAGAAGAACTGTTGATATTGTGATTTAATCGATTAAGACCTGCATCTTTTAAAATTTCTGCTTCTTTCTGTGTTATAAATCCCGGTGAAACACAAACTTCAATTGGAAATTTTGATTTAATCTCTTGAATAATCTTAACTAGGGATTGAATTCTACTTTCAGGCTGACATCTTCCAGAAAATACCATACAATAGCGAAAAGCTCCTGCTTTGTACGCCTGCTCAGCTTCTTTTAAAATTTCTTCATCGCTTTTCATTGAATATTTTTCAATTTCTGCGCTAGAAGATTTTGATTGTGCACAATAATGACAGTCTTCAGAACAAGAGCCGTTTTGAACATTGTTAATAATGTGAATTGTGACGTCGTTCTGCCAGTATTTAAATCGTAACTTATAGGCAGATTGAAGTAGTTCCAAGATTTGAACTTTTGGAGAATTTAAGATAACATCGCATTCATCTGGAGATAATATTTCGCCAGAGAGACTCTTCTTTTCAATTTGAGTGTAAAAATTAGAATTAATCATTGTTGTATTCTAATGCAATGTTCATAAAAAATCAAACACTTAACTAATAATATTTCTAAAAGATCTTGCTATTAATACTAATATTATGTATATTAATTTTATGAAAAAAAGACATACCTTTCATATTCCTGTCATGGGAACTGGGTTCACTATTGATACACCTATAAAAGTTGCTAAATATGGCATATCCTCGGTTATTTCGCTTGTAGATGACACACTAATTGAGCAAATGAGAAAGTTTTATGCAAAGCTTTATAAGGAAGACTATAGAGAAATCAAAAAAGGTGATCCAGATCATCGTGCAAGACGAATTACAGAATACTTAAATCTTGTTGATCGAATTGTTAAAAAGCAAATTTCTGATCTTAAGGTCTCTGCTTTTGAGACTGGAAGTGAAATTACAAAATATTTTGAACTCCTTCCTGATACTTCACCTTTTAAAAAGATTTATCAAAAAATGCTTCTAACTCAAGATTCTCAAACTAAACAAAAACTTCAAGATGAGTTGCGTGAAAATATAAGATCTGGAAGCATTGATGTCAACATCATGACAAAGTTAGACCGCACAAACTATGATCAAAGCGGCAAAGAGCTTTCAGCAGAATTTTCAGATGCACTTGCAGCGTTTCGTGGTTATGCGCAAAGCACTTTGGAATCAGCAATTGTATTCTCAGCTGGATTTAATCGAAGACTGTATAGCTATATTGAGAATTTTAAAGATTTTTATTCTGATGCTGCTGGAAAGATAAAAAAGAAGATTATTTTAAAAGTTAGTGATCATCGCTCTTGTGTTACTCAAGGTAAATTTTTAGCTAAAAAAGGGTTGTGGGTTTCTGAATATCGCATTGAATCTAGTCTTAATTGTGGAGGGCATGCATTTATTTCAGATGGTTTTCTTCTTGGTCCCGTTCTTGAAGAGATAAAAGTAAAACGTGATGAATTTTTTTCTGGAATTAAAAATATTTATCAAGAAGCTATTAAATTAAAGAATGAACTAGCGCCTCCTCCTTCTGACCCAAAAATTACAATTCAAGGTGGCATTGGTACGTTTGAAGAAGATCAATTTTTGATGAATCACTATAATATTGATGAAACCGGTTGGGCGACACCCTTTCTTCTTGCTCCTGAAATTGTTAATGTTGATGAGTCGACTTTAAAAAAATTATGCAACGCCACCGAGGATGATCTTTATTTAAGTAATTGTTCGCCGATTGGAGTTCCATTCAATAATCTTAGAAGTGCTCCAAGCAATGTAGCTCAAGAAGACCGAGTCAAAAATGGTCGCCCTGGAAGCAGTTGCTTTAAAGGACATCTTAAACTTAATACAGAGTTTACAGATTTGCCGATTTGTGTTGCTTCGCGACAATACCAAAAATTAAAACTTGAGCAAATCGAAAATTCTGACAACAAAGATGGTTTACCTTTAAAAGAAGACATTGTTGCTAAAACTTGTATTTGTCATGATCTTAGCGCGGCTGCATTGATCGCTAATAACATTGAAACAAAATATCCTTTAAATCCTGCGATTTGCCCGGGCCCAAATCTTGCCTACTTCTCAAAATTAACAACATTAAAAGAGATGACTGATCATATTTATGGACGAATTAATTTGTTAAATTCAAAATATCGTCAACATATTTTTGTTAAAGAACTTGAGCTTTATGTGAATTCTTTTATTAGAGAAATTAAACTTTGCAAATGCACGTTAACTAATAAACAAATTGCATATTTTAATGGATTTAAGAAGAATCTAACAGACGGCATTGATTATTACTGCGATTTATTCTCAAAAATTTTGCAAGATGCACAAGATCAGCAAGCGCGAATTTTAGATGAATTAAAAGAATTTCGTTCTAAAGTTGACAGCATCATTCCTGCTGAAGACAATCCCCTTCGAAAAAAATAAATAAATTTATTGATTACTTTTTGGACAAGATTTAGACATGTCTCTCAGGTCATGGCTGACCTTCATAGAGCAAAAATTTGGACCGCACATTGAGCAAAAGCGGTCTTTTTTTGATTTATCTTCAGGAAGTGTTTGATCGTGAAAATCTTTAGCTTTCTGAGGATCAAGGCTTAAATTAAAATGATCTTGCCAATTAAATGAAAATCGCGCCTTGGATATGGCTTTATCCCATTCTTGAGCACCTTTATGCCCTTTAGCAAGATCAGCTGCATGCGCAGCAATTTTGTATGCAATCATCCCTTCTTTAACATCGTTTTTGTCAGGTAAGCCTAAATGCTCCTTTGGCGTAACATAGCACAGCATTGCTGTTCCGTACCAGCCAATGATTGCCGCTCCAATAGCTGAAGTGATATGATCATAGCCTGGTGCAATATCAGTTGTTAAAGGCCCTAATGTATAAAAAGGCGCATCATGACAATATTCAATTTGCTTGTCCATGTTTTCTTTAATAAGGTGAATTGGAATATGTCCAGGTCCTTCAATGATTGCTTGAACATCATGCGACCATGCAATTTTAATAAGATCTCCTAAAACTTTTAATTCTGAAAATTGAGCTTCATCATTAGCATCAGCGATACATCCAGGTCTTAGCCCATCACCTAAGCTAATACCGATATCATGTTGCTTTAAAATCTTACAAATATCATCAAAATGTGTATAAAGAAAATTTTCTTTATTATGAACCATGCACCACTTTGAAAGTACAGCTCCTCCTCGAGAAACAATTCCCGTTACGCGATTCGCTGAAAGATGAACATTTTCAAGAAGAACGCCAGCGTGAATTGTAAAATAATCGACACCTTGCTCAGCTTGCTCAATTAATGTGTCTCTAAAAATTTCCCACGTAAGATCTTCTGCTTTTCCTTTTACTTTTTCGAGCGCTTGATAAATTGGTACTGTTCCAATCGGAACAGGCGAATTGCGTATAATCCACTCACGCGTTTCATGAATATTTGGACCTGTTGAAAGGTCCATAACCGTATCAGCTCCCCAGCGTGTTGCCCAAATCATTTTCTCAACTTCTTCGCAGACACTTGACGTGACAGCAGAATTTCCTATATTTGCATTAACCTTAGTTAAAAAGTTGCGGCCAATGATCATCGGCTCGCTTTCAGGATGATTAATATTGCAGGGAATAAATGCGCGCCCCTCTGCAACCTCATTTCTTACAAATTCAGAAGTGCAACTCTCCCGAATAGCAACAAATTCCATTTCTGGAGTAATGACACCTTTTCTTGCATAATGAAGTTGGGTGACATTTGCACCTGGAGTTGCACAAAGAATTTTTTCATTAGACTTTGTAGGCGTAGTATCGTTTCGATCAAGAATCCACTTTTCTCGAATCGGCTTAAGTCCGGTACTAATATTAATTTTTACATTAGAATCTGTGTAAACACCCGAGGTATCGTAAAGATTAAGCAACTCACCATCATTATGAGAAATTTGGCGAAATGGAATGCGAAGATTAGTAAAAATATTTCCGTTTAAATAAGCTTTCTTTGATCCAGGAAGCGAGTCATAGCTTAAATCTAATTTCTTAAATGTCGGGTTGTTGCGAATCATCTTAAGTATCAAGCCATTTAATTGAACAACCCATAGAAGGATTTTGGCGTCTTTCAATTTCCTCACTATGAATTAAGGCATCAATAGCTTCGCTTAGATCATGACTCGTTACCTTGTCTTCATCTTGCCAGTTGTCATCTATTCGTCCGTGATAAACTAGCTCTTTGTTTCCATCAAAAAGATAAATATCAGGTGTGCATTGTGCCTTAAAATCTTTTGCTACTTTTTGTGATTCATCAGCAAGATACGGAAAATCAATCCCAAGCTCGTTGATCTTATCAATCATTTTATCTGGAGCGTCATCTGGGTAACTAGGATTAATATTTGGATTAATAGCAACTGTATTTATCTTGCTTTCCTTTGCATGTTTAGAAATTGAAACAATTCGAGGCCAAACGGCATTGGCATAAGGACAATGATTGCACGTAAAGACAACTAAAAGTCCATTTTCTCCAAAAAGCCCATCTGAGCTGTGAGATTGTCCTTTCGGATCATTAAGTTGAAAATCTGGAATTTTTTCTCCCAATGGAATTTTAATTGAAGCCATTAAAGACATGAGTACTCCTTTTTAATTTACTAATAAGAAATATTATTATAAACCCCTTCTTTTCTCTGTCAAGGACAAACCCGAGTGTCTTTTAGTTGCTTTTTAGTTTATTTTATTTATAATAAGAAAAGTTTACGAAAGGATTTTTAGTGAATAATTCAAATGTTTTTATAAGACAAATTCCAATTGGACCCATGCAAAACTTTGCTTATTTTCTAGGAGATAAAGAATCTAAAGAAATTGCTATTGTTGATCCTGGATGGGATGTTGATTTATTGTGTGATGAAGCAAAGAAAGATAATTTAAAAGTTGTATCAATTCTTTTGACTCACGGCCATTATGATCATGCTGACGGCGTTAATGATCTTGTAGATCGATACAATATTCCTGCATATATTTCTGAAAAAGAACTTCCACTTTATATTAGTGATTATAAGAATTTATCAAAAGTAAAAGATAGAGAAAGAATTGCAATCGGAAGCATTGAAGTTGAATGTATTTTAACGCCAGGCCATACCCCAGGATGCCAATGTTTTTACGTTCCGGGACATTTGATTACTGGAGATACTCTCTTCGTTCATGGATGCGGTCGCTGTGACCTTCCTGGCGGGGATGCAAAGCAAATGTATAATTCTTTATACAACATAATAAAGAAGCTACCTGATGAAACAATAACATATCCTGGACATCTTTACGGTCGATCAACGACAGCAACGCTTAAGATTCAAAAAGAAACTAATCCTTATTTGCAAAGTTCCAGCTTAGAAGACTTCTTATCAAAACGAATGGGGCTTTAAGGATTATTCTTCAAAAAGCCAAGTTGACAAGTATCTTTCTCCTGTATCGCATAAAATTGTCACAATTGTTTTTCCCTTTGATTCTGGTCGCTTAGCCACTTCAAGAGCTGCCCACATATTAGCTCCAGAAGAAATTCCAGATAAAATGCCCTCTTCTTTGGCAAGTCGTCTTGAAGTTTCTCCAGCATTCTCGTGAGAAACACGAACAACTTCATCAAAAAGATCTTGATCAACAATATCAGGAACAAAACCTGCTCCAATTCCTTGAATTTTATGAGGACCAGGATTTCCACCAGATAAAACCGGAGAATCAACAGGTTCAACTGCAATAATTTTGACAAATGGATTCTTCTTTTTTAAAGCTCTACCAACACCGGTTATCGTTCCACCTGTTCCAACGCCGGCAATAAAAAAATCAACATTTCCTTCTGTATCTTTTAAAATTTCTTGAGCTGTTGTTTTTTCGTGAATTTCTGGATTAGCAGGATTTTGAAACTGTTGCGGTATAAAACTATTTTTTGTTTCACTGGCAATTTCTTGAGCTTTATCAATGGCTCCCTTCATGCCTTTAGATCCATCCGTTAAAATAAGTTCAGCCCCAAGAGCTTTAAAAAGTTTTCGTCTTTCAACGCTCATAGTGTCAGGCATAGTTAAAATTAACCTATATCCTTTAGCTGCAGAAACAAAGGATAATGCAATTCCTGTATTACCACTTGTTGGCTCAACAATAACCGAATTCTTTTTTAGCTTCCCATCTTTTTCAGCCGCCTCAATCATAGCTAAACCAATTCGATCTTTTACACTTGAAAGAGGGTTAAAGAATTCTGCTTTTGCAAGAATAGTCGCGTCTAAACCTTCTGTAAGTCTGTTAATTTTAATAAGAGGTGTATTTCCAATTGTTTGTGTAATATCTTTATATATGCCAGACATAATAATCTCCTTATTTCAATGCCTGATCAATATCTGCAATGATATCATCAAGATGTTCAATTCCAATTGATAAACGAATAAAATCAGGCGTTGTTCCTGTTTCCAGTTGCTCTTGCTCGGAAAGCTGTTGATGGGTTGTACTCGCTGGATGAATAGCTAAAGTTTTTGCATCTCCAATATTTGCAAGATGAGATACAAGCTTTAAAGAATTAATAAAATCCTTTCCAGCCTTAGCTCCACCTTTGATGCCAAATCCAATAATAGCTCCAGCACCATTAGGCAAATACTTATCAGTTTTCTCCTTTTCTGAGCTTGATTCAAGCCCAGGATAATTAACCCAACTCACTTTAGGATGTTTTTCTAAATGTTTAGCAACAGCCAAAGCATTCTCAGAATGACGAGGTAATCGCAAATGAATTGTTTCAAGTCCTTGCAAGAAAAGAAATGCGTTAAAAGGTGACATTGCCGGTCCTAGATCACGCAAAAGCGTTACTCTAGCCTTTACGATATATGCGATATTTCCAATAGGCTTGAGCGTTTCAACAAAATTAATATTATGATAACTTGGATCAGGATCAGCAATAAGAGGAAATTTCCCTTTAGTCCAATCGAATTTACCTGAATCAACAATCAAGCCTCCTACAGATGTACCATGTCCACCAATAAACTTTGTTGCAGAATATACAACAATATCAGCGCCAAAGTCAATTGGACGAAGTAAATACGGCGTTACTGTATTATCAATAATCAGTGGAATTTCATTTTTATGAGCCAATTTTGATAAAGCTTCAATGTCAGTGACATTTAGCTTTGGATTTCCAACTGATTCAGCATAAATCGCTTTTGTTTTTGGAGTAATTGCTTTTTCGATTGCAGCAATATCATTTGACGGTACAAGGTTAACCTTAATTCCAAAGCGTTTAAACGTGTAATGGAAAAGTGTATACGTTCCCCCGTAGAGATTATTTGCTGAAACAATTTCATCGCCAGCCTGAGCAATATTAAGCAATGCTAAGCTGATCGCAGATTGACCACTGGAAACAGCTAATGCAGCTGCACCTCCGTCTAAAGCCGAAATTCTTTTTTCAAGAACATCAGTTGTTGGATTCGTTAAACGAGTATAAATATTTCCAAATTCCTTAAGAGAAAATAAATTTGCAGCGTGATCAGTATTTTTAAAAACATATGATGTTGTTTGATAGATTGGAACAGCTCTAGATCCGGTTTCAGAATCAGGTGTATGTCCTGCGTGCAAAGCAAGTGTTTCAATCTTTAAATTTTTCTCATTTTCCATTTCTTTCCCCCTTAATTAAATAACATATTCTAAAATCTTTGATTGTTCTCGTTGTTTTTCTACCATTTTTTCTAGTGTAACGGATGCTAAAATGTTTCGTAATTTTTCTGAAACATCTTTCCATACTCCATTAGTAACAGAACTTAAAACATAATCAACCTTTACATCATCTGGACCTTCAATAAAATCTAACGGTCCTTCTAAAGGCAAAATAATTTCCTTTAAAGTAATTAATTTTGGTGACTTTGCAAGCTCATAACCACCTTGCGCTCCTCGAGTAGAATTAATTAGCCCAGCATTTTTTAAAGGTGAAATAAGCTGCCAAAGGTATTTTTCTGAAATGTTTTGATTTGCTGCCATTTCTTTTAATAAAAGCTGTCGCTTGCCATAACTCAAAGCAAGATCAAGCATTAATCGCGTTCCGTATTTTCCTTTTGTTGATAATTTCATTTTCTTATCCACCTTTTCTATTGATTTACTAGAGATTATATCAATAAAAAATTATATGTCAAGATTTTATTTTTTAAGCACTTATTTGGATTGTATGCGAGTAGCGAAACGTACAATAAGTGCGAAAACACGAAATGGTAAGAATTTCCTGGCGATATAGAGAAATCGACTATTCATATCAGGGATATTGCGAAGTGATGGATTTTTTGATTTTATTAATTTCTCAACAAGCATCGCAATATCTTCAGGATTGCGAGCGTTAAGCTCTACTCTATCATCAGCACGTTTTTGAAAACTCTGCGATGTATTGAAATAAGGGCTTTGATCATCAAAAAAACGTTTTGCATAACGCCTATTTTCATAAAAGATTTTTGTTTTATAAACTCCTGGCTCGATTAAGCACACATTGATTCCAAAAGGCAATAATTCATAATAAAGACTTTCTGAGAATCCTTCTACTGCCCATTTGCTTGCATTATATGCCCCACAGCATGGCAACGCATAGAATCCAGACACGCTAGAGATATTTACGATTGTCCCTTTTTTCTGATCTCTCATCAAAGGGATTGCTTCACGTGTTACATTTTGTAACCCAAAGAAATTTATTTCCATGATGCTGCGAATTTCATCTTGTTCTAAATCTTCAAAGAACCCACCAATGCCACATCCAGCATTATTAATTAAAGCATCAACTCTTCCATGCTTATTTTTTATATAAGAAATAACATCTTTAATCGAATTAACGTCAGAAACGTCAAGTCTTAAAATCTCTGCCTCCGCATTTTTTAAAGCAAGCTCAGCAACAAGATCATCTTTTTTAGATAGGTTGCGCATTGTGGCAATAACAAAATAATTAAGACTTGCAAGTCGAACAGCAATACGCAGTCCAAAGCCACTTGAACAGCCGGTAACAAGGATAACTTTTTTATTGGGATTTTTGATCATGCGAAAATATTTAATTATGTATGTGAAATACTTTTTTGAATAAGCAAGCAATCAATCATAACAAGAGCAGTCATAGCTTCAACAACAACAACAGCGCGAGGACAAATACAAGGATCATGGCGACCCTTAATTTCCATTGACTTTATTTCACCTTCAAGCGTTGTGACTTCTTGAGGCTTAGCGATAGAACATGTTGGTCTAATAACAGCGCGTAAAATAATATCATTTCCGTTTGAAATTCCTCCAGAAATTCCACCAGAATGATTTGTTTTAAGGCTTAATGCATTATTTTTCCAAACTCCAGCATCGTTAAATTCTGATCCCTTCATTGTGACAGATTGGAATCCGTCACCAAATTCAACGCCTTTAATTGCACCGATAGACATAATTCCTGCAGCTAAACGAGCGTCTAGCTTATCAAAAACAGGATCACCTAAGCCAGCTGGACATTTTTTAACAACTGTTTCAATGATGCCTCCAACAGAATCTTGATTTTCTTTTGCAATCTTAATTCGTTCGGCCATTAAAATAGCAGCTTCTGGATCTGGACATCGAACAGGATTTGATTCGATAGCAGAAAAATCAATATTCTTTGCAACAATATCATCAACCTGTTTTGTATACGATGTTACAGTTACTCCATACTCTGAAAGCATTTTTTTAGCAATAGCGCCAGCTGCAACACGCATAGCTGTTTCTCTTCCTGAAGCACGCCCTCCACCTCGCCAATCACGGATACCATATTTCTTTAAATATGCATAGTCAGCATGACCAGGACGAAAAATATCTTTTAAATCTTCATAATCCTTTGAATTTGCATCCGTATTCCGGATTAAAAAACCAATCGAAGTTCCTGTTGCTTTACCATTTAGAATCCCAGATAAAATTTCAACTTCATCAGCTTCGCTTCTTGATGTTGTCAAAGAACTTTGACCTGGGCGTCGACGATTTAGTTCGATCTGAATATCATCTTTGTTAAGCGGTAACCCAGGACGAACACCATCAACGATAGCACCAATTGCAGATCCATGGCTTTCACCAAAGGTTGTTACGGTAAACAGCTTCCCGAAAGTATTTCCAGACATATCAGACCCAAGGCCTTTCTTCTGACAACTTTTTTTCATAGTTATCGATTAAGTCAACAAATTGTTCAGTCCATCCAATACTATCTAATCCTTTGATTAAACAATCTTTTACAAATGTACTAATTTCAAAATTATAAATTTTTTCATTATCTGTCATGATTTGTTGTTTTAGTAAATCAACTGTTATTTTAGCACCCTTGATATCTGCAGCAAATTTAAATAATTCATTAATTTCTTTCGGTGGAAGCGTAACTAGCAAAATCCCATTTCTTAAGCAATTGTTATAAAAAATATCAGCGAAACTAGGTGCAATAATTAATTTAAAGCCAAAATCTGATAGCGCCCAAGGTGCGTGTTCTCGGCTGGAACCACAACCAAAATTGTCTCGAGCCAATAAAACCGTTGCTTGATCATAAGGATTTTGATTTAAAATAAAGTCTGGATTTTTTTGTTCTTCCGCGTCGTCTAAATATCTCCAATCATGGAATAAATGCTTTCCAAAACCAACTCGATCAATCTTTTTTAGAAATTGTTTTGGAATAATTGCATCCGTATCAATGTTAGCTCGATCAATTGATACAACAATGCCAGAATGTATTGTAATAGGCTCCATTAAATAAACTCCCTAATATCTGCAATATGACCTTTAATAGCAGCTAAAGCTGCCATTTCTGGTCCAACAAGGTGTGTTCTTCCGCCTTTTCCTTGACGTCCTTCAAAATTTCGATTACTTGTCGATGCGCATCGTTCTCCCGGAGATAGCTTATCTTCATTCATCGCTAAACACATTGAACAACCTGGTTCTCGCCATTGAAATCCTGCTTCTTTAAAAATGATATCTAGCGACTCTTTTTCAGCTTGCCTCTTAACGCGTCCTGATCCAGGAACAGCTAAAGCTCGGATTCCATCCGCAATTTTATTCCCTTTAATAATCTTTGCTGCTGCACGAAAATCTTCGATGCGTCCATTTGTGCAAGAACCGATAAAGACAGTATCGATAGGAATTGATTTCATTGCTGTTTTTGGTTTTAAACCCATATAATCTAAAGCTTTTTTAGCTGCTTCACATTTTGTGCTATCCGAAAAATCTTCAGGACTAGGTATCAATTCATCAACCCCGCAAACTTGTTCTGGAGATGTTCCCCATGTTACTTGTGGTGCAATTGCACCTGCATCGATTTCAACTACTTTGTCAAATTGCGCACCATCATCGCTCTTTAAAGTTTTCCACCAGTTGACTGCTTTTTCCCAATCTTTAGCTTTTGGTGCAAAATCAAGCTCTTTTAAATATTGAAATGTTGTTTCGTCAGGAGCAATCATTCCAGCCCGACCGCCTGCCTCAATCGTCATATTGCAAATTGTCATGCGTCCTTCCATAGAAAGATTTTTAATTGCATCTCCTGCGTATTCAATGACGTATCCCGTAGCTCCATCTGTCCCTATTTGACCAATAATATATAAAATTAAATCTTTTGGTGTAACGCCGTTTTTAAATGCACCATCAATCCTAATAAGCATAGTTTTCGATAAATTTTGCTGTAAGGTCTGCGTTGCCAAGACATGCTCAACTTCTGATGTGCCGATTCCAAAAGCTAATGAACCAAAAGCTCCATGAGTCGCCGTATGAGAATCGCCACAAACAATAACCATTCCAGGTAAAGTAAAACCTAGCTCTGGCCCAATAATGTGAACAACACCCTGATCAGGATGCATAAAATCAAGTAATTTAATGCCGAATTCTTTACAATTTTCATCTAGCGCATTCATTTGAATCTTAGAAATTTCATCCGCAAAAGATAAATTCTTGGCGCTTGTTGGAACATTGTGATCCATTGTGGCGCAATTACGTTTTGGATGACGAACTTTTCTTTCTTTAAGACGTAATCCTTCAAAGGCCTGTGGCGATGTTACTTCATGTAGTAATTGACGATCTATATAAATAATTGTAGCGTCATCTTTACCTTCTCGCACAATGTGAGAGTCCCAAATTTTTTGATAAAGTGTTTTTTTCATAATATTTTTAATATTAAATTTATGTTGAATCAATAATTTAACATAGAGCTTTTAAGGATTCAAGTGTTTTTTAGTTGCTAATCCGACTAGAGATGATTTTGCTTCTGGTAAATCTTTATAAAATTCTCAATAGATCGATCGTAAGTTTTTTCAGCGTCAGCAGGAAAATAACATGCAGGAAGAGCTCCCTTGTTTCTATGATGACGAATGCATTCACAGCAAATACCCATCTTCTCACATCCTGTATAGCTGCAGTTACAATCTTGTAGATTTTTCTGTTTATTTGGGCAATTCATAGAGACTTTTCCTTCAATTCTTGTAAAATCGATTCGATACTATCCTTTTTATTTGAAATAATTTCCCCTTCATTAAGAGAGCGTCTTAAGTGGTCAACCACTTTAAGATAATTTCGTTCTGCTGTTAAAAACTCATCAACGATTTCTTGTGAAACATAGCTAGGTCCTACAGATTTTAAAAGACGAGCAGCATCACCATAAAGTTTTGCGGCTTCCAAATAAAGGTCTACACAAATTTCAGCGCTCTGCCTGTCTGGCTTAATTTCCAACAATTTTTTTGCATGCGCAACAACTATTTGTGCTCGTTTAATATTGTTAAACGCTCTTGTCTGCAATTGACCAACATTGTTATCAGCATGACAAAATTGGCAAAACAATAAAAACCACAAAACTAAAAGAAATTTCTTACCCATTAAAACTCCAAGAAATTATTAAAAGACCTATGGCAATATGAACAGCTGCGCTTAATCGAAATTGCCAAGTCTTGAATTCTGAGACCCAAACAATAACCTTTTCAGAAGATTTGCTTGTTAGGAAGAAAGCAGCTTTTAAAATACCTAGAAATCCTATGACGCTTAAGAGTAAAGCAACATTGCTGTACGAAAGCTCGGTGCTTGCTGCTAAAAGCCAGACGCTAATTAAAATATTTAATCTAAAGAAAACTTTTCTAATCTTTATTTTATCAGTTTCAGAGAGCCATTTCTTTATCGCATCAACTTTTAACCAGATTAATGAAGAACCTGCAAGCCATACGATACCTAGAATTTTTAACAACATAAGCTTTCTCCTTTAGATGTTTAAGTCTTATCTTCGATTGACTTTCGAATCTCAGAGCGCAAAGCATTCCCAAAGCTTAACGCTTCACCCTGAACCTTTGCGTCCTTTTTATTCTTTAATGATAATGTTTTTGATGACATTATCTTATCTGCTTTTTTGTGCCAAAGCTTTTGATGTTTTTTCTTTGTCATTTCTTTGCTAAACGTCGTCGTGCACGCTTAATAGCAAGACTGATCTTACGCTTAGTTGCAGCCGAATGTTTTTTACCATACATCGGATTATTTTTTCCACTCGTTGCCTTAGAAATTTTTGCTTTAGAAGACTTTTTATGCTTTTTTCCATAAAATGAATTCTTTTTTCCTTTTTGAGATAAACTAATCTTTTTCTTCGTTGATGCTGAATGCTTATTAGGCACAGGACACCTCCTTATCTTAGGTTTTAGGCTAGTTGTCTTAAGACAGCATTTAGAATGCCGCCATTTTTATAGTAATCAATATCAACTTTTGTATCTAGTCGCATTTTAGCATAAAATTCTTTTTTAGCTCCTGATTTCGATGTTGAAATAACTTTTATGTCTTGTTGTGGTTTAATGTTGTTGTTGATTCCAATAAAATCAAACACCTCATCACCGTGAAGTCCTAACTTTTTATAAGATTGACCGTCTTTAAATTCTAATGGCAAGACACCCATTCCGACTAAATTGCTTCGATGAATCCGCTCATAACTTTCTGCGAGAACAACTTTTACCCCTAAAAGAGCTGTGCCTTTTGCAGCCCAGTCACGTGAAGATCCAGTTCCGTATTCTTTTCCAGCTAAAACAATCAAAGGAGTTTTGGTCTTTTTGTATTTCATTGAAGCTGCATAAACATCCATTTTTTTGTTTGTTGGCAAATAAATAGTTTGGGCTCCTTCTGTCCCTGGTGCGAGTAAATTGCGCAATCGAACGTTTGCAAAAGTTCCTCGCGTCATAATCTGATCATTGCCTCGACGAGATCCGTAGCTATTGAAATCATTGATATCCACACCCTTGGCTTGTAAAAATTTTCCAGCTGAACTTTTCGGAGCAATTGCGCCAGCAGGAGAAATATGATCTGTAGTGATAGAATCTCCCAAAACAAGAAGTGCACGCGCAGATTTAATATCTGAAAGATCTGATATATTTTTTGTCATACCCGTAAAGAATGGTGGATGCTGAATATATGTACTTTTGTCTTTCCAGGAATAAAGATCGGATTTCTTAGCTTTAATCTTTTTCCACTCTTCAGTCCCACTTGTCACATTTTTGTATTGTTTAATAAACATCTTAGGTTGAATACACTTTTTGACTAACAATTCAATCTCAGAGTTTGTTGGCCAGATATCGCTAAGAAAAATATCTTCTCCTTTTTTATTCTTGCCTAAAGGTTCCCTTGTTAAATCTATGCACATATTGCCTGCAATCGCATAAGCAATAACCAAAGCTGGACTTGCTAAATAATTAGCTTTAACCCAAGGGCTAATACGTCCTTCGAAATTTCGGTTGCCACTCAAAACGCTTACAACAGTTAAGTTTTTATCGGTAATTTCTTTAGTGATTTCCTCAGGTAGCGGTCCGCTATTTCCAATGCAAGTCATGCAGCCATATCCAGCCAAATGAAATCCTAATTTTTCTAAACTTGGCATCAGATTTGCTTTTTTGAGATAATCTATAACAACACGCGACCCTGGAGCTAAGCTAGTTTTAACAAAAGGTTTAATTTTTAAGCCTGCTGCAACAGCATTTTTTGCAAGTAAGCCTGCTCCAATTAAAACAGATGGATCAGATGTATTTGTACAGCTTGTAATCGATGCAATAACAACAGAGCCATTTGTAAGATTAGCTTTATCCTTAGGTGAGCAAAACTTTTTTTCAAAGTCAGATTTCATGTTACCAAGAACAATTCTATCCTGTGGACGTTTTGGCCCAGCTAGGCTTAAGCGAATTTCAGACAAATCGATATCGACAACTTGTGTATATTTTGGTGGCTTATTTCCGTTTTCGTAAAACATGCCTTGACGTTTAAAATATCTTTTGATTAAATCAATTTGTTCTTTTGATCGTCCAGTTTGCTGATAATAATTAATCGTTTCTTGATCAATAGGAAAGATTCCCATTGTAGCGCCGTATTCAGGAGACATATTTGCAATCATTGCACGATTAGCAAGAGTTAAATTTTTAAGGCCTTCACCAAAATATTCAACAAATTTTCCAACAACACCAACTTTTCGTAATTTCTCAACAATTGTCAAGACTAAATCTGTCGCAGTGACGCCATTTTGCAGCTTTCCTTTAAGATGAAATCCTACAACTTCTGGCAAAAGCATGTTTAAAGGCTCTCCTAGCATAACGGCTTCAGCCTCTATCCCTCCAACTCCCCAACCTGCAACACCAAGACCATTAATCATGGTTGTATGGCTATCTGTTCCGATTAAGCTATCAGGATAAAGTGTCTTATCTTTCCCTTTGCCTTGAACCAAAACACCTTGAGCAAGATATTCAAGATTGATTTGGTGAATAATGCCCGTTGCTGGTGGAATAACGCGAAAATTCTTAAATGATTGTTGTCCCCACTTAAGAAATTCGTATCGCTCTTTATTACGCTTAAATTCCTTGTCGAGATTTTTCTGAAAAGCATTTGTTGTTCCAAAATAATCAACTTGAACAGAATGATCGATAATTAAATCACATTGAACTTGAGGATTAATTTTTTTATAATCACCGCCAAGCGCTTTAACAGCATTTCGCATAGCGGCTAAATCAACAACGCAGGGAACGCCTGTAAAATCTTGCAAGATAACACGACCAGGTTTAAATGCAATTTCAGGTAAATCTTTTTTCTTTGGTGACCATAATGCAATCTTTTGAATATCTTGAGAAGTTACTTTATATTCATCGCAATTGCGAATGGCGCTTTCAAGCAATATTTTTATCGAAAAAGGAAGTTGATCAATCCTAGAGAAACCAAAGTCTTCTAGTTTAGAAATTTGAAAAATAGAATAATTTCCTGATTTTGTTTTAAGGGTTGTTTTGATGCGGCTTAAATCAATTGTTTTCACGAAAGAACTCCTAGAATTTAATTATTTTTATAGAATTATAAAAATTTTAGCATAAAATAGAGATATGGCTAGCGTTATTACAAAAGGTTGTACGAAGTGTTTGCAATGTATTGAAAATTGTCCTGTAGAGCCATTTCATGAAGATTCTGATACACTTGTCATCGACCCTAAAGTTTGCATTGATTGTGGAGTTTGCGTCCCTGAGTGTCCTCAAGGCATTATTTACGCTGAAGAAGATTTGCCAAGAGATCTTAAGCATTATGCGCAAATCAATTTAGAGAAATCAAAAACCCTGCCGATTATTTTAGAGGATAGATAAAACATTTCTTTAAGACGGGGCTTTGTTTACGGGTGTGCTACGAATTTTCCTTGTTTGCTACTAATTCTTGAGAAAGCGCGATATCTTCATTAGTGTTTGGTTCATTTTCATCTAGCCCAAGCAATTGATAAATATTTGTCATCGGTGTAATGCTTATGCTTGCAGGAATCAATCCTGGTAAATCTTGAAGATTCATTCCTTGCCACTCAACCGGAACGTTAAACTCTATCGACGACGACCCCCTCTTTTCAATATCCAAATATTCAGCATTAAAATCAATACCCCCAACATTAGAAGAAGCTGTTGCAGAGGCTTGAGAAGAAGCCATGTGTCCTTGAGCCAAAACAACTTCTTGATCTTGCTTCAAAATACTTGGTATCCTTTTCTTGTCTGCAATTTCATTTCTAATCGTATAGCTTCCTCTTTGACCGCTTAAGAATTGATCAAGATTATCTCTTTGTTTTTGATTCTTTAAGAAAATAAAGATTTTATTTTTCCCCACTCTTTCATAGTCAAATTTCATTTTATTAATAGCATTAATCACATATTTCCTTGAATCAATTTCTAGTCCGAACATATCGTCCCGATAGCTCAATGCATCAGAAAGATTATAACGTAAGTCTTCTGCAGTTATGTCATCGCCAATATTTTGACTTTCAATATAAATTTTAGCCATATGCACAAGGCGATTAAAACTAGCTTGGTTCATGTTGTCTAAACAATTTTCATCATTTTCATTATAAAAAATTAAATTTTTCTTTACTTCATTTAAAGACTTTATTCGACCAGAAGGTTGATCGTAACTAGCCATATAAATTTTTTCGAATGCTTTGCCTAAGGATCCTGGCTCAACAATAATCCGGCCATTTTTTTGAGTTTTTCCTGATTGCATAATAATCTGCTCAACCCCAACACCTTTAATTCCTGCATTATCCCCTTTATAAGACTGAACAATTTCCTGCATTAGAAATTTCAAGATTTTAATATCCGACACAATCTCTCGTTCGATACTGTCTCCAAACTTTTGCTTAATTTGAGAAATTTGATTATTAACAATATCAGCATAAAGAACATCTTTTTTCCCTATCGAGATCTCGATTTTCGTCTCATATCTACTAGAATCGTTTGATTTTAAAAGAAAACTGATTAAATTTGTACTTGGAGTATGATTCCTTTTATATCTAATCCCTACACATCGTGAATGCGAACGAAACGCATTTAATATTTTCTCTCCAGTTTCAATATCTGATTTATCAGCTGAAACAAAAATATCAATATCGTATTTTCCTGGTAAATCCATGTCTCTTGAAGTTGATCCTTGATTTACAATATCGGTTTTCAAATCTAAATCATTCAATTTTGAGAATATAAAATCACTAGCCTCTTCTCGCCTTTGATTTTCTTTAAAAAACAATTTTAAACGATTTGATAAATCTGCAATCGAAACTAAAGAATTTTTTTGACTTCTCTGCACTTTTGCTTGAACGCTTAAGCTTATCTTTAGTGCGCTTAGATCAATATCTGAATAATCCCCTTCTTCAGTGGTGTCTTTTCGAAGTTCTTGGACATCTTCAAAATAATCTAAAAGCGTTTTTCCCTCTACAATCCATGGATGCTCAATAAAATCAGCGACTGACTCAAGGCTTTCAGGATCTAATTCTTCTCCTTCATACTTTTGACCAATTTGCACATCAGGAATTATCCTCCGAGTAGATATACTTTTTCCACTAACTGTCGTAGCTTTTCTATGATATTTACGAATAACCTCAATATTTTCACTCTCATTAAGCAATGCTTGCTGAATGATTTCTTTATTATCTTGATTTTCCTTGTAATCTGCGCTAATCAAATCAAAAAATCTTTTTGATCCGTCTGTTTGCATCTGTCCAAGCAAAAGTTTTAGATAGTCACTCTTAAGCCCTGTTTTCTTAAAATCTTTTAAAATATTGATTTGCTGATCAAGAAGAGCTTGAAGATTATTAAAATCTTTTTTATTTATTTCTCCTCGTTGAAGCGCTTTTAAAATATAAAAAATATTATCTTTTGCAATTCTCTCATATTTTTGCCATCGTAAAATCTTTAAAATATATGAATTTGCTGTTTGCAACCCAAAATCGTCTTTCTTTTTCCTCAAATCGCTTTGAAGAAAATCTCCTGCCAAAATACTTCTTTTTCGGGCATATTCTTCTAGCGGATTTCTCCCACGCTTAGCGTCATAAAACGCTAAAGCAACATTGCGATCAGGTTCTCTTTGTCCTTTAAGTAAAACATTGTCAAATTCATGCAAAGCTTTCGGCCCAAGCCCGCCTTTAAGGGCATCTTTAGCTTCTCCTCCTTTACGCAAATAATGGAACAAAGCTGATGTTAGGGCATACGATAAATAATTTGCCTCGATATGATCCTGCTCTGCATAAGCGCGATAAGCACTAGAGATTGTGTTTAAATATTTTGGAACTTTATGTCCGTTAAATTCTTTAAGTTCATTAATTTCTTTAAACCTTTCCAAGGTCTCAGAAATTTTCTTTTCGCCAAAAATATCAATCAAGAAATTATTAATATTTTCTTCATTCTTTAAAAAATATGAGCCAATCTTACTCTCCAAACTACTCATTCCATTCGGTACTTTCTTGCTCCCCATATGCTCTTCAACCAAACTTGTTGATAAGCTGACAAGGCTATTTAAAAACACTTCGGATATAATTTGAAGGATATATTGAAAATCCTCTTCACTATGTTCAGTCATTTTTCTTAAAGTTGCTGCTGCCGACACTTTTTCTATAGAAGAATCAATATTTGTAGCAGAATAAACAAGGGATGACAGATGTATATACTTCTTAAGATGCTCTCTCTTGTCTGCAGCATTTTCATCCAAAATACCTTTGACTCCGTTTCGTCCAATCCATGATAAAATATGAATAGCTGATTCAGAGTTTTTTAATGCAGATTCTTTGAGAAATTGGTTAATAACAAAAGCAAGGCTATATATATCATTAATATTTTCTATCCACCCTTTATGAGCTAAACATTCAAAAAGAACAATTGATAAAAAGGGATCATTTTTTTGCAATAACGGCTTCATTGTATCAATAACTTTATTAAAATTGGAACGCATTTCCGAGACAGGTTCGTTTAATAAAAATTTTAAGAAAACACTTAATCCTGAATAATTTTTTCGGTAAACTTCCAGATTCTTATAAATTTCTAATTTATCTATAATCTTACGGAACATGTCTTGGTTTTCTTTAATTGCAATACCAAGATCCAAGTTCGAATTTTTTATAACATCAAAGATTTGATCTTGATCATCGTTTTCTGCGTTTAAAGAAGCTAAAATAAAATCTGGAAGAAATCTTTGATTATTTTTAAAAGATGTTTTTATTGAAGAAAAGAGAGCACTTTTAGCCTCTTGAGATTTAATCTGAAGAGTTTTTTTGATAACAATTGGAAAAAGATTTGGATTTCGAGAAAGTATCTCATTAACGAAATCAGGCGAAGATAGAATTAAGGAATCGAAATAATTAGGATACGTAGATAAAATTTTACCGATACTTAAAATCAACGCTTTCCTAGCTTTACTTCTCTTGTTCTGCACAAGAGGTGCATATTTTAAATAAGAAATAAATTCTTCCTCTGTAAACTTTAAGTTTGGATTAGAACCAAAAGAAAAATTAACAACTCTTGCCAAACTTTCTACATCGCTATACACATCATTTACAAATTTATTCGGATCAACAAGATTCTTCATGGCATTAAAAAGATGCTCAAACTGAGACTGTGTAACAACCGTGTTCGATCCCGAAGAATCATCTTCACTGAGAGAAATAGAGTGCAGTAAAAATGAAGTGTCTGAATCTGAAAAAGTTTTTGTCAATAATATTCTGTATACTTGACCAGAGAATTCAGCATTAATCCCATAAGGCAAAGAACGTAATGATTTTATTAAAAATTTCTTCATCTTATTTGAAGAAGCATTTTCCAGATGATTTAACAGCTCTTCGCTCACACTTGCGTTCCCTAAGGCCGAAGCAAGCTCTGATAATATAGAATCTTCTATCTCTCGATTCTCAACCTCTTTTAAAAAAAACTCTAATGAAGCGGAATCTTTGCCTAAAAATTTGCCAAGGCCTGAAATAAAATTAGTTTTGGAGGTATAACCATTCGTATCAAGCCTGTCGTATGTTGAAGTAACTTTGCAAAGATCAAGTATTTGAGACATTGTTATTTCAATGTTGTCATCTTTAAGGCTGCTCCCTATCGCCTCGATTAAATTATTTTGAATTGCGCGTGTTCGATGAAAACTTAAATCGTTAAAATAGGGATTATCATAATTCGTTTTTGTCATATTCGGAATCATTGATAACATATCCTCAGCTAAGTCAGGATTATTTGAAAGAATAAATCCAAGAAACCACGACATCTCGTATCTTTTCCAGACATCCGTTCTTTCAAAAATAACATCAGATTTTAAAATATTAGTTAAATCTTCTTTTTTTAGTTTAATTTCTTTTTTACGTGAAAGGGAGTCCCACAGTGAACTAATTAGTGCCCTTCCTCCTATTCCTTTCGCTTGACTAATCTTTTTTATAACAATTGGGAGAAAATCCAAATTAGCATTTATTGCTGAAGTAAGGCACCGAGATAAAAATTCTTCAACGTCGCTTGCGCTATCTTTTTGAATACCCAAATAATTCTGTGTTCTATTAAATATTTCTGGATTACGAATCATGGCAGATCCTAACATGGCTTCAACAAATGTATTACCAGCATTTGGTTTGTAAATATTAATGTGATCAATAACATATTCAATAGAATCAAGACTTAGCTCAAAGTTTTTATCTTGTAAAAGAATTCTAGTCAAAGGATCAAAAATCTCACTCCCTGCTTCATTATTATCAGAATAATCTACAGTCTTGTTTAATAAATAATTATGCTTTAACGTAAGTTTATCATTTCTTAAATCTAATATTATTTTAAGCCGAGAACCTTCGGGTCCATGAAATATCATTGTTTGGTTGTCAAGCTCGACTCTAACGTTTTTCATTTTTGATAAATACTCTAAGAAATTCTTATAGAATCTTGCTGTCGCTTCATCCCGATTAATGACGTATCCAGCACTTCCTAAAATTAATAACGCCAAAGATCCACTTAAATATTTAAGAATTCCTTTTGATTCTTTTGCAGTTTCAAGATACCTCTTAACAATATTTCTTTGAGACTCTATATACGCTGTATCATTGACAAGATTAGAATCCACATAAAGAATATAACCCTTTTCTCCCTGATCGAATACAGATCGCCCTTCGTGCTCTAACAATCCTTGTACAGGAATAACGTGCACCTTAACATCTTCGTTATCAATTCTATAAGTATGTATTGGATATTTCGCAACAAGATCAGAAGCCAGAGCAGCGCCGTCCTCCTTTACAGGAGCCTCTCTAAGCTCTTCGGGCACGTTGTTGTAAATATAGTTATAAATACCGAGATTTCCCGTTTGGCTAATGGTGTTCTCGGAAAGAGATGGCACAGCTGTATTACTAGCTGATGCAGGAGATTTATTGAATGTATCTGGCAGTCTATGCGATTCAGGGTCAAGCTCAGAAGTAGCTGATGTTGTTTTCGGCACAGCCAATACGACTGAAGCTCTAAACCCAAGACCAACGATAACGGATTGAGCTGTATTTTTTAGAGCTCTCAAAGGTCTTTTAATAATTGAAGACGAAACCTTGCTCCCCTCAAAACCACCTGAGAAATATTTACGGGTTACATATTTCCTTAAATACGGATCATATTCGGTTTTTAGATAATTAACGACACCTTTTTCATGAGCAGCAAGATATTGATTATAAATATTATCAACATTAACAGGACGCTCATCTGGCATCTGAATACCAGCAACCTTATTTTTATCCGCATAAACTTTTGTAATAATCGAATTGCGCAAAGCTTGCTTGTACCAAGTCGCCAAAACCATGGCATGAAATATCTGACGTAATTGAGCAAAATTCTTACCCTCATTAACCTCTTTTTCTAATAAAGGAATAATGACTTCTTTGGCAATCGACGCGCTTAAGTTATTATCAGCTCGTGTATTCGCTTGTCTTTCTTTTTCTTGATCTGAATTATCTTTTTTTGTGTCTTTTTTATTTTCAAGGGCTAAATAATCCTGCTCCATCATAACTTTCAAATAACTATCAGTTAGAAAAACCTTGTCTCGATCTTCATAAATCACTGCCTTTTGAGGAACAATCCAAACCTTGTTAAACGTATCAATAGGAATATTTGTTGTTCCGTATTCCTCATATGCCTTTTTATATACTTTTCCCCAGAATTCTTTTCCAAAATCATTTTCTGGATAAATCAAAGAAGACATAATTTGCTTTAGAATATAATCTTGAGCTAGGAGATCTACACCCATTTCAGTCTGGCCTAAAGCATTAGGAATAATACGATTTTCTTCATAAGGAGATAAATTGACCCACAAATCGTTTTCTGGGATAGTTAAGGCAGCTAAGAAATATTTAACAATTTTTTCTGATTCTTTCTTTAGCTGATCCCCTTGAAGCTTTGTATTTCCAGAATCAACAATAAAATCAAATTTAAGAGAGTTTTCAGGATAAACGCGCATTCCACGAAGAATGGCTGGGGTAAAAGCCGGGCTTAAATTAACCATTGCCCCTGGATGAGGAAGCCCTATAACACCTTGAGCGTAGGCTTGAGATGGGACAACAACAGTTGCAAAAAAACAGATGAGTATTAAAATCGATATCGTTTTATTAAAAAATTTCAATATTCTCTCCCGTGGCTAAGAAGAACACATATTAATTAATTTATATCCTTATGTTGAAACATATCTCTTATCTCCGTATCCATAGTCTTATCCTGACTATTAAAGTATAGAATATATATATACGAATTTAAGGGATTTGAGGGGGTTTTGAGAAAGCGCTACCAAAAAAAGAGGGTATAAACACAATTATACGAAGAACCGTGTTTAGTCTCGGGGTTAAACGCGGCTGGTTTCAATCCCAATTGGGCAATGATCGGAGCCGAGAACATCTTTTAAAATATATGAGCTCTTCATTTTAGACAAAAGCTCTTTATTGACAAAGAAATAATCTAGACGCCACCCAACATTACGCGGTCTTGCACCAGTTCGATAATTCCAAAATGTATAACAATCAGGCTTGTTGAGGTGAAAATGACGGAATGTATCAACGTACCCTTTTTTAATAAGCTTTGTAATCCAATCGCGTTCTTCAGGTAGAAATCCTGTGTTCTCTTCGTTGTTTTTAGGTCGAGCTAAATCGATTTCAGTGTGCGCAGTATTAACATCTCCACAAACAATAATATTTTTTCCTTTTTTGCGGAATGACTCGACTTTTCTTAAGAATTGATCGTAAAATTTCATCTTATACGGGACTCGTTTATTTTCAACGCCTCCATTAGGAAAATAGATATTAAATAAAACAAAGTCTCCAAAATCTAAAATTAAATTTCTTCCTTCACAATCAAATTCCTTTTTCCCAATTTTAGTTGTCACGCTTTGCGGTTCTTTCTTGCTAAAAACAGAGACGCCGCTATATCCCTTCTTTTCACCTGCTGCCCAAAATGTTTTGTATCCACGAGGTTTTAATAATGCATCTGTTAGCTGATCTGGGTGGCATTTTGTCTCTTGGATACATAAGATATCTGGATTCTCTTTTTTAATCCAAGTGAGGAATCCTTTCTTTTCAATGGCACGGACACCGTTAACATTCCAACTTAAAATTTTCATCTCTACTCCTCTAGCTTAACCGAAACACATCTTGATCCCCATGTGCCATGTTTTTCATCGAAATGGCCAGCGCACGTTGTTTGGCAATTCATACATTTGTTCATAGAAATATTATATTTTGTGATCTCGTACCATTTACGTTGAATAATTTTTTGATGGCAAACCGAGCAATATGTTGTTGACCCCTCATCATCGTCAATATTTCCTGTGTAAACAAATTTTAACCCTTTATCCATGGCAATTCGTCTTGCTCTGATCAGCGTTTGCTTTGGTGTTGGATGATAACTCATCATTTGAAATGCTGGATGAAACGCACTGAAATGAACAGGAATTTCATTTCCAAGATGATCAGCAATCCAGCTGCAGATATCATTAAGATCTCCGTCAGAATCATTTTCTCCTGGAATAATTAAATTTGTAAGCTCAAGCCAAACATTTGTTTTTTCTTTAATAAAAATAAGTGTGTCCAAAACCGGTTTTATTTCTGCGAGCGTAATTCTGTTATAAAAACTGTTTCGAATAGATTTTAAATCAACATTAGCGGCATCAATATATTCAAAAAATTCTTCTCTGGCCTCTTGTGATATGTAACCCGCTGTTACGGCGATGGTCTTAATTCCGTTTATTTGACATTCTTTTGCTGTGTCAATGGCGTATTCTGAAAAAATAATAGGATCGTTATATGTAAACGCTACAGATTTTGCGCCAACTTTTTTAGCAGTATCCGAAATCATTACAGGCGATGCTTTCTCGCAAAGTCGATCAAATTCTTTTGATTTTGAAATATCCCAATTTTGACAGTATTTGCACCCCATGTTGCATCCTGCAGTTCCAAAAGATAGGACACTTGTTCCAGGATAAAAATGATAGAGAGGTTTTTTCTCAACAGGGTCAATGCAAAATCCGCTAGAACGACCATAAGTCGTCAGGACTAATTTTCCATCATGATTAGCCCTCACAAAACAAAATCCATTCTTTCCATCAGGGATGATGCAGTTGCGCGGACAAAGAACGCACTGAACAGCGTTATTCTCTAGAGGATTCCACCATCGAGCAGGATGATTACCATTTAACATATTTTTATTGTTTAGACCAAATGCGGGTATTTAAATTAAGATCATCAACAATGTCAATGGCAAGTTGAAGATCTCGAAAATATTCTTCAATCGGCGAAAAGTCTAGCATTGTTTGAAAAACTCTAGGTTCAAAGAGATCCCTGCGATACCAAATTGCAATGTAGACATTCGACCGTATAAAAGAAAGATATACTTTTCGACCACTTTTCTTTTTAAAGCTCACAATTCGTTGCATCAAGCTCGGTGACAAAATATATCGAGACTCAACTGGATCTTCGCTGTAGACAGCAAAAAGTTTCTCAAACTCAGGATCTTCTAGTTTTACAAGAGGTGGCCTGGCCGTATTCATTTTTTGTAGCATTGTCCCCAACCCTCCAAGCATACTCTCAGCCCTATCAGGGAGAACAAAAGTTTTCTTACAAAAATCCTTATTGAAGTCGGCAATAAAGAAAAGTCCTTTAAAAATAGTTCTCTCGCTTCTACTTCTTGATCCGCGGGTTACATATTTAGCGCAAATTTCAGAAAATTGAACCTTTGTTTTTTCTATTGTGCCAGAGACAAAATCATCGCCACCGTATTCGTTGATGGCATGTGTAAAGATTTGACTTGCATTAAATCTTGCCTCCCGGACAAATCCATTTTTTTCATAAATTAATCCAGGATCCATAAATTTAACGAGAGGATTAATAACAACATCTTTAAAATTGCTAACATATCCCTTTGTCAGAAGATAGTAAGTTCCAAAAACTGCTGCAAATGTTAAAACTAGAATATAACCAGGGCCTCTATCGTCACTTCCAGGGCCGCTGATTTTAATAACATAGAAAAAAAGAGATCCACCCAATAAAATAATAATGGAACAATAAGCAATAACTAATGTTAGAACGTCTTTCCTTTTTTCTTCTAAAATACGGATACCAGGAAGAAGTTTTTCACTATAAAACTTAGAAAGTTCGTCAATTGTTCGCAAGAATAAGCTCCTTTTTATTTATTAAATAAATCTCCGACCTTAACATTCTCACGTTCATTTTTAGCAGCAGCAAAAACAACTTTGCGACGATATCCCATTGCAGAAGCCATAATATTTGTCGGTAACATTTCAACGGAATTGTTATATTCGGTGACAGCTGCATTATAGCTTCGACGAGCAGCTGAAATTTGCTCTTCAACTTCATTAAGAGTTCCCTGTAGCTGAATAAAGTTTTGGCTTGCCTTAAGATCAGGATAATTCTCAACAGCAACCATAATCCCGCCTAAAGTTTTTGTAATTTTATTATCCAGATCAACTCGTTCATCAGATGATAGATTTCCAGCGACAGCTTTAGCGCGAAGCTCGGTAATTTCTGTTAGGGTATTTGCCTCATGTTGCATATACTGCTTTACGGTGTTAACAAGATTTGGAATAAGATCATATCTCTTTTTTAACATGACATCGATAGAAGAAAATGATTTCTCGACATCGTTTTTTCTTCCGATCAAAGTGTTGTACATTCCAAATAATACGAGACCGACAACAGCTAAAATTATGAATAATAACATTTACCCTCCTGTTTTTAATTGTTTGAATCATTTTATCATTAATTAACAACATCACCAACGAGTTTTGAATAAAAAAAGAGCCAGCGCTTTTGAGCACTGACTCTTAAAATAGCAATATTATAAATCGCCTTTTTATGCTTTTACAACATTTTGGGCTTGTTCACCTTTAGGACCCTGAGTAATTTCAAACTCAACGGCTTGTCCTTCTTCTAAAGACTTATAGCCATCTCCTTGAATTTCGCTATGATGTACAAACACATCTTTGCCTTCTTCTGGCGAGATAAAACCATAACCTTTTTGGTTACTAAACCACTTTACTGTACCTTTTGCCATTATTTAACCTCCTTTCGCAATCTTTGAGTATTAACCCTAATCCTTAAAGCTTAAAACTTTTTTGATTAAAACTAGGGCAATAATGGCATGAAACTAAAAAAACCGCTGAGGCAAGTTCTTTCTACCCAAACGGTTTCAAGCTTCTTTTCCTTCATTAACTCAAAAGCAGTATGACTTATTATCAACATTTTGTCAATAAAATAAATTTTTGTATTGCTCATAGCCTTCTTTTTCAAGATCTTCTTTTGAAATGAAGCGAAGTGCAGAAGAATTGATACAAAAACGTTGACCATCTGGTCCTGGTCCGTCGGAAAAAACATGACCTAGATGAGAATCACTCTTTTGACTTCGAATTTCTATTCGAGAAACGCCTAAAGTATCATCTTGTTTCTCGACTAGGCAATCTTGATCGATAGGTTTTGTAAAACTTGGCCAACCTGTTCCTGAGTCAAATTTATCAGTAGATGCGAAAAGAGGTTTCCCTGAAACGATATCAACATAGATGCCTTCTTCTTTGTTATCCCAGTATTCATTCTTAAAAGCAGGTTCAGTCTTATTTTCTTGCGTGACTTGATATTGCGTTGGCGTTAAGATATTTTTGAGATCTTTGTTCTCATTTTTAGTTTTTAGCCTTAAGGGACAAATTCTCATATTCTCTCTACCTCCCCATTGATATTGCAAAAAAGTTTTTCGCCCGGAGCCTTCCTTGTAGGCATTGTAATGAATTGGATTCTTTTTATAATAATCTTGATGATAATTCTCAGCTGGATAAAAAGTTTGCGCCTTGCGAATAGCTGTAATAATTGGCCGATCAAATACTTTAAGATTTTCTAAATTTTCTTTTGAGGCCTCTGCTAATTTTAATTGATTTTCTGTTGTATAAAAAATAGCAGATGTATACTGACTCCCTTTATCAGCAAATTGTCCATCTTTATCTGTTGGATCAATATTTTTCCAAAATATATCTAAGAGATCTTCATATTTTATCTTTGAAGGATCATAAGTGATTTCTATGGCCTCAAGGTGTCCCGTTCTCCCAGATGAAACTTCTGCATAGCCAGGACTTTTCTCTTTACCGCCACTATACCCTGCTACAACTTCTAAAATGCCATCAAGACCTTCGAATGCCGGTTCCATGCACCAGAAGCATCCTCCAGCAAAAATAGCTTTTTCAGTTTCTTGTGCAAAAGAAGAATTTGTCATAATCAGCACCATTATAATAATTGTTAAATATATTCTTTTCATATTTTAGAAATGAAATTGTATATACGCGAAAATTCCATCAAGCATAAGCTGTGCACCAATGGCTGCAACAACTAGTCCAGTAATGCGAATCAGCGCACCCATAAGATTGTATTGTTTTAAAACATTTCCAATTGCTTGAGCATAAAACATAACGAAGAAATTAATAATAATCGCAATAATAATACAAATTAACGTTGTTATCATGCCGTATTGCGAAGGAAAAGATAAAGCCGCTGTAATTGTTGCAGGACCTGCTATCATTGGTGACGCTAAAGGAACAATTGAAGCATCTTCTAATCTTTGATTTGTTGTTGTTTCAAAAAAGAGCCCTTTGTTTAATGCTTGAAATCCACGAAATAAAAGTATTAGGCCTCCAACAATTTGTAAAGAATAAATATTAATATGAAATATAACTTTTAAAAGAATATCACCAATTAATGTAAATGATATTAGAATGCCTGCGGCAATGATTGTTGCCTTAACGATAACACGCTTAAGTTCACCTTTTTTTGTCTCAGGCGATAAAGTAGAAATAATAAAAATTTTACTAACAGGATTAATTAATGCAATTAAAGCAAGCGTGCAATTAAGATACAAATTCATAAGCCTCTCTTCTTTTTTAAAAAATCTAAAACGGCTAGGAACGTTAAACGATATTCGCAAAACCCATAAAGGCAAGCGCTAGAAGCCCAGCGACAACAAGAGAAATTGGAATACCTTTCATAGCTTCTGGAATATCCAAAAGCTCTAAACGCTCTCGAATTGTAGAAAACACAACAAGGGCCAGTGTAAATCCTATAGCATTTGCAATAGCAAAAACAGTGCTCTCCATAAGATTATAATCTTTTCGAATAACAAGAATAGCAACACCTAAAATTGCGCAATTTGTTGTAATTAAAGGCAAGAAAACTCCCAATGCCTGATAAAGTGCAGGACTAGCCTTCTTTAAGACAAGTTCGACCATCTGGACTAAGGCAGCAATAACAAGAATATAAACAACCGTTTGCATAAAATCAATTTTCAATGGAACCAAAACATAATTTTGAATCAAATACGTTACGATTGTTGAAAGCGTCATAACGAATAAAACAGCCCCACCCATACCAATTGCAGTTGATAGCTTTTTTGAAACACCTAAAAAAGGACAAATTCCTAAAAATTGAGCCAACACAATATTATTAACTAAGACAGCTGAAATAATTATTAAGACATATTGCATTAGTTAGCTCCCTTATTAAGCTTATTTGCAACTGCAATTAAATATCCTAGCACCAGGAAAGCTCCAGGAGCTAGCGCAAAAACAAGTATCCCATCTCCTTGAATAAATTTAAAACCAAATATTGCTCCAGATCCAAGAATTTCCCGCACACCACCTAAAACAGTAATCGCTAATGTGAAACCTAAACCCATGCCAAGACCATCAATTATAGAACTTAAGATATTATTTTTAGAAGCAAAAGCTTCAGCACGTCCTAAAACAATACAATTAACAACAATCAAAGGAATGAAGATGCCAAGCTGTGCATGTAGAGCCGGTAAATAACCAGCCATAACAAGATCAACAATGGTAACAAACGAAGCAATAACAACAATAAATGATGGAATTCGGACCTTGTCGGGAATTAAACTTTTAATGCCTGAAATAACAAAGTTTGACATTACCAAAACAAATGTTGTTGCAATGCCCATTCCTAAACCATTAATTGCAGATGTTGTAACCCCTAGCGTTGGGCAGAGTCCTAGAAGTAAAACAAGAACCGGATTCTCCGCTAAAAGACCTTTGGTGAAATTTTTCCACTGATTCATCAATTAACTTCCTTTTTATAAATCTGATAAGCGCGTCTAACGGCATCGCAAAATGCTCGAGAACTAATTGTTGCCGCTGTAATCGCATCAACATCCCCACCATCTCGTTTGACCTTTAAATCAAAATTATTAGGATTCTTTCCATTAAATTGATCAGAGAAATTAGACTTGCTTTTTTGAATCTTATCTCCAAGTCCAGGCGTTTCATTTGCGCTTAAAACAACAATGTTATGAATCGTACCATCCGGCAATATACCAACCATCAAACGAATCAAGCCTGAAAATCCTTTCATGGTAAACGTATCAATGGCAAGACCAACGGTTTTATTCTTTTCTTTCGCAACATAAATTGTCACATCTTCTCCATCCATTTTAATAATCTTAGCGTCATCAAGTGGATTGTTATCAAATTTCGGTACTACATTCTCGACAGCTTTAATCTTTTTTTGAAGTGCAACTTCAGAAATAGGCTTTTTAGTTTGTTCGTAGACAAAGCCTAGCAGTGTTGAAGAAATCAACGCAATAATAAATAGCGTTGAAACCATATTTATAAAATTAGATTCTTTTTTAGCCATTTTTTACCTTTATTAAACCGTACTTTTTAGGTTTACAAAATTTATCGATAAGAGGAACAAAAGCATTCATAATTAAAATCGCAAATGAAACGCCTTCAGGATAAGCGCCAAAAATACGTATCACCACTGTAATGAGCCCAATTAAAATACCAAAAATAAGCATTCCCTTAGGCGTCATTGGCGATGTTACCATGTCTGTCGCCATATAAATAGCACCTAAAAAGACGCCACCTGTTAATATATGGAACATTGGATCCATATATCTTTCTGGATCAGCTCCCCAGAGAATACCGGAAAATAGCACAATCGCGCCGATCATAGCAACTGGAATATGCCAAGTAATCACCTTTCGATAAAGTAAGTAAGCCCCACCCAAAAGAAGTGCAAGAGCAGAAACCTCTCCAATGCATCCTCCAATTTGCCCAAAAAATAAATCTGAATAATTTGGAAGTTTTGACATCAAATCTGATGTAGCAACATTATTCTTCAACCCCTCTTTAACAATTGAAAGTGGTGTTGCAGAAGTTACAGCATCAATTAATTTAAATCGTGTCACAATTGGCACAGGCCAACTTGTCATCGCAACAGGAAAAGAAACAAATAAAAATACTCGTCCTACAAGTGCTGGATTAAACGGATTATTGCCAAGTCCACCAAAAGACATTTTAGCTATGGCAATAGCTACAAAACTTCCCAAAACAACCATCCACCAAGGTAAATTGCTAGGAACGTTAAAAGCTAACAGAAGACCGGTAATAACAGCAGATCCATCATTAATCGTAGGAGCAACTTTAAGCATAAATTTTTGAATAATATATTCGAACAAAACAGCTGAAAAAATGGCAATCAATGTGACTCGCAATGCCCCAAAACCAAACATATAAATCGAAACAAGAAGTGCTGGTGAAAGCGCAATAAGAACATCGTACATAATACGCGAAACAGAATCTTTTCCAGAAATATGCGGAGACAAAGAGACGATTAATTTTTCATTGTTCATTTCTGACTTTTCTCTCGTAAACGTTGATTAATAATTGATTTTCCAAGACGGATGTAGTCTAATAGCGGTCTATCAGCTGGACATGTAAACTCGCAGGTTCCACATTCGCAACAATTTAGAATTTGTTCTTGTTGCGCTTGATCATAAAATCCTTTTTCAACTAAATTCATAAGCAAATACGGCTCTAGTCCTAATGGACAGCGCCCAACACACTTAGCGCAACGAATACAATTTAAAACTTCTCCTCGTTTTGATTCTTCTGTCGGCATTAATAAAATACCCGATGTTCCTTTCGTAACAGGAACGTTAGTTGTATTTAAAGCTTTTCCCATCATCGGCCCACCGCTAATAATTTTACCCGTTTCATCTGGAAGTCCACCAGCTGCTTCGATTAAATCTGAAACAGGAATACCAAAGCGAACAAGAAAATTTGATGGATTTTTAACATTTTTTCCTGTCACTGTGACAACGCGCTCAACAAGAGGTTTATTTTTTTGAATCGATTCATAAACAGCAAAAGCTGTTCCAACATTTTGGACAACAACTCCAACATCGATAGGAAGTCCTCCAATCGGAACCTGACGGTTAATCAAAGCTTCAACTAATTGTTTTTCTGCGCCTTGCGGATACTGAACTTTTAAAGGAACAACAGAAATTCCATCATAACTTTTTGAAAGATTTGAAAAATGATCAATGGCATCAGCTTTATTTGCTTCGATACCAATCAATGCTTTTGAAACACCAAGAGCCTGCATAATAATTTTTATGCCAATTAAAGTTTCTTCACCTTTTTCAATCATCAAGCGATGATCTGACGTTAAAAACGGTTCACACTCAACACCGTTGATCAAGAGAATATCAGCTGTCTTTCCCTTTGGAGGCGTTAATTTTACATGGATAGGAAATGTTGCTCCACCTAATCCAACGATGCCGTCTTTTTGAAGCTTAGAAATAATATCTTCTTTAGAAAGCGCAATTTCTTTTTTAAGATCCAAACTTAAATCAATGCCTTCTAACCAATCATCTCCTTGTACTTTTATGGTAACGGCTAATCGCTTGTATCCACTGGCATCCATAACGTTATCGATCTTTGATACTACGCCAGAAACGCTTGAATGAATATTTGTTGATACATATCCACCGCTCTCGGCAATAATTTGACCAACTTTCACAGAATCATTGATTTTCACAATTGGTTTTGCTGGCGCCCCCAAGTGCTGAGAAACAGGAATTGAAACAATGTCTGGAATCTTTAAAGATTTAATTTCTTTATTTGCAGAAAGCTTTTGATCTTTGGGGTGAATTCCACCAACTGGAAATGTTTTTAAATTTTTAAACTGACTCATGTTTCCGCTTCTTCTGTTTTTGTTTCAATTTCTGGCTTCGGATCTACCTTTTTAGGGGGGAAATTAATTTCATGAATTGCTTTTGTTGGACATTCAGCAACACACTTTCGACAAAGTTTGCATTTCTTGTAATCAATATAAGCAAGATTATTTCGCATTTCAATTGCATCAAAAGGACAAACCGTAACGCACTTACCGCAACCAATGCAGGCGGCTGTACAATTTTTTCTTGCAACCCCACCCTTTTCAGTATTTGAACAAGAAACGAATATGCGCCTGTTTGCTCTTCCTTTTAATCGCAATTCAATTAACTGTCGTGGACAAGCCTTAACACATGCACCACAAGATACACATTTTTCCTCATCAATAACAGGTAGTCCAGTTTTTTCATCTATATAGATAGCATCAAATTTACACGCCTTAACGCAATCGCCCAACCCTAAGCATCCAAACGAACATCCAGTTTCACCTACATAAAGATTATGAACAATTTTACACCAAGTTGTACCGTCATAAATGCTTGTGCGAGGTCTATTCTGATAAGATCCATTGCATCGAACAACAGCCAACATAGCCTCTTTTTCAATAACTTCAATTCCTAACACTTTTGCAACTTCGCCCATACATTTATTTCCGCCTACTGGACAAAATAAACCTTCTAAATCTCGAGATTTAACACACGCTTCTGCAAAGCTCCGGCAGCCTGGATATCCGCACCCTCCACAGTTGGCAGCAGGTAACGCTTCATTAACTTGATCAATGCGAGGATCTTCAATAACTTTAAATTTTTTAGCAATAAAATAAAGAATGACACCGGAAAGAACAGCAATGGTGCTAAGCGAAGCAATAGTATATAATATGGTTAAACTCATTTATTTCTTTCAACTCGAAATTCAAAAACTTTTTTAATTTTATGACGAAGAATATATAATAAAAAATAATATGGAACAAGTATAGCTATTGAGAAGAACCCAGATAAAAGTTCATTTCTAGATAATTCAAAAGATAAAAACAAAGTTCCCAAAAGAAGAAAGAACGGAATAACATAACCTAGCCCAAGAGCTAAAAATCCTAGTTTCTCTTCAAAATAAACAACAACTTTTTCTCCAACACAAAAAAGTTCATTCGATCTATCAACTTCAATAATCTTTTCTTTTTTGTCGGAAACTAAACAAGCACCCTTTGCATGACACTCAGAGCAAGAAGAAAAATTCTCAATCAATACTTTGAGAGTTTCACCTGAAGTTTCAAGAACTCGCCCATCATGCCAAATGATTTTTGATAATTTTAACAAAAAATCTCTACTCCTGAAAGCGTTTTGTGTATTTTATTACCTTTACTATAAAGGTAAGTAAAATCAGTGTCAAGATTCCTCTGTTATTGTTTTTCTTTTCATTTCTCAGGTAATATTGCCCTTACTTCGCTTGATCTCGAATTAAGAAAAAGACCGATATTTCTTGCGCTTAAATTTTGTTTTTGTTAAGATGAGTTAACTTTAAAAAGGATTTTATTAAATTGATGACTATCGGCATTATAAAAGAACTCAACAATAAAGAAAAACGCGTTGCTGCAACTCCCTCATCTGTTGCAAAGCTAGTTAAGCTTGGCGCAACGGTTTTATGTGAAAATGGACTTGGCGATTCAATTAATATCTCAAACAATGACTATGAAAAGTCTGGTGCCAAAATTTCAAAGAGTCGAAATGAAATCCTCTCTTCATCTGATATTATTTTACGTATTGGAAAACCGTCTGAAGATGAAATTGGCCTTCTTAAAAAAGAAAGCATTTATATAAGCTTTCTAAATCCATTCAATGAAAAAGAATTAATCAAGAAATTTTCTGCGCAAAATATTAGCGCTATTAGTATGGAACTTATTCCTCGCATTACACGTGCTCAAAAAATGGATGCTTTAAGTTCACAAGCAAATTTAGCAGGATATGCTGCTGTTCTTATCGCAGCGAAAGAAAGTCAAAAAGTGTTTCCTATGCAAATCACAGCTGCTGGAACAATTTCACCGGCACGCGTGTTCATTGTTGGTGCTGGGGTTGCAGGGCTACAAGCAATCGCTACAGCCAAAAGGCTTGGCGCCCGCGTTGACGCTTTTGATACACGTCCCGAAGTTGCCGAACAAATTGAATCTCTAGGTGCAAAATTTATAAAAATTGACTTAGGTGCTACTCAGAAAACAAAAAATGGGTATGCTAAGCAATTATCAGAGGAACAAATTCAGAAACAACGAGACCAAATGGCAAAAGTTTGCTCTGTTTCAGATATTATTATAACGACAGCTCAAGTTTTTGGCAGAACAGCTCCTCTTATTATTACAGATGAAATGATTGCGAAAATGAAGCCAGGAAGTATTATTGTAGACATGGCAGTAGAATCTGGTGGGAATGTTAGTGGTTCAGAATTAAATAAAACAAATGTTGTTAATAACGTAAAAATTATCGGATGTGAAAGCCTTCCTTCGTCTGTTGCGGTGGATGCAAGCGAAATGTATGCCAACAATCTTGTAAATCTTATTAAAGAATATTGGAATCTTGAAACTAAAACATTCAATCTTAACCTTGATGATGAAATCATTAAAAGCTGCCTTGTGACACATGGCAACGAAATTGTCAACGAGCTAATTTAATATGATCGATATAAATACACTTATATTTCTTTTATTTATTCTGGCCCTTTCTATTTTTCTAGGGTTTGAGCTTATTTCAAAAGTTCCGTCTACGCTTCACACACCTTTAATGTCTGGTTCTAATGCTATTTCGGGCATTACTTTAGTCGGAGCATTAATTTCTGCTGGAACTGGAAACAATATAGTTAGCACAACGTTAGGGGTTTTAGCTGTTATTTTTGCAACAATTAATGTTGTTGGTGGTTATCTTGTGACAGACCGCATGCTTGCTATGTTTAAGCCTAAATCTAACAAAAAAATAGAAATAAAAAAGATTTAATCTTAAGAAGATTTTGCAATGCAAAATCTGTGTAAAAAGAAGAAATAATTTGGAGGATTTTTTTGAATACATCGCTTTTTATTAATTTAAGCTATATTGTTGCGGCCATATTTTTTATTTTTGGCTTAAAGATGCTGAGCTCTCCTGTTACAGCGCGCAAAGGTAACCTTATATCTGCATTGGGAATGTTCGTTGCCGTTGCAGCAACGCTTTTGGCTAATGGCTTAAGTTTTCAATGGATTATTATAGGTATCGCTATCGGATCTGTTGTCGGTATTTTTTCTGCACGCCTTATCGCCATGACAGCTATACCTCAAATGGTTGCTCTTTTAAATGGTTTTGGTGGCATTGCTAGCCTTTTAGTAGGCTGGGCTGTTTTTCACTATAGCCAAAACTTTCAAATGCTCACAACCATCACAATCGTTCTTTCTGTTTTAATTGGAGGAGTTACTTTTACGGGAAGTATCGTTGCCTGGGGAAAATTAAGCGGAATTCTCCCGTCAAAGCCAGTTCTTTTTGATGGCCAAAGAATTTTAAATCTAGGAATATTAATTTTTCTTTTAATAGCAGGATTAATTTTAACTATTAATCCCAGCGGATCTTATTTAGTATTTCTTGTTATCGTTATCCTTTCTTTTATTCTTGGAATTTCTTCTGTTATCTCGATTGGTGGCGCAGATATGCCAGTTGTCATCTCTCTTTTAAATAGCTATTCTGGTCTTGCAGCTTGTGCTGCAGGATTTGTTATTCAAAATAATATTTTGATTGTAGCTGGCGCTCTAGTAGGTGCCAGCGGCATAATTCTAACGCGCATTATGTGCAAGGCGATGAATCGCTCTTTAACCAATGTTCTTTTTAGTGGCTTTGGCTCTAAAGTTAAAAAGCAATCTTCTGAGGAGCAAGGTGAAATTAATCCTATCAGTATTGAAGATGCTTATCTTATTCTTGAGGCTGCCAGTTCAGTCGTTATAACGCCAGGATATGGCCTTGCTGTCGCACAAGCACAACACGTTGTGCGAGAACTAGGAGAATTACTAGAAGAAAATGGTGCTGATGTAAAATATGCAATTCATCCCGTGGCTGGACGCATGCCAGGACACATGAACGTGCTGCTTGCTGAAGCTAATGTCTCTTATGATCAACTTTATGAAATGGATAACATTAATCCAATTATGGATAGTGTTGATGTTTGCATCGTGATTGGTGCAAACGATGTTGTAAATCCTGCTGCAGAAAACGATGAATCAAGCCCAATCTACGGCATGCCAATCATTCAAGCCTATAAAGCAAAAACCGTTTTTGTTTTAAAACGGTCAATGGCTACAGGTTTTGCAGGAATCTCTAACAAGCTTTTCTTTAACGAAAATACCCGCATGTTGTTTGGAGATGCAAAATCCTCTATCTCCAGTCTCGTCGCAGAATTCAAAGAATAATTATTTCCTTTTCTTTCTTATCTTTTTTGACTAAATATGGTGGGATAATTATAAAAGAAAAAAGCGTGCCGATAATTAAAGTATAATAATTATATCGAGCATGCTTTAAGATTTCTTACTTTAAATCATTTTCTGCGGA
>Ga0307991_1000110_pt1 | contig 61362 bp, 59 predicted proteins | sample EllFjometagen131_FD_203146 | JGI IMG/M metagenome (GOLD analysis project Ga0307991, IMG submission 203146) | Marine microbial communities from Ellis Fjord, Antarctic Ocean - #131 | ecosystem: Environmental > Aquatic > Marine > Unclassified | place: Southern Ocean | collected 2014-10-08
TCCCAGAGCGATTTTTAAGTTCTCTAAAATACATATTGAAAATTTTGCAACACCCAAAAATACAAAATCCATATTGATTATCAATAACTTATACGGGTGTTGCAAAAAAGTGCGGAAAACAGGAAAACACACCCACTTTTGGAAGTTTTCAAGGAAAATAATACAGTCTTAGCCTATAATTATAAAGATAAAAATGGCGTTTATATTTGTACAATAACCATTACACCTGAAATGTATAAGAACTAATTATTTATCAAAAAAAACTAATGCAATGAAAGATAAATCCTTAAAAAAACATTTGCCATATATGCTCTTATGTTTAGCTGGTTTTGGTTTCTTTAAGCTAAAATGGTTTTACTGAGGAACCTGAAAGATCAAGGAAAAGTTCAGGGTCACCTTTATATATAACTTCCGAAGCACCGGAAGCATCGACTATTAGTGTTTCGATTACATTTACATTTGCATGAGATGCCCCGCTAATATTTAATTCCATAGTGTTGGCAATAAACCCAAAACCTGAATAATTTGATGCACCTGAGAATGTGTAATTTGCTTCATCAGTTTCACCAACAATAAAAATTTTGCTTGCTCCGCTTAAATCCATAGATGTTATATTCGTGTATAGCTCAATATCTATGCTGCTTGCACCGCTTAAATTAATGTCAATAGAATTTGTATTAAGTGCAATTTCAATATCCGAGGCACCACTTAATGCAATGTTAATATTATCTATTTCAAAAACATTCATACCCACAGCATCAACAGCACCACTTAACTCAAGTAAATTGATGTCAATAAAATGAATAATTGCTTTTAGCCGTGTTGCTTTTAAAATCGGATTGCTGGTATAGATTTTTAACTTCCCATTAATAACTTTTGTTTTAATGATTTCCATTAGGTTTTCATCCGATTCAATAGTTAATGATTCGATAGAATCCTGTACAAGAATAACTTCAAAGGCATCACCAACTGATATTTTATGAAAATCAGATGCATCTCGTTCTTCAGTTATTACATTACCATTCCCTGAAATCCCAATTAATTTATCACATCCTGTAGAAAATATACTGAAAATTAAAGAAATAAAAAACATAACTGTAAGTGAGCTCTTGTTAATTTGTTTCATTAGTCTTAGATTTTAAATTAAATTAAAATTATAGTCTTAATATGACGTACTATGGACTAGATAAGTTACATGAAAATAAAAAACCTTTCATTACTTTTTGAAATGAAAGGTTTTTTATTATTTAAGAAGGTTTCGAAAAATAAGATCAGTATCTTTTTATACTACTTGCACCTGATGTATTCTGATTAATATTTGGATTTCCTTTGTATCTTACCGAGGAAGCTCCTGAAGCTTCAATATTTAATTCTTTATTTACAAAAACTTGTGCTTCGGCTGCACCACTAATATCAATGTCCATAAAATCGGTTTCAAGATTATAAGCTGAAATTTCGGATGCTCCGGAAATGTCTATTTCTACATCTAATATTTTCCCTTTTAATTTTATTTCACTTGCACCACTAAACTCCATTTCCAGATCTTTAGCTTCAATTTCCAAATCAATTTCACTTGCACCGCTACCATCAATTTCAAGCTTATCGAAAGTTAATTTTCCATCGCTTGTAAGTTCAACCGCACCACTGATGTCAATAAAATCAATTTCTTTAAATGTTAAAAATAATTTTAAAGATTTTGGGTTACGGATATGTTTATCAGTATAAACTTTTAATACTCCTCCTCTAACTTCAGTGATGATAATTCCCATGAGGTTTTCATCTGCTTCAATTGTTAGTGATTCGTTGTTACCTTGTTTGAGGATAACCTCAAAAGCATTACTAATATCAATTCCATTGAAATTAGAAACATCTCGCTTTTCAGTAGTTATGTTACCGTTACCTTTTACTCCATCAATCAACATACATCCCGATGAAAATGAAGTGATGAAAAGTAATAATACTGCTGCAATTCCAATTGTTTTAATTTTCATGATTTTCTGTTTTTATTATTTATTATTTATTATTTGTTATTTGTTTGACTTATAAACACCTTATAAAGTTACAATTTTTAAGATTAATATAAATTTGTATTGCAATTTTTGCTTCTGACAATTACTGTGGATGTGGGATTTGTGTCTTTTCCAACAGTTCCTATATATGATTTTTGAGTATACGAATGTTTCTTTATATTAATATTTGATTTTGACTCAGGATAATCGATGCTTCCATATTTTACATCTGCATCAAGGTTATAGCTTGCATCTGATGAGATACCAAATTCAGCTCCTGCATAATTATTTTCAATTGTTATTTTTTTAAAATCAGGGCTTACATTATCAACTTCAAGATTACCGTAGTTTAATTTAAAATCTAAAGATGAAACAAGATCATCAATTGAAAAGTTAGAAAATTTTGAACTGCTTGTAATTGAAATAACCTGATCAATTGTAATATCATCATACGCTGATGTCATATCTATTACTTCAGCTTCATCAATTTCAACTGCTGAATATTTCGAACTAAATAAGATCTTTTTACATTCATCAATTGATAATTCTGAATATTGTATATCAATAATTCCTGAATTAAAGTCATCAACAGAAGCATTACTATATGCGGAGTAAATTTCATTTTTGCTATTGCTTAATGTTGCGACTTGAAGACTCCCATATTTAATACCTAATTTTGCTACTCCGGAAACATCTTCAATATATAAAGAACCATATTTTTGATAAATATCAATATTTAATGTTTTGGGCATGTTGATGTAATAATTTATCTGAATATGCGAACTTTTAAAGATAGAGCCACCATCGTATTCAGTAATTGCTTCAATAAGGTTTTTCGATCCTGAAATATTTATATCAATATTTTCGAACATTTTTTGTGCCTTTTTTTCTGAGGAAGCTTCAACTTTAATTTCAACTTTAATTGAAACTTTGTTTTGATCCCAGTTTTTGCATATTATTGTTCCGTATTTATTTTTTACTTTTAGAAGAGCATCAGAATCAACCTTAAATTCTTTTTCTATTTCCTTTGTAAATTCATCTGCAAATGTCTGAAATGAAGTCAGGCAAAATATTAATGTAAGTCCGAATAATAGTTTAAAAGTTTTCATTTTTTATATGTTTTATAAGTTAATGTTATTAATATTAAGTACTATATTTATTACCTGTTATTTTGTAATGTTTCAATAATTTTATCTAATGCTTTAGTAAGTAATCTGTAATTATTAACGATTGCACTAAAAGTTCTTTCGTCATCTTTATTTTCTATATAATCTTTTTCCAATTCTTTACGGCTATCACTAAGTTCGATAACCTGATCTTTAACAATTTCTTTGAAATTAGTTTCTTTACTAGTTGTCTTACAAAGCTTATTTATCTCACATAATTTTTCATTAGTTTGTTGAGAATAATAATTGTCAAGTTCAACAAGCTCTTGATTCATATTGCTTTTATTTGTTGCATTTAATGCAAATGTGGAGTTTGATTCTGGAGATTTAATAAGAAAAACTAATGAAATTCCCAAAATAATAATCACAGAAGCAGCAATTTTCCAAACAATGCTGTTGTTAAATTTATCTTCTTGTTCATCTTTCTGATGTAGTTGTGATAATTTATCTTGAAAACGTTCGAAATGGCCATCTGCCGGTTCATCCGTGTTGAACTGTTTTCTGTTGTTCCTGATTTTTTCCTCTGCTTTTGACATAATTTTACCTCCTGATAATTAATGTTAGTTTTGAGAAATCCTGTTTAGCTGGTTTTCTTTAATTATCTCCAATAATTTATTTTTTGCTCGTGAATATCTTGTTCTTGTTGCGTTATATGAAATGTTTAAAATTGTTGAAATTTCTTCATGGTCGTACCCTTCTAATAAATACAGCGAAAGAATAATTCTACAATCTTCTGGAAGTTCGAAAATCGAATTTTTTATTGATTCTACTTTTTCTGATAAAATTGCAAAATGGTCGTCATCAGGCTCGGAGAAGTCAATTATTTTTTCATCCAGCGAAATTGTTTCTTTGTATTTTCTTACTTCATTAATTGATTTATTGATTACTATTTTCTTTAGCCACGAACCAAAGCTTGCAATACCTGTGTGGGTATCAATCTTTATGAATGCATCTAAAAAAGCTTCCTGCATAACATCTTCGGCTGTTGTCGCATCGTTTGTTATTCTGAGTGAAGTGTTATACATAGCTTTATAATATAATTTATATATTTTTAGTTGTGCTTTGCTATCATTTGTTTTGCAAGCATCAATTAAATCTTGATGAATATTTATTGATTTTATGTTCAAAATTTTATATTCTTTAATTCAAAGACAATTAATAATTTTCAATGTTACAAATTTAGTCAGATTATTTCAGGATTCTGTCTTTTAAGTTTAGGAATTAATCGGGCTAAATGGATATTAAATGTGTAAATGATAAAATGCTTAAATAACTAAAGAAATAAATTTGCCTGATGTATAGGTTTTTTTTCTGATATTTATTTGGCTTATTTGGGTATATCTAATTTTCTAAGAATATTTCTTTATAATTCTTCTCCATTTCAGCAATTTCATCATCTGTTAATTCCTGAAACTCTTTATTCCTCGCTCTTTTTGATATTGTCCCTTCATTCTGTTCTAAGAAAAGAACTAACAGAGCTACCATTCTATCGGGCATTTCAAATTCGTTATCTAAATATTTCCTGAATTCATCGAATTTTGTCAGATAAGAAATTTCGTTTGGTATAATATTTTTAATGGTATCGCTTACGCAATCATACAGAAATTCAGCTTGTTTTGTGGCATCAAAATATCTGTAATAATCAATTGTATCAATGAGTACTTCCACATTGTGGTTTTTGGTTTCTTTCCAATCAATAAAGTCTAATAAAGGCAAGGAAAAATATTCCAGAGTTTTTCTGTAATCATCAATATGGTCGAGAATTGAAGCAGAAACAGGAAAGATTATCCCTTGTTGTGCAAATTGTTTTTTTGCTAAAATATGATGTATTAAATAACGATGGATGCGTCCATTCCCATCATCAAAGGGGTGAATAAAAACAAAGCCAAACGCAATTATGGCAGCAGCTATTACAGCATCTATTTCATTTTTGGATAGTATTTTGTTTGTTGCGAGCAATCCATCCATTAACTGCTCAATGTCTTGCCATTTGGCTGAAATATGGTCTGGCAGGGGTTCGCCTGTACTACGGTCGTGTTCGCCAACAAAACCGCCTTGTTTACGAAAGCCCATATCAACAAAGCGAGTATTTTCTATTACTACTTGTTGTAATCTTATTAATTCTTCTTTACTAAGGTCTTTTGTTCCTGCCTGACCTATCACTTTTCCCCAACGGGCTGTTCGCTTACTTTTAGGGCTTTCGCCTTCGATGGTAAACGATGCTTTTGAATCTTTTAGCAATAAAAATGCTGATGCTCGTTGTAAAATATCTTTCTGAATAACTTTGAGATAATCGTTTTTTTGGGCTTTAAAATTATCGTTGATGTATTGCTCTAACTTTGGTGTTTTATGTACTAAAGGGCAAAAATCTTTTGTGCCTGGCAGGTTATTGATAATTCTATGGCGTTGTGACTTTATACCTACATTAATACTGTATTGTAGTTTATTATCTAATAAAGGAATGTATTTAATTCTTGTATCAGCATCGTTTAGTTCTAATTTTTTATTTAATAACCATTCGTATAAAAACCATATTTTTCTACTGTATTGACCTACAGGTTCTATATTAATGAGTTCTATAACTTCAGTTGCTTTTAATTTCTCAAATATTTTTTTTAATAATAATAAATTTACACCTTCGTATTTAAAAGCAAATATTAGCTGTTTATATAAATTGTCTTCCGGTTTATATCTTGAAGGTAAAACATTCCAGCCATACTTTTTGTACTTTCTGTTTTTGCTGCTTATTAATGATATTGTATAAGGTATAGACACTTCTAAATTATAGGAATTTATAATGGAAGCATAGCCCTCAATACTTCCTTTTTCGGGAGTTGTTCTTCCGTAAAAAACAGACGCTTTTACTGAAAAATGCACGTTATTCATATTGTTTTATTATTAATGCACGTTTATTTTGTTTTGCAAAAATACATAATATTTATTAAAAACACACGGAAAAATTGAAAAACACACGGAATTTATATTACAACAAGAATTTTGTACGGTAATTTAATAATGAATTACCTTCCCATTCACTATTATCAAACAAACATCCTTTGCAATAATCTTTTTTATATTCCTGTGTTTTTGCTATCTGTTCATTTACAGCATTTATTTTATTATCTGTTTTTGATATAAAGGGGGGTTCTAAAAATTCCTTTGCATCAAGATTGCCAGAGTTTTTTATAGACGATTCATATTTTTGAAGCACTATCGAGATAATGTGATAAAATATGAGAAGTATATGAGAAACTCTGGCAACCCAATGGGAATAAAGATAATAAACAATCTACTTCGCCAAAATATTGTTGAATAGCTATGGCTATTGAAAAATATTTATGGCTCGTATCTCATTCATTATCTTTATTTCTTGAAAAAAAGGAATTTTTAGAACCCCCCTAAAGTAAGTTCCCTCTAAAATACAAAAATTATAAACATAACAAGAAACAAGAAGTATCAATCATTCTTACAAACACTAACAACAATGATTCTCTTTTCACGAGGTCCGTCAAATTCACAAAGGAAAATATTTTGCCATGTGGATAATCCCATTTTACCGTTAATAATCGGGATAGTTTCGCTTGGTCCAACTATTCCTGCTTTAAGATGTGAATCACCATTATTATCCTGAGCATCGTGTTGCCATATTCCTGCCGGAATTAGTTTTTGTAAAAGATCGATTACATCGTTTTGAACGGAATCATCCCAGTTTTCCTGAATCATAATTCCTGCAGTTGCTCCCTGAACATAAACATTTACTAAACCCGATTCAATTGTGCTTTCCTTAACAATAGCTTCTACTTTATTTGTGATATCAAAAAGTCCATTGTGTTTGTTGGTTGAAATTTGAAATGATTTTTGCATTTTGAGTTTTATGATTTAAGTTTTGAATCCGGCATCCAGATTACACAATCTTGCTTTTTAAAAATACTGCTGTATGCGATTTTTTGCATTTAACAAGTTCTTCGGGTGTTCCTTCAAAAACTAGATATCCTCCTTTTTCACCACCTTCAGGTCCAAGATCAATTACCCAATCTGCTGATTTGATGACTTCGATATTATGTTCGATTAAAATTATTGAGTGACCATTATCGATTAATGCCCTCAATGAAGTAAGTAATTTGTTAATGTCATGAAAATGGAGTCCTGTGGTAGGTTCATCAAAAATGAAAAGGGTAGGAGTGTTAGAATATCCTTTCGATAGAAATGATGCCAGCTTAATTCTCTGTGCTTCACCACCACTTAAAGTACTTGAAGGTTGTCCCATTTTAAGATATCCCAGCCCGACATCTTGCAGTGGTTTAAGTTTGGCAATAATTCGTTTCTCAACAGAATCAGTTTTTTCGTCTGAAAAGAAAAAATCCACTGCCTGATTAATGGTTAAATTCAGAATGTCATTAATATTTTTTTCTTTGTATTGAATATCAAGAATTTCGTCTTTAAATCTTTTTCCTTTGCAGGCATCACAAGTTAAATAAATGTCGGCCATAAACTGCATTTCAATTTTCACAACTCCTTCGCCTTCACATTCTTCGCAGCGTCCACCTTTAATGTTAAATGAAAAATAACCAGGTTTGTAATTTCTTATTTTTGCTAATTTCTGATTTGAAAACAATGCTCGAATATCGTCATATGCTTTTACATAAGTTGCCGGATTCGATCGTGATGATCGACCAATTGGGTTCTGGTCGATAAACTCAACTGAGGAAATTTGCCTGATATCGCCATCAATCATTTTTAATTTTCCGGTACTTTTATTATAACCTCCGTAAATTTTTTTTATCGATGGAAGTAAAACATCTTTTACAAGAGATGATTTTCCTGACCCGCTAACTCCAGAAATAACAGTTAAAATATTTAATGGAAATTTTACATCAATAAATTTTAAGTTATTTTCTGAAGCTCCTTTTACTTCTATGAAATCTCTCCATTTTTTTCTTGTTTCAGGGACAGCTATTTGAAGTTCATTATTAATATATTTGGCTGTAAGACTTTTTTTGTCATTTTTTAATTCATTAAAGTTACCTTGAAAAATAAGCTCACCACCATGCCTTCCGGCTAATGGTCCAATATCAATAATATTGTCAGCCGCTTTAATTATTTCTTCATCATGTTCAACAACAATAACTGTGTTTCCCATGTCGCGTAAGTGTTTCAGGACTTTTATCAACAAATGTGTATCGCGAGGATGAAGGCCGATACTTGGCTCATCCAAAATATAAATTGATCCTATTAAACTACTACCAAGTGAGGTTGCAAGATTTATTCTTTGCGATTCGCCTCCCGAAAGTGATGAAGAAGTCCGATTAAGGGTTAAATAACCAAGTCCAACATTTTCTAAAAATTGTAATCTGTTAACAATTTCAATAAGTAGTCTTTTAGAAATATCTTTTTCGCTTTGTGAAAGTTTTAGGTTTTTAAAAAGTTTTAGCGATTTCTCAACAGACATTAAAACAATATCGGTTATTGATTTCCCCCCTATCTTAACATAGTTTGCATCGCTTCTGATTCTTGTTCCAAGGCATTCGGGGCAGATAGTTTTTCCTCTGTATCTTGATAACATCACTCTGTATTGGATTTTATATGAGTTTTCTTCTACGAACACAAAAAATGCATTTAGGCCTTTAAAATATTTATTGCCAGTCCAAAGAAGATCTCTTTCTTCAGGAGAAAGATCATAAATGGCTTTGTGAATTGGGAAATCAAAATGATAAGCATTCATTAAAAGTTCTTTTTGCCATTCGCTCATTTTTTCGCCTTTCCAGCATACAATTGCTTCTTCGTAAACCGATAAACTTTTATCAGGGATTACAAGGTCTTTATCAATTCCAATAATACTTCCAAAGCCTTCACATTTTTTACATGCTCCATAAGGATTATTAAAAGTGAATAAATTTACTGATGGTTCTTCAAAAATGATTCCATCGAGTTCGAATTTATTTGAAAATTCATTAATTATCTTATTGTCTGTATTTTCAATAATACAAATTCCATCACCTTCGTAAAATGCAGTTTGCACTGAATCTGCTATCCTCGAAAGCAAATCTTCATCATTATGTTTTACAATTATTCTATCGATTACAATCCTAAAATTCTTTTTTATATCAATCTCAATATCATTTTCCAGGATTTCATCAATACGTAAAATATCCCCATTACATGATATCCGGCTAAAACCTTGTTGCAATAAAATGTTAAGTTGCTCTTTAACAGTGCGATCTTTTTTCTTTTTTAAAGGAGAATAAATTATAATTTTCGAGTTAGTTGGGAAAGATAAAACGTAATCTGTAATGCTAGTAACTGTTTGACGTTTAACTTCTTTATTAGAAACAGGTGAAAAAGTTTTGCCTGTTCTGGCAAACAGAAGTTTTAAATAATCATAAATTTCTGTTGAAGTGCCAACCGTTGAACGAGGGTTTCTTGTATTAACTTTTTGTTCGATGGCAATTGCAGGAGAAATACCTTTTATGTAGTCAACATCGGGCTTGTTCATTCGTCCAAGAAATTGCCTGGCATAAGAACTCAGACTTTCAACATATCTTCGCTGACCTTCGGCGTACAATGTGTCAAATGCAAGGGATGACTTTCCTGAACCGGATAAACCAGTTATCACGACAAGTTTATCACGTGGAATTGCTACAGAAATATTTTTTAAATTATTTACCCGGGCACCTTTTATTACTATATGATTTTTATTTTCAGAGTTTTTCACAGATATTAGCTAAATGTTAATGTTATTTCAGAAACAAAATTATTAATTTTATTTGCTTATTAAGAGAAATATATTATATTTGCAATGAATTTGTAACCAAAAATCATATTTTTCGTTATTATTAATAACAAACCAAGAAATCAGGAGGACCATTTATCGATTAAATATTTACCTTTTTAAAAATTATTAACAAATAAAAAGGGAGGCAATATGAAAGCCCATTCAGTTAGCGATAAAGAGCTAATTCGTAAATATTTAGATGGTAATCAAGCCGGTCTGGAAAAACTAATTTACCGTCACAAAAACAGAGTATTTGCTTATATCCTTATGATAGTTAAGGATAAACAGCTTGCAGATGATATTTTCCAGGATACATTTATAAAAGTGATAAATACAATGAGAGCCGGTTCTTATAAAGAGGAAGGTAAGTTTGTGCAGTGGGTAATGAGAATCGCTCATAATTTAATTATTGACTATTTTAGAAAATCAAAACGAATTCCTGTTATTGATAACAATTCTGATGATTTTGACATTTTTGATACGATAAAATTTCAGGATGCATCTATTGAAGATAAGTTAATAAAAGAACAAATTCATGAGGATTTAAGAAATCTGATTGAATTTCTGCCTGCTGAGCAAAAAGAAGTGTTATATATGAGGCATTATTTTGAGATGAGTTTTAAAGATATCGCAGAACAAACCGAAGTAAGTATTAATACAGCACTCGGAAGAATGAGATATGCTCTAATCAACCTTCGTAAACTTATTGAAGAAAAAGAAATAATTCTTTCTCAGTAAGTAGAATAATTCTGTTCGCAAATAATTATATTTATTAAGCAAATTTCAATTGGCTTAATTTGGATTGATTATTATGTCTTTCATAAAGTAGATTTTTCTTTTTTATTTATAATAAACCATTTAGTTCTTGCGTTAGTGTTTTGTAAAATATATTTATGAACCAACCAAAACTATATGAAAAGAACCTTTACTCTAAACCAACAAAACTCAAAGAATCATTTAGTTGCAGAAAAGAATATGAATAATTTGCAATATGGACCAAGTGACGGAGTTTTGCAAAACATTTTCAGTTATTCAAGAGCATTATCAGTTTTAAAAACAAGATATGCCGGTAATTGTAACTTGATTATGAATTAAAAAAAAATAGTATTAATTTTAATCTCGATTCAAACATTTGAGTCGGGATTTTTTATTTTAATAAATTTGAATAAAAAAGAAAGATATAAAAAAGTCATTGAATATTTTTCGGAACATTTTCCAAACGCCGAAACTGAATTATTATTTAATAATCCTTATGAGCTTATTATTGCAGTGATTTTATCAGCCCAATGTACCGATAAAAGGGTAAATATTATCACTCCTTCATTTTATCAAAATTTCCCAAACCCGCATATACTTGCTGAAGCTTCCGCTTACGAAGTTTTTGAAATAATAAAATCATGCTCTTATCCAAATAATAAAGCAAAGCACCTTATCGGGATGGCAAAAAAGTTAATATCAGAATTTAATGGAGTAGTGCCTTCAGATATTGATGATTTACAAAAACTTCCAGGCATTGGAAGGAAATCAGCAAATGTAATTTTATCAGTTGTTTTTAATAAACCTGCCATGGCAGTTGATACTCATGTCTTTAGGGTTTCGGAGAGAATAGGATTAACAACAAATTCTAAAAATCCATTGCAGACAGAATTAGAACTTGTTAAAAACATACCGGAAGAAAAAATTGCAATTGCTCATCATTGGCTAATATTACACGGGAGATACGTTTGTAAAGCACGTAATCCAAAATGTTTAGAATGTAATATTAATACTTTTTGTAAATATTTTTCAAGGAAAAATAAAAAATCTAATTTTGTTGAAAAGTAGTTGTTTTGTTTGTTATAACTTTCTTAAAAAACAATATATTTGTAGTTGAAATAAAATTCCAAAAGTTCTGTTTATTTCTTTTTTATCATAAAAATGAAAAACAGAGATAATATCAAAAAATAAATACCTAAATATTATGGCAAAAGACAAAATAAGTTCAGACGATAAAGCAAAAAATGAAAAGTTAAAAGCTCTAGAAGCAACTCTGGGAAATATAGAAAAAAATTATGGAAAAGGTGCCGTAATGAAATTAGGAGATCAGCCTATTGAAAACATTAAATCAATATCAACAGGATCGATAGGTTGTGATATTGCTCTTGGAGTAGGAGGTGTTCCAAGTGGTAGAGTTGTTGAAATATATGGTCCTGAAGCCTCAGGAAAAACTACTCTTGCGTTACATATTATTGCTGAAGCTCAAAAAACCGGTGGTATTGCTGCATTTATTGATGCAGAACACGCTTTTGACAGATTTTATGCAGAAAAACTAGGATTAGATATTGAAAACCTTCTTGTATCACAACCCGATAGTGGAGAACAAGCTCTTGAGATTACTGAAAATTTGATTCGTTCCGGAGCACTTGATGTGGTAGTAATTGATTCAGTTGCTGCCCTTACTCCAAGAAGTGAATTAGAAGGCGAAATGGGTGATTCTAAAATGGGGCTTCAGGCTAGGTTAATGTCGCAGGCTCTTCGAAAACTTACTGCAACAATTAGTAAAACAGGTACATGTTGTGTTTTTATTAATCAGTTGCGTGAGAAAATTGGTGTAGTGTTCGGAAACCCTGAAACTACTACCGGTGGAAATGCTCTTAAATTTTATTCTTCGGTAAGATTGGATATCAGAAGAATAGGGCAAATTAAAGATGGAGATAAAGTTGTTGGAAATCGTGTGAGAGTTAAAGTTGTGAAAAATAAAGTTGCTCCACCATTTCAAAAAGCTGAATTCGATCTTATCTATGGAAAAGGAATTTCAAAATTAGGTGAAATAATTGATCTTGGTGTTGAGTATAACGTGATTAAAAAAAGTGGTTCGTGGTTTTCTTATGGTGAAACAAAACTTGGACAAGGCAGAGATGCGGTAAAAAAACTTATGATAGACAATCCTGAACTTGCTGAAGAACTTGAAAAAAAGGTTTTTGAGAATATGAAAGGTGAAGAAAAATAGAAACTAAAGTTTCTAAAGTTAAAAGTGCCTAAAGTTATTTAAAATTTTAGGCATTTTAAGTATTATAAACTTTTGGTAATCAATTAATAAATAAATCAACTATAAATATGAATTCAATTAAAGTTAGCTTTTTATTATTTTTTGTTTTAGTCATATTTCAGTGGTCGTGTGTGAACAAAAGCAATAAAGATAAAACAAACGAAAATAGTGAAAACCCAAAAACTGAGCTTGCAATTTTAAACGAAAAGATTATTAATGATTCAACTGATGCAAATTTATTTGATCAACGTGCTTTGCTTTTTCTTCAGGAAAATAAAATTAACGAAGCACTTCACGATATAAATATTGCACTTCAGATTGATAACTCAAATTCAGATTTTTTTATCACTCTTTCTGATATTTACCTGAAAATGGGTGAAGCCGTAAAATGTAATAATGCACTTAATAAAGCAATATCTTTGGATAAAGAAAATTTGAATGCTATTCTTAAATCGGCGGAGTTGAATTTTATTGTTAAAAATTATAAGAAAACTTTTGAACTTTTGAATAATGCAATAAAGCTGGACGAATATAATCCGATGGCTTATTATATTAAAGGATATACTTACCTGGAACTATATGATACATCAAGAGCAATAGAAAATTTTCAAATTGCTGCTAATCAAAAACAAGATTATTATGAAGCCTATCTTCAGTTAGGTGTTTTATTCCTTAATAATAATGACATAAGAACAATTGGGTATTATGAGAATGCTTTAAATGTAAATCCACAAAGTATAGAAGCTTTATACGGTATTGCTATGTATTATCAAAAAAATAAAGAATATCAAAAAGCTTTAGATAAATATATCGGTATTTTGAAAATTGATTCTAATAATACACTAGCATATTATAACACAGGATATATTTATCTGGTTTATTTAAATGAATTTGAGAAAGCAATAATGTATTTTTCTGATGCAATAGATATTTCTCCTGCCTATACCGATGCATATTATAATCGTGGATTTTGTTATGAACTACTAAACGATTTTGTTAATGCAAGAAATGACTTTCAAAAAACACTTGAATTAGTTACAAATCATAAAAAGGCTATTGAAGGGCTGAATAGAATTGATAAGCAATAAGAGGAAATTATGATTCTTGATTCTGGTAACCAATACAGATAATTAATATTTCTTGATCCTAAATTATTTTCAAATATTTGGACTTACTGCTTGAATTCATTATCTTTATAAAATTATTTAAATAAGATAATTATGGCAGCCTTAAAAAAATATTTTCGAATGGTAATTCCTAATAAAAAATCCTTGTTGACTTTATTAATTGTTTCTTGCATCTCTTTTTCGATGGCAAATCCGATAATACCTCCGCCTATAATATCAGAGTTATATTTTTTAGATGATGGGTGGCAACTTGAAATGGTTTTTGATGAAATGCATGGCATTTACAATCTGGATGATATTAGATTAGTTGGATTAAATGATACAGCATTATTTAATTCAGGAATTTCAGTTAATATTGGAGAAGCCATGGTGATTACAGAGGATAATCTTCAATCACCTTTTTTTATTGATTCTTCAGGAGACGTTGTTAAGATTCAACAATATTATAATGGTTGGGAGGATATTAATTATTATAATATTTCTTTTGGAGATTATAGTAGTAACTCTGATTTATGTATTACTGCTCCATTTGGTCAGGAATCACTTGCTTTTCAGGAATTTTGTCTTCCCGGATATTATGGTCCTGAATATTCATATTGGTTAGTGAAAGAAAAACCACAAACAATTGGTTCAAATGTTTATGATGTGCAAAAACGAGCATCATTTCAAGGTTATGTGTTTGACATGAATTTAAATCCTTTGCCAAATATCATGCTGGATTATTGTTATAATGATGATTATTATTCTACCGTTCCATATTTAGTGACAGATGAAAATGGTCATTTCAATACAGTAAATATGTTTAGTAAAAAGTATAACATTATTTTTAGAGATGATGATGGAAATTTTATTGATGATACAATTATTTCAGTTGAATGTGATTCGAATAACTATTTTGAATTTATTATGGACTCAACATGGGTTGGTTTGAACGAGCTTAAATCTCTTAAGGAAATTAATTTATATAATTATCCCAATCCATTTTCAGAAAGGACAACAATTGTAGCTGATGTTAATTATAATCAGGTTTCTTCTAAAGCAATTATTAAAATTTACAATCAACAAGGTGAGTTGCTTAAAATATTACCTTTGGGTAATTCATTAAATAAAATGAGATTTGAAACCGGTTTTGAATTATCAGAAACTCAATTAAATAACGGAACATACATTTATACTTTAGAAGTTGACCATAAAAAAATTGCTTCTAACAAAATGATAATTCTTCGATGAAATTCCTGATTCTTTGCTTTTTATTATTCTTTGCTTCTTTTGAAATATCTTTTGCACAAGATATTGAGTTTTTCAGGGAGGATATCAAATTCGAAATTTCTGATGACTATTTTATTGTTGAGGGAGATTATTATTTCTGCAATGTAGGAGAAAAAACGATTATTCAGGTATTATTTTATCCTTTTCCTTATGGTGTTGATTATTGTAATGTTGATACAATTTCAGTAATTAATTTACAAACTAAATTAAGTGCATTAAGAAATTTTAATTATAAAGGGGCTTCTTTTATTATCAAAATAAAACCTTATGGTATTGAGAAATATAAAATATTTTACAAACAAAAACTCTTAGGTAATAAAGCTGAATATATTTTAAATACTACAAAATTGTGGAAAAAACCTTTGGAAAAGGCAAATTATGAATTATCGGTTGATGTTAATCGTATTATTGATTCTGTTTCTTATTTACCTGATAGTTTAGCAGAAATTGGTAATTATCACCATTATTATTGGAAAAAAAATGATTTTATGCCTGATAAGGATTTTGAGATTTATTTTAATAAATAATATTAAATATACTTTTCTCTAAGCTCTTTAAGGTCGTTAATCAATATTTCTCCACTTAATTTTACTTTTTGAAATAATTCATCAATTCCATCAAAATTAGCATCTTTTCCTTTAAATTCTAACTCCTTAGCAAGTTCTCTGGCTTCTTCATCAACAAAATTTGCAATTACACCTTTTAAACTATGTGCATTAAAATTTATCGATTTCGAATCTTTATTTTTAATATTCAATTCCAAAGTTTTTATTCTTTCAGGGTATTCATTAATGAAGATATCCATTATTTCAAGTACAACTTCCTTATCGAAAAAACTAAAATTCTCTACAAATAATTCTTTATTTATCATTTTAAATATTTTTAAAATTATGTTGCAAATTTAATAAATATTATTGGCAACATTATTAAGTACTGATTTTAATAAGTCAAAATTCACAGGTTTTGGTATAAATTCATCCATTCCAGCTTCATAAAAATCTTCACAATCGTTATAACGTGATTTCGAAGTAACTGCAATTATCGGTAAATGTTTGCCAGAACCGTTCTCAAGTTTTCGAATTTTTTTTGTAGCTTCTAAACCATTCAATTTAGGCATTTGAATGTCCATTAATATACAATCAAATTCATAACTTTTATTAATGTCAATAGCTTCTTTACCATTGTTAGCTATAATCGAAGTATGGTCCATCCTCGATAGATAAGTTTTGAGTATTTTTTGATTTATCAGGTTATCTTCAGCTATTAGTATTCTGAGTGATTTTAACTTGAATTTCATAAGAAAAATGATTAATAAATTAAATAGATTTCGTGTCAATAAATATATAAAAATATATACTTAACTAAAATTATGCCATGGGTTGTAAAATGCAGTATTTGAGGTTGATATTTGGAAGGTAATATTAAATTATTTCCAAATATGGAAAAGAATTATCTTTTTGGGAATTAAATAATAAGCTTTCCTATTTGATAAATTAAAAATGAAAAAATCCAAGCCAATGTTGTTGAATAAGTTGCCATAAATATTGCCCATTTCCAACCTCCGGATTCTTTTTTAATGGTTGCAATAACAGCAATACATGGAAAATAGACTAAAATAAAAATTAAAAATGCATATGAAATTAAGGGTGTATATGATTTTTCACCAATATTTTTTCCGCTTGTATTTGTTTCTTCTCGTAGTTTATCTGAAAGATTAAATGTATTGTTATCATTGCTTTCTGCCTGATGTAATACTCCTAATGTACTTACAACAATTTCTTTTGCAGCAACTCCGGCAATAATACTTACACCCATTTTCCAATTAAAACCAAGAGGAGCAATAGCAGGTTCAATAAAATGCCCGATTTTTCCAATCATCGAATTTTCTAAAAGCTCTATTGTTTTTTGATTTTCAAGTTTACTAATAGAATTTTCTTTTTCTTGTTGTAAAGTTAAAATTGCTAGTGTGTCATTTGCAATTATTAAATTAATTTCCTGATCATATTTTAAAGCACTTTCATCAATTTGAGTATTATATTTTTCATGAATATTACTGTTGATTGGGAAATATCCTAATGCCCATATAATTACGGAAGCTATTAATATTATTCCTCCCATTTTTTTCAAGTATTGTGCACCCTTGAACCATGTATGTCGTAATATAGCTTTTAACGTTGGGATTCGATAAGGAGGAAGTTCCATCACAAATGGAATATCCTGAGATTTAAAAATAGTTTTTTTAAAGACGATTGCTACAACTATTGATAAAATTATTCCAAAGCCATAGATGGAAAATAATACCATTCCTGGATGAGATGGGAAAAATGCTCCAATAAATAAAACATAAACAGGTAAACGAGCACTACACGACATAAACGGATTTATAAGCATAGTTACAAGCCTGTCATTTCTACTTCCAATTGTTCGTGTTGCCATTATTGCTGGCACATTGCACCCGAAGCCCATAAGCATAGGTATAAATGAACGACCGTGTAATCCTATTTTGTGCATTAGTTTATCAACAATAAATGCTACCCTTGCCATATATCCTGAATCTTCCATGAGTGTTATAAACAAAAATAAGATAAGAATATTTGGCAGAAAAATAATCACGCCACCAACACCTCCAATAACACCATCAACAAGAACATCTCTGAAAATACTTTCGGGTAAAAAATTTGTAAATAATTGTCCAAATAATTCAACCAGGCTTTCTAACCAATGCATTGGATATGCACCAAGAGAAAAAGTTGCTTGAAACATAAGCCACATAAAAAATACAAAAACCGGGTAACTGAGGATTTTATTTGTGAGAATATTATCAATAAGATGGCTTCTTGAACGAATATCTTTTTTGCTTTTTTGAAAAGTCTCTTTTAATGCACCATCAATAAAACCATACTTATGATCAGAAATTGTTGTCTCAGGAGCGTCTTTACATATTGTTTCTAATCTTGAGATTTCTTTATCAACCGTACTTATTATCTCATTAAAATTATCACATTTTTTTATTCGCTCAATTTCTTCATTGTCTTTTTCAAGTAATTTTAATGCCAGAAATCTTGGTGCTACTCTGATTGTGATTTTTTTGTTTTCTTCAATATTTAATTTACTCTGAATAGTTTTTATTGATTTTTCTATTTCGGTTCCATAATTTATATGTATGTGCCGTACTGTTGGATCATTATCCTCAAAAACATCAATAATTTTATTAAATAAATTTCTGATGCCTTTACCTTTTGAACTAATTGTTGGTATTATAGGAATACCAATCATTTTCCCAAGAGTAACATAGTCAAATTTATTACCTTTATGCAAAAGCTCGTCATACATGTTTAAGGCAATAACAACTTTAATGTCTAAGTCGATAAGTTGAGTGGTAAGGTATAAATTTCTTTCCAAATTCGAAGAATCAACAATATTAACGACAACATCAGGAACTTCATCAAAAATATAATTTCTAACATAAACTTCTTCGGGAGTATAGCTTGTAATTGAATATGTCCCGGGCAAGTCGATAATTTTAAAAGTATATCCACTTTGCTTGAATCTGGCTTCTTTTGCATCTACAGTTACTCCGCAATAATTTCCAACTTTTTCTTTTGAATGTGAGGCGTAATTAAAAAGTGTTGTTTTGCCTGCATTTGGGTTACCAACCAAAGCAACATTAATGATTTTGTTTTTATGCTTTATATGTTTTCTTTTATGATGTTCACCTTCAACATTATTAATACAGTTTTTGCTGAATTCTGAATCTTCAAAAGGATTTTTATTTTCAAAATGATGCCCTCCACGATGGCGATGATGACGGTGCTTTGGATATTGATCAATTTTAATATGTTCGGAAAAAGGGATTACTTCGATAAGTTTTGCTTCGCTATTTCGTAGCGAAACTTCGTAATCCATTACAGTATATTCTATTGGATTTTTTAATGGAGCTTTTTTGCCAACAATGATCTCTTTCCCAACGATAAAACCCATTTCCATAATTCTTTTACGGAATGCACCACGTCCTTTTACTTTTGTGATAACACACTTATCACCTTGCTTTATTTCGTAAAGATTCATTAATTCGCAATCTTATTTAGATTAATTCTAAAAAAAGGCAAAATAAGATAATTTATTTATTAAAAACAATATTTGTTGGCAAAATTCTCATTAAATAATGTTAATATAGTTACTTCCGAACAAATTATATTTTAAAACTCATGTTTAAAATTTAATATCTTTCTTATATTTTTGAGTTTAATTCTAAAATTTATAATTTTATTAATATAAACTACTTGTTATCTCTACTTCTCTTAGCCTTCTCTAACCTCATTCTCAAAATATTAAAAGACACTACTAGGGCAAGTATAATAACTCTAAAAATTGGTTCAACAGGCAAATAGAATGCGACTAAGAGGATCAACACACCAATTATTGAATGTGTTAACCAGTTTTTCCAATCCTTTAAATAAGTCCAAATATATTTAAGTATTTTCAAAATAGATTTATTAAAGTTGTAGTTATTATCATTTCTTTAAATTGTTGCTAATGACTATATAAACAGACACTATATCGTATCAAATTCATCAAAATTATCATCCTTATTATTAGCTTTATTTAAAATATGATGGATGGCATTTAATGAGTTGATAAGTTTAAAACCCCAATTATTTTCGAAAAGTTTTTTGCATTCGTAGGCGGCATTTTGTTTTGCAGTGCGGGTTGGTTTTTGATATAGAAGTACAAAATCTTTCAAATCCTGATAGATGTCAGAAAGGTTTTCAGATAGATTTGCTTTCAACGGCTCATTTGGTTCGGGGCTGTTTAGTTCGAGATACCAGAAATTATCATCATTATCGAATTTATTTCTCAATTCATTAAAAATTGATTCCCATTGCTCTTCAGTAACAAATCTTTCATTTCCTTCTGGTTCATCAACTATTACTTCGGGAAGTAGTGTGCCTTTTAAAAATAACAATGGTAACACTTTTTCGAGATAAACAAAGATTTCAGATTTTGGATTATCATCTGCTTTTTCAATAAATGAACAAAAATTATTTGCAACTGTAATCATTTCAATTACATTTTTCGAAAATGCAACTTCTGTTTGATTATCTTCCATTTTTTTATGTTTTGCTTTGAATTAGCAAAATTACAATTAAAAATACTTTTTAATAATTATTAATAATAAATATTTGCTGGATGCGTTGAAAATTACTAACTTTATGAAAAAATGCAGAAATGGATAATTTAGAGATAAAAAGGAGTTTGATAGAAATTTGTAAAGAAAAGCAGCAAGAAAGTATTAACAATATTAAATTTGTGATTGATGATGCTCAAAAAAGTGCAAATGAATATGGGCAACCAAAAGACAGGTATGATTCGTATCGAATGCAATTATTAAGAAAAAAGGATATGTTTGCTTCACAGTTTCAAAAAGCTATTGAACAAATGGAAACATTGAATAAAATTAATGTTTCAAAAAAAACTGAGTTAGTTACTTTTGGTTCCCTTATTTTTACTGATGATCAAAATATTCTCGTTGCTATTAGCTTAGGAAAAATTATGTTGGGAGATGAAATGTATTATGCAATATCACCAAATGTTCCTTTTTATCAAGCCATGCAAAATTGTAAAAAAGGTGATGAGTTTGAATTTCTTGGAAGGAAAATTAAAATTCTTGATATAGTTTGAGATTCAGGTTTAGTGTTTTAGCTTTGAAATACTAAACCTGAAATGTAAACCCGAAACTAACTAAGTCCCATCGATTTAATAATATTATCAATTTTTTTGCTTAGCTTCTTATCTGTTTCATCAAATTTATCTTTGTTTTCCAGATTTTCTTTTACACTGAAATAAAATTTGATTTTTGGCTCAGTACCAGATGGGCGCATACTGATTTTACTACCATCTTTTAGAAAAAACTGCAGAACATTTGATTTAGGTAAATCAATTGTCTTTTCTTCTCCTGTTTCCTTGTTGAATTCTTTCTGAAGAAGATAATCTTTTGTTAAAATAATTTCGGAGTTGTTAATTTCATTTACCGGATTTGTGCGAAAATCATCCATCATTTTCTGAATTTCTTCAGCGCCCGATTTCCCTTTTCTAACTACCGAATGTAATTTTTCTTTATAAAAATCAAACTCAAGATAGATGTCAATCATTAGATCATATAAAGTTTTTCCTTTTTCTGCAGCCCAAGCAGCTGTTTCAGCAATCATTGCACAGGATGCAACTGCATCTTTGTCTCTAACAAAATCACCAACCATATACCCGTAGCTTTCTTCACCCCCTGTGATAAATGTTTTTTTGCCTTCGAATTCTTTAATTTTGTCTGCAATCCATTTAAATCCTGTTAAAACATCGAAATATTCAACATTGTTTTTCTTGGCAATGTCATTAAGTAGCTCAGTTGTAACAATAGTTTTTACAATAAATTCATTTCCTGTGATTTTATTGTCAGCATTCCATTTGGTCATTAAATAATACATTAAAAGACAAGCTGTTTGATTTCCATTCATCAAAATAAAATTGCCGTCAGGTAGTTTTACAGCGATTCCTACACGGTCACCATCAGGATCGGTTGCCATTACAAGATCCGCACCAACTTCTTTTGCTTTTTTAATTGCAAGTTCCAGGGCAGCAGGTTCTTCAGGGTTTGGCGATTTTGCTGTGGGGAAATTTCCATCAGGAATATTTTGCTCAGGAACAGAAAAAATATTTTTAAATCCAAACTCTTTTAAAATTCTTGGTACCAGCGTAACACCTGTTCCGTGAAGTGGTGTGTAAACAATTTTTAAATCGCTATGTTTTTTAATTAAATCTCCTGAAAGCGATTGTTTTTTTATTTCATTAAGGTAAATTTTGTCAACTTCTTCGGCAATAATTTCTATATTTGAATTATCACCTTCAAATTTCACATCATCAATATTTGTAATTTTTTGCACTTCTTTAATTACATTTTTGTCATGTGGAGGGATCAATTGCCCACCATCGTCCCAATATGCTTTAAAGCCGTTATATTCTTTCGGGTTATGCGAAGCGGTAATCACAATTCCACTTTGACAATTGAAATGACGTATTGCAAATGAAAGCTCAGGTGTTGGTCTTAAATCTTCAAATACATAAACCTTAATGTTGTTTGCTGAAAGAATATTAGAAGCTATTTCAGTAAAATATTTACTGTTGTTTCTTGGGTCATGAGCTATTGCCATTTTAATTTGTTCCTTGTCGGGAAACATAAGTTTGAGATAATTTGCAAGACCTTGCGTTGCCATTCCTATTGTGTATTTATTCATTCGGTTTGATCCAACGCCCATAATTCCACGCAATCCACCTGTGCCAAATTCTAAATCTTGATAAAAGGATTCAATTAATTCTTGAGGGTTGTTATCAATAAGGTTTCTTACTTTTTCTTTTGTTTCTTCATCATAATTACCTTCGAGCCAAAGTTGTGCTTTTTGAAGAATATTTGGGTCAATGTTTTTTTGCATATTTATGTGTTTTATATATATGTTAGCTTTCGTTTTCTTCATCTTCGTAATTAAATTCAACCTTGCTTTGTATTAAAATTTCATTCAAGATGTTTTTTAAATTTCCTTGTTTAATTGATAGTTTCAACTGTTTTCTTAAGGTGTCAATATTGATTATTTCTTCAATACATCCCATATATTTTTTAACAACAGCTTTTATTGAATATTGTTCTTGAGCTTTTTCTTTTATGAGTTTTAATATTTCCTTTTCAGATTGCTCTGTTTTCACTACAAATGTTATTGGGTATTTTTCTATTTTATCAATGTCGAGAAAATATTTTTTCAGATCAAGTGTTTCTGTTACTTGGAAGAAACGTCCTAATGGTTTCATAACAAAATCAATCCCACCATCATTAGCATTTGTTCTACCGGTTTTGTATAATTTTAAATTTTCTTCTTCTAATTTATCAATTTCAAAACCCCAAAAGATGGATTGGTCATTGAAGAAGTGTTTTAATATTGAGAAACTAACTATTTCAAAAATTCGTGCATCAATATTTGGTGCTAATAATTCTAAAATGAAATTTTCAATTTCTTTTGATTTCTTACTTGAAATAATCTTCAAATCTTCACATGTTTTGATAAAACTATCAAGTGCACTTTTTTTTGTATTAATATATTTGTCAATTATTTCTATTACAGATTTTGAAATATTGTAACTTTTTCGACCAACTTTAACTTTGAGTAAGTTTTCATTTATCCAATATCGTTTTGTTTCAACAACTCTGATTATTGGTATGTAATTACATGTTGGAAATGTTTTTTTAAACTCTTGGTTCATCCTGTGATTAAGTGCATGATTTTGTAATTTTGCACCGAAAGGAAGTTCTCTTTGACGTGAAAACAAATTTGAGAAAATTGCTCCTTCATACTCATCATATTTTCCTTTTTTATCAAATTTATTATTCAGGTAATCTTCAATAAGTACATAAATCGCATATAAATTTCCAAAACTCCCTCTTGCTTTTGAGCCACGATTTGCAGAAACAGTTTTAATGTTTATATATTGCAGTAATTCACTTCTCTGAAATATGTCTTCGGTAATTTCACCAAAATTATTTTTTAATACTTGTTTGATTTGTTTTGTAAAGTTGTGTTCCATTTGGCTCAAATAATGTTAAATTTTGTTGTTCTAATATTTTTTTAGTTTCAAAAGTTCTTATTTCTTTCTCAAGTTTTTCTCCATTATATTTTTCAATAATTGAAAGTCTTCTCAATCCAATTTTTGTATAATCTTCATCAATTTCGATACCAATTGATTTTCGTTTAAGTTTTTTTGCAACATAAGAAGTTGTAAATGTTCCGGAAAAAGGGTCTAAAACGATGTCTCCTTCATTAGAACTTGCTTTTATTATTCTTTCTAATAAAGCTATCGGTTTTTGTGTTGGATGTTTTTCATATTCAGACATTCTATATCTTACTCTTGGGAATTCCCAAACATTTCCGGGTATTTTCTTTGTATTATAAAGTTGTGGGGGGGTTTTCCTGTAATCAATTAATTTTCTCTTCGAACCGGTTTTAGCTTCTACTAAAATATTATCTGAATTGAAAGTATAGTTGTTTTTATCTTTTACGCAAAATAGTATTGGTTCATACATTGAGCCATAATATTTCTTTGCTTGAACCCCTGAACTGTCATAATACCAAACTATTCGTGATAAAATGTTGATTTTATCTTGAAGGTAAATATCATAATAAGGCATAAATTGAGTAGAAGTCATAATATACAAACTCCCGGTTGGTTTTAACTTTTTAATCAATAATTCTATCCAAAAGTATGACCAGTTCAAATATTCTTTGTCTGTTTTCCATTTATCTTTTCTGCCATTAAAATCTTTTCCAATATTATACGGTGGGTCAACAAATATTAGATCAATGCTGTTATCATCTATTTGATTTGATAATATTTCTAAAGCATCTCCATTGTAGATTATATGTCCGTCTTTTTCAAATACTTGCATCTTAAATACTTTCGTTAATTTTTCACAAAATACAAAAAATAATTTTCATATTGAGTAAGTTTTTTATTTATCTTAAATGAGAGCTAACAATCAATTACAACCAATTACAATCACTCCATATCTTCCAACCTCTTAATACATCTCGCAAGGCTTTCCCTCCAATGTGGTATTTCTATATCAAAATCTTTTTTAATTTTTGCTTTGTTCATAACGCTGTAAAATGGACGTGCTGCAGGAAGTGGGTAATCTTTTGTTTCTATTGGAAGAACATTGCAGTTTTCTTTGGAAATTTCAATTATCGCTTTTGTGAAATCATACCAGCTTGCCACCCCTTCATTCGAATAATGATATAATTCAGGTTTTGTTAATTTTGATGTTTGAGGAATAATATTGAGAATTGCTTTTGCCAGATCATTTGCATAAGTCGGAGTTCCAATCTGATCGAAGATAATTCTCAGTTCATCTCTTTCTTTTCCTAATTTCATCATAGTTTTAACAAAATTATTTCCAAATTCAGAATACAACCACGAAGTTCTGAAAACTATTGATTTATCATTATTATTTAATGCTTCTTGTTCTCCATGAAATTTCGAGAGTGCATATTTTGAAAGAGGTTTAGGTTTATCAGTTTCGATGTAAGGTTTGTGATTCGTTCCTCCAAAAACATAATCAGTAGAAATATGAATGTAGAATGCATTATATTTTTTCGAAAGTTTTGACAAATAATTTACTGCAGTTGCATTTATAAGTTCAGCAGTATCAGGGTCTTCTTCTGCTTTATCAACCGCATTATAGGCAGCGCAATTTATCAGAAAATTTATATTATTTTTATTAAAAAAAACATCAATTGCATCATAATTTGTGATGTCAAGTTCTCCAACATCAGTAAAAATAAAATTATATTCAGAATATTTAGGCGAAAGTTTTTTTATTTCATTTCCCAGTTGTCCGTTGCTGCCTGTAATCAGGATGTTATTCATGAGTTTTATTTTACAACAGTTTTAAAGAAATCAATCGTTTTTTGTAAACCTTCATCAAGGTGAACCTTAGGTTCCCAATTAAGTTCTTTTTTTGCCAAAGTAATATCAGGTTTTCGTTGCATTGGATCATCTTGAGGAAGTGGTTGAAAAATCATCTTTGATTTTGAGTTGGTCATTTTAATTACTTTCTCAGCCAGCTCAAGTATCGAAAATTCTATGGGATTACCAACGTTTACCGGTCCGATAAAACCTTCCCTTGAGTTCATAAATCGTATCATTCCTTCAACAAGGTCATCAACATATTGAAAACTACGTGTTTGTTTACCGTCTCCGTACATAGTTATATCTTCTCCCTTTAAAGCCTGAACTATAAAATTAGAAACAACCCTGCCATCGTGCGGATGCATTTTTGGTCCGTAAGTGTTAAATATTCTAATAATTTTTATGTCAACATTATTTTGTCGGTGATAATTTACAAATAATGATTCGGCACATCGTTTTCCTTCATCGTAGCAGGCACGTGTTCCAATTGGATTAACATGTCCCCAGTAACTCTCTGGTTGAGGATGAATTTTAGGGTCACCATAAACTTCGCTTGTTGAAGCTTGCAAAATTCTGGCATTTATTCTCTTAGCAAGCCCAAGCATGTTTATTGCTCCGGCAACTGAAGTCTTAATGGTTTTAATAGGGTTATATTGATAATGAATAGGGGAGGCCGGACAAGCAAGATTGAAGATTTGGTCAACTTCAATGAAAAACGGCATTATAATATCATGTCTTATCAATTCAAAATATGGATTATCCAGAAGATGAATCACATTTTGTTTTTGTCCTGTAAAAAAATTATCTAGGCAAATAACTTCATTTCCATCTTTTAGCAAACGTTCGCATAAATGTGAACCAATAAAACCGGCTCCACCTGTAACTAATACTTTTTTCTTCATAAGAATTTTAATAATAATAATTAATTGTAAAGATACAAGAAAAACTGTAAGATTTTGGTAGAGATAATAAAGAAGCCACTTATTCATAGCTTTTATTAAATCATTCAGTCTAATTTAAAGAAACATAAACAACTGAATATAAAAAGTTATAATCATTTCAGTATTCAATGTTACTTTAGTTTGGAAATGCAAATAGGGGAAATAAAATAATTTTTTTTATCTTGATTTCCCCTATACCTTTATTCCCCTGTATTTTCTTTTAAATTATCAAATAGTTCAAAAAACTAGCAATTGATATTTATCTATTGTTTATTTGCTTTTACTTATTAGCATTAGCACCAATGCAATAATAAGTAAATCCAATTTCTTTCATTTCAGAAGAATCATAAATATTTCTTCCATCAAATATTAGAGGTTCTTTAATGAGTTTTTTAACTACATTGAAATTAGGAAATTTGAATTCATCCCATTCAGTTAAAATCATTAAAAAATCTGCGTCAATCAAAGCTTCGTATTGATCTTTTGCATATTCAATTTTATTACCGAGTATTCTTTTAGCTTCCTCTGTAGCAGCAGGATCGTATGCTATAACTTTTGCTCCTGCTTCTAAAAGTTTTTTTATAACTACCAATGATGGAGCTTCTCTCATATCATCGGTTTTTGGTTTGAAAGATAATCCCCACATAGCAACGATTTTTCCTTTAAGATCGTTGTTGAAATGTAACATTGCTTTACGGAAGAGAATTGATTTTTGAGATTCGTTAACAGCTTCCACAGCTTTTAACACCTGTAAACTATATCCATTATTGTCGGCAGTTTTTATAAGAGCTTTTACATCTTTTGGGAAGCAAGATCCGCCATAACCTGTTCCTGGGTAAATAAATTTCTTTCCGATACGTGTGTCAGAACCAATTCCATAACGTACTGCGTTTACATCAGCACCAACAATTTCGCATAAATTAGCAATATCGTTAATGAAACTTATCTTAGTTGCAAGCATTGCGTTGGCTGTATATTTTGTCATTTCAGCCGAAATAATATCCATGAAAATCACAGGGTGACCATTTATAGTAAAAGGTTTGTAAAGACGACTTAGTATTTTTTCAGCTTTTTTAGAATCAACGCCGACAACGATACGATCAGGTTTTAGAAAATCGTCAATAGCAGCTCCTTCTTTAAGGAATTCAGGATTTGATGCTACATCAAAATTTAATTTACTACCCCTTTTGTCAAGTTCTTCCTGAATAGCATTTCTAACTTTTTCAGCTGTTCCTACAGGAACTGTACTTTTTGTTACCATGATAAGATAGTCGTTCATGTGTTGGCCTATATTTCTTGCAACTTCCAGAACATATTTTAAGTCGGCACTGCCATCTTCATCCGGTGGTGTACCTACTGCACCAAATACAATTTGACATCCATCAAGTGTGGTGGCAACATCTGTTGTAAATGTTAGTCTGCCTTTTTTAACATTTCTGTGAACCATTTCTTCTAATCCGGGTTCAAAAATTGGGATAATACCTTTGTTGAGATTGTCGATTTTTTTCTTGTCTATGTCAACGCAAGATACTTCAATACCTACTTCTGCGAAACATGTTCCGGTTACTAAACCAACATAACCTGTACCTACTATTGTGATTTTCATATATTATAGAATTTTATTGAGTAATTGTGTTTAAGTGTTGCAAATTTATAAAAATATTGTTATTTTTGAGTTATTCGAATTTTTTTTATATTTGAAAAATAATTGAATTGGATTCTTAATCCTTGGAAATTGGAAATTGGGATGCTTTGCCTATTAGTCCGGTTTTTGAACAGATTAGCAACTAAATAATAATGAAACAAAACTAAAATAATTAATATTAGGAAATTTTAAAAGGAGAGAAAAATCATTTAGTAAGTATTTGTGCATTATAAAGACGGGAGCAAGCAAGATAAAAGATTGTGAGATAGAGATATGGTGAAAAGAGGGAAGCAGAACGAACTCGTTGGAAAGATAATACTGGCAAATTTTTTGGAATATTCTTTGTTGAAGTTTCTGAAATACATTAAGACGGTGGAAAATCAACCCATTTATAAAAAACTGGTTAATGAAGGAGTTGTGATTCGGAGACCCTTTTCGGTTGACAATTTTCAATCTGATGATGGCGTAATTGCTCAAATTAAAAAAGAAATAAACAATAATTTTTCTATTCAATATTCCAGAGAGGAGTTTTCAATAGAGTATTTGGTTAATAGTGAAAAATTATTAAAAGCGGAAAAACTACCGGAAGAGCAAAAGGAAAATATTGGCAATCTTGTACATAAATTAAGACGTATCAGTACCAGAAACCATACCATGTATAAAATACTGAAAGGAATAATTGAGTGTCAGCGTGATTATTTTGAATCGGATAATGAAAATGAAATGAACTTAAAATTAAAGACCCTGCAATTGAAAATACTTGCAAAGAATATCTCAGATAACGATTTTTTAATTGATGCAAGCAGGATATCACGTATTTCTAAAGGAATATCTCTTATTAACCATAAAGGAAAATTAGTATCTTTGAAAGAATTTTTTTCGACAAAGAGAGATATTGTGAAAAAACACATAAAAGCTATTACCAAAAAGGAAAAAGAGGAATTTTGTGATGGCTGGATTAGTAGGCCATACACGGATGGAGAATTACAGTATAAATTAGAAGAAAAATACAACTTATTTGTTTCAAGAAGGGAAGTCGGGTACTGTAGAAATGATATGGGGATACTACCATATTCCAAAAGAATTAATGGCTATGGGTATTCTCCTTTATCAGTGAATTTCTCCGCGATTTATCCTTTTACGGCTTCATCGGTAAAAAAAAACGTACCTGTGCAATCGGGAGTATATGAACTACGTCTTGACGGAAAAGCGATAGATTATCCCAGGGGGCATTATCAGGCATTTTATATCGGCAGTGCGAAAAACCTGAGAAAAAGGTTGATTGACCACCTCGGTTCAAACGGGAAAAACAACGGTATAAAGGAATACATAAAAAAAGAAAAGTGTGTTTTCAGGTATGTTCAGTTCACAAAAGGATGGGGACTGGAGGAGAAAAATCTTTATATGCTCTTTATTAAAGCTTTTGGTGATTCTCCTGTATGTAACCATTTAAGCCCATAGGCCAGTGGAATATAAAAAATTTGAGAACTATGTTTATTTACAAAATCTTATAACCAGCAACTTGAGGAGGTATAATTATGAAAAAAAAATACAGTTTAAAAACTAAAGGCAATAGATTGCTTATATTACTTTTTACGATAACTATATGCCTTGCACTTGCCTTTTATATTGGCTTTATTAGGGGTCAGGAAGTAGTCTATACACAGTTTTTCTATATTCCTGTTATTTTGGCTGGCATGTGGTATCACAGGAAAGCTGTCTATGTTGCTCTCTTTCTCGGTACAGTTCATATTTTTGTAACGTATATATCTGTCCATGATGTTACCATTGATAACTTTGGAAGGTTTGTTATTCTTATTGTTGTAGCGTATTTTATTGGGCTTATTAGCGCGAAGCGGACTATGGGAGAAACGAAATTACGTGAAACACGGGACTATCTGGAAAGTCTTGTTAATTATGCTAATGCTCCTATCATTGTCTGGGACCCGGAATTCAGGATAACCAGATTCAATCGTGCCTTCGAGCATCTCACGGATTATACAGCCGGTAAAGTGATAGGACAGGAACTAAACATGCTTTTTCCTGAGGCGAGCAGGGATGATTCACTGACCAAAATCAGGCATACTTCTCGTGGTGAATTCTGGGAGTCGGTGGAAATTCCGATTCTGTGCAAGAATGGGATTATCCGGTTGGCACTCTGGAACTCTGCGAATATCTATGCAGAAGACGGTACAACCCTTATAGCCACCATTGCCCAGGGTATTGATATCACTGAACGTAAGAAGGCAGAAGAGGCTCTCATTGCATCAAAAAACTACACCGAATCTATCATACAGAATTTTTTAGATACCCTCATTGTGGTGGATGCGGAAGCAAAGATAAAGACCGTAAACCCGGCAACCTGTAATCTATTAGGCTATACCAAAGAAGAATTGATTGGGCAGCCAGTAAGTATTATTTTTGAAGAAGAAGAAGAAGAAGACTATCGGCTTTTTCAATTTTTCCGTAAAGCCGAAGGGGTAAAAGATATCCATAATCAGAATACTATCCGCAATCGTGAACTTACTTACAAAACTAAAGATAGTAAACTTATACCTATGTCGTTTAACGCTAGTATACTTATTGATGAAAATGGAAATGTTACCAATGTTGTGGCTGGTGCCAAAGATATCACAGATTTAAAGCATGCTGAGGCAGAAATAAAGAAAGAAAAGATTTTTTCAAAAAATATAGTGGCTACTGTCCCGGATTCTTTGCTGGTCATTGATAAGGATTTGAAGATAAATAGCGCTAATCTCACTTTTTACGAAACATTTCAAACTAAGTCAGAAAAAGTTATGGGTACTTGTTTAACCGATTTCCTGGGTGATGAGGACGGAAGACTTAGTACTGAACTAACAGGACTTTTTGAAACAGGCGGCATATTAGAGAATTTTGAACTGAACTATCAGTCGGAAAAAGTTGGGGAACGTGTGTTCAATATTATTGCGAGAGGAATAATAGTTGCAGAAGAAGAAGAAGAAGAAGAAGAAGAAGAACTGGTTGTGCTGCAAGATATCACCAAACGCAAGCAAGTGGAAGAAGAACTCGCAAAACACCGCGACCACCTCGAAGAACTTGTTAAAGAAAGAACAAAAGAAATAGAAGAGAAAAACAAAAAATTAATACATTATAATAAATTATTTGAAGGAAGAGAAATTAGAATAAAAGAACTAAAAGATAGAGTAAAAGAACTGGAAGAAAGGCTGGGGATTTATGATTTATGATTTATGATTGACGATTTACGATAGAAGATTGAAACTTGAAATTGGAAATTAGAAATTGGAAATTTTTACTTCTCCTGAATTTCTACATCTTGAATTGATAAAATGTAATCTATTAAAAATGTACGAACTACAAAAATAAACATCTATGAAAAACAGGGAAAACAAAATAAATGCTGAATTAATCAAAGAAAATGAAATATTGCATAAAAAAGTTAGTGAATTAGAAAATGCAGAAGAAACATTAAAACAATCTGAAAAAAACTATCGCGCCATTTTTAACAATGCAACTGATGCAATTTACATTCAAGATAGTAAAGGTTGTTTTCTTGATGTTAATAAAGGAGCTGAGGATATGTATGGTTATCCAAGGGAATATTTTATAGGGAAAACACCTGAATTTTTATCCGCTCCCGGAAAAAATGACATGAAAAAGATAATCGGTTTTGTCGAAGATGCTTTTAAAGGCAAACCACGACAATACGATTTCTGGGGAATAAGAAAAAACGGTGAAGTATTTCCTAAAATTGTCCGTTCGCAAAAAGGTGTCTATATGGGTAAAGAAGTAATTATCACTTTTGCCATTGACATCACCGAACGCAAGCAGGCAGAAAAATCGCTGCAAAAATCGGAAGAGCAGTTTCGGTTAATTGCAGAGAACATAAAAGATGTTATCACTCTGCAAACATTTGATATGAAAGCTATTTATACTTATGCAAGTCCTTCAATTAAAGCTATGAACGGATATGAACCAAAAGAGATGCTCGGCAGATCTGTTTTTGAATTTATTCATCCAGATGATAAAATAAAATTATTTCCATTATTGAAGAAATATGTAAATATGAAAATGAACAAATATTTCTTCGGAAAAGAATATACTTTCACAGAAAAAATCGAATTCCGCTTTAAAAATAAATCCGGTGACTGGCGTTATGCTGAAAGTATCGGGAATATTGCAGGAGATCAACTGCTATTTGTTACCAGAGATATTACGGATCGTAAGCAGACAGAAAATCTTTTACTGAAATCGGAAAAAAAATATAAAGATTTATTTGAAAAATCAGAAGATGCTATTTTAATTATTCATAACGGAAAATTTGTGGATTGTAATCAAGCTACAGTTAATATGCTTCGTTATAATAACAAAAGTGAGTTTTTAAATACGCACCCCTCAGAATTGTCACCTGAAAAGCAACCGGATGGAAAATTGTCATTTGCAAAAGCAAATGAAATAATGAAAATAGCTTTAAAAAATGGCAGTCACCGCTTCGAATGGGATCATAAGAGAAATGATGGAGAAGTTTTTCCGGTGGAGGTGTTATTGACCGCTATTTCTACTGATGAAAAAAATCAAATCCTTCATACTGTTTGGCGTGATATTACAGATCGTAAGCAGGCGGAGGAAGAACTGCGGGAGAGTGAAGGAAAATATAAACGTCTTGTGGAACTGAATCCCGAAGCAATTGCAATTCACAGTGGCGGAAAAATTATTTATGGGAATAAGGCAGCACTCGATCTCTTACATATTCCAAATCTTAAAGATTTCGTTGGAAAACCTGTTCTCAGTTTTGTTCACCCGGATCACATTAAAATTGTTTCAAACCGCATTATGAAAGGACTGGATCATGGTATATATAAACCTATTGAAGAAAAATTCCTGTGTATTGATGGTGAGGTAATTGATGTGGAAGTAACCGCCATACCAATAAGTTATGATGAAAAACCGGCGATGTTGGTTATTGGACGGAATATCACTGAAAGCAAAAAAACAAAAGAAGCATTAATTTTTGAGCAAAAACAACTTCTTTCCATGTTTGATAGTGTTGATGAAGTGATTTATGTTGCCGATTCTGATACTTACGAACTTTTATATTTTAACAATGCTTTCAAATCACGCTGGAAGGGAAATATAGGTGATAAGTGTTACAAGGTTATTCAAGATCGAACTTCTCCCTGCTTATTTTGTAGCAACAAACATATTTTCGGAAAAAATATTGGGAAAACACATATCTGGGAATTCCGGAATAAAATTAACCAACATTGGTATCGCTGCATAGATAAAGCTATAAAATGGCCAGATGGACGTATGGTGCGGTATGAGATGGCAATTGATATTAACGAAAGTAAGAAAGCTGAAGAAGCACTTAAAGAAAGCGAAGAAAAATATCGTAATCTCGTGGAGTCATTAGTAGAAGGAATTGCTTCAGTTGATGAAAACGAGAACTTCACATTTGTAAATCAGGCAACATGCAAAATATTCGGATATTCAAAAATAGATCTGCTTCAAATGAACTTTAAAGATATTTTAAGTCCGGAAGATTATAAAAAAATGCTAAAACAAACTGCCAAAAGAAAAACAGGAGAATCAGGAAAATATGATCTGAATATTATCATGAAGAACGGTGATATTTGTATTGTTACTTCAAGTGTCAGTCCTATATTCAAGAATGGGAAGTTTAAAGGTTCTTTTGGAATATTTCATGACATAACCAAACGCAAAAAAACAGAGATAGAGCTGAAATATAAAATGAATGAACTTGAAATTTTTAATGATGCCGCGGTGGACAGAGAAATAATAATTAACGAATCAAGAAAAGAAATTAACGAATTGCTCGGGAAATTGGGTGAAGAACCAAAATATGATATTGTGGTGTGAAGTCTCGGGTTTTCAAGAGCTACCCAAAAAGTTATGAGTATAATTAAAATTATGGAGATATATAATGAAAATTAGAAAAAGCATTTCAAGAACTTTACTATTAAATATGATAATAGCTGCTATTCTTCCTTTAATTATTGTAAGCTGTTTTACAATATTCCGAATTTATAAAAACTTCAATGAAGAATCAAAGGAAATACAAGAAAATTATATCAATAATCAGAAGAATATGTTAAAATATCAAGTAGAGCAAGTTATTGATTTAATAGAATTGGAAAGGTCATTTATCGCAAAACATTCTCTTGAAAAGATTAACGGCAAAATGAATTTTCAGAAGGAGATATTAGAACAAATTGGAAAAATCAGATTTGGAAAAGACGGCTATATCTTTGTTGTCAATTTTGATGGTATTACTTTAATGAACTCTACTCAAAAATATCTGATAGGACAAAATCTTTGGGAAATGACAGATCCGAATGGTGTGAAGGTGATACAGGAAGAGAGAAAAGCTGTTGAAAATCCTGAAGGAGATTTCATTTATTATGTTTGGAATAAACCATCTGAAGAGATACCATCTCCCAAAATCTCTTTTATGAAGGGAATTCATGATTGGCAATGGATGGTCGGAGCGGGAACTTATGTAGATGAGATCGATAAAGTGATAGATAAAAAAAGAAGATTATTGATAAAGAAGGTGGAAATCAATATTCTGAAAATCGGATTGGTCTTTATATTTTTAGTGATTTTTCTTACTATTTTAGCAAAACATTTTTCAAAAAAGATAAAAAGGAGTTTTGAAGTATTTGTTTCGTTTTTTAAAAAATCAGAAATAGAATCTATACCAATAAGTATAGATAATCTTCATTTTACTGAATTTAAAACTTTAGCCTTAAGTATCAATCGCATGATCGAATTTCGAAAAAAAGCAGAAAAATCACTCAATGAAAGCGAAGAAAAATTCAGAAGTTATATCGAAAAAGCACCTTACGGAATTTTTGTTGCTGATAAAAATGGTTACTATGTTGATGTGAATGAAACTGCCTGCATAATAACAGGTTACTCAAGGGCTGAGTTATTGAGCAAAAATCTTGTAGAGCTTACTCCACCTGAAGACCATCTTTTTGCTAAAAAGCATTTTGAAACGGTTGTGAAAACAGGAATATCAACAGGAGATTTGTCCTTCATTAAAAAAGATGGAAGTAAAAATACATGGGCTTTTGATGCTGTTAAACTTTCTGAAAACCATGTTCTTGGTTTTGTTATTGATATCACCGACCGAATACTGACAGACAAAGAAATTAAGAGTAAATCTTTAGAACTGGAAATACAATTTGAAAAAAGCGAAAAACAAAGAATTGCTACTCTCGTTGTTATGAATGATCTTAATGAAAATACTAAGGAATTAAAGGAAGAAATTATTGAACGCAAACGTGCTGAGCAAATCCAAAAGGTATTATATAATATTTCTAATGCAGTTACCACAACCGGTACCCTTAAAAAGTTAATTAGCAAGATACGAAAAGAACTGGGAACAATAATTGATACAACAAATTTTTATGTTGCCCTTTACGACAAAACAACCGATATGCTTTCATTACCATACTATGTTGATGAAAAAGATAAGTTTACTTCTGCTCCGGCAAGAAAAACATTAACCAAGTACGTGATTGAAACAAAAAAGCCACTTTTGGCAAATATCGAATTAAAGAAAAAATTTGTTAAGGAAGGTAAATTGGAACATCAGGGAAGTTTGTCAAAGATATGGCTTGGAGTACCTCTTAAAATTGAAGAAAATGTAACCGGTGTTATTGCTGTTCAAAGTTATTCTGATGAATTTGCATACAATGATTCAGATATGGAAATGCTTGAATTTATTTCTTCCCAAATTAGTATTTCCATAGAACGGAAAAAAACAGAAGAAGAAATAGCCAAACACCGCGATCATCTCAAAGACCTTGTTAAAGAACGAACCAAAGAACTGGAAAAATCACAATATTCATTAAGTTTATTACTTGATGATGTTAATGATATTAATGTTCAACTTCAAAAAACAAATACTAAATTAGACTCAACAAATAAAGAGATGGAAGCTTTTTCTTATTCCGTTTCTCACGACCTTCGCGCCCCATTAACCAGAATGGATGGTTTTAGTCAGGCTATACTCGATACTTATTCGGACAAACTTGATGAACAGGGAAAACATTTTTTAAATCGTATAAGATCATCCAGTAAGCACATGGCAAAACTTATTGATGATATGCTCGCTTTGTCGAGAATATCAAGAAAAGATATTTTCAGACAACAACTTGACCTTACACAATTAGCAGAAAATATTTCTAAAGAACTGATGAATACCGAACCAAAAAGAAAAGTGGATTTCAAAATTAAAAAAGGACTAAAAATTAAAGCAGATCAAAAATTTATTATAATTTTACTTCAAAATCTTCTTGGTAACGCTTTTAAGTTTACAGGAAAGGAAAAAAATGCAGTAATTGAATTTGGTAAAAAATCAATTGATAAAAAAGAAATTTTCTTTATTAAAGATAACGGTGATGGATTTGATATGAAATATTATGATAAAATATATATTGCATTTCAGCGATTGCATCACGAAGAAGATTTTCCCGGTACTGGAATAGGACTGGCAATTGTGCAAAGAATAATAAATAAACATGGCGGAAAAATATGGGCAGAAAGTGAAATGGGAAAGGGGAGTGTGTTTTACTTTAGGCTGGGGTGAATTAGAAATTGAAAATTAGAAATTGGAAATTAGAAATTGGAAACTGAAAACTGAAAACTGAAAACTGAAAACTGAAAACTGGGATGCTTTGCCGACTTTTGTAGAATTCGAAAATTTATCTGTGAATCTGTGGCTTAATAAAAAATGAAACTTAAAATTAATACAAACTGTGCAGACTGTTCCTAATTTCAAATTTCTAATAACAAAACAAAAAACATGAAAAACATAAATATACTTATTATCGACGATGTTGCAGATGACGCTGAATTAGTTGTTTTGCAATTACAAGCCGATAAACTCAAATTTACAAGGAAACATGTTGATACTGAGAAGAAGCTAAAGGATGCATTAAGAAATGAAGAATGGGATGCAGTAATATCGGATTATGCTATGCCCGGATTTGATGGACTTTCGGCATTAAAAATAATAAAAGAGTGGGATGAAGACATGCCATTTATTATGGTATCGGGAACCATTGGTGAGGATGTTGCTGTAAATGCTATGAAAAAAGGTGCACAGGATTATCTTATGAAAGAGAACCTGAAAAGACTTAGTCAGGCTTTGTTGAGGGAAATTAAAGATGCTGAAATAAAACGCCATAATAAAGAAGTTAGTTTGGCTCTTGAGCAAAGTAAAGCTGAATTGCAAAGTGTTTTAATGACTTCACCCGTGGGAATTGGTATTGTTTTTGAGAATAGAATATTGCAATATATAAATGAAAGAATAAGTGAAATTACCGGCTATGGTAAGGATGAACTTATTGGAAAAAGTGAAAGAATTTTTTATGTTGATGATGATGAGTTTGAGAGAGTCGGAAAAATAATATATACTGATATTGAGAAAAAAGGTATTGTAACGATCGAAGCTCGTTTAAAAAGAAAAGACGGGAAGAAAATAGATGTACGAATTAATTTATCAAAAATTAGCACTGATGACAAATCTAAAGCTTATACTTTTACTTTTGATGATATTACAGATAGAAAAAAAGACGAAAATATAAAATCAATATTATACAATATTTCAAATGCTGTTAATACATCAAAAAATCTAATGGAGCTAATGAGTTTGATTAGAGATCAATTAGGAGAGATTCTTGATACAACTAATTTTTTTGTTGCCCTTTATGATGAAAAAACCGACACCATTGAACTGCCATATTATTCAGATGAAAAGGATAATTACACTTCTTTCCCTGCAGGTAAAACAATGACTGCTTATGTTATCAAAACTCAAAAGTCAATTTTAGCTAAAAAAGATAAAATTGAAGAGTTAGAAAAATCAGGAATAATTGAATCTATTGGTGTTAACTCAAAAATTTGGCTTGGTGTTCCTTTAAAAATAAAAGACAAGGTTACAGGTGTTGTAGTGTTGCAGAGTTACAATGATGAAAATGCTTATACCAAAGACGATTTAAGTACTCTTGAGATGATCTCACAGCAGGTAAGTATTTCCATTGAGCGCAAAAAAGCAGAAGAAGATCTAAAAAATGCTCTGATAAAAGCCAAAGAATCAGATAAATTGAAATCTACATTTTTATCTACTATCTCTCATGAGCTGCGTACTCCACTGAATGCGATTATCGGTTTTTCTGAAATTATAAATGATGAACTTCCATTGGAAGAAATTCTTGATTTCACTAGTATGATAAATAAAAGTGGTCATGAATTATTTGAAATCATTGAAGATATTCTTGAAATTACTGATATTGAAAGTGGAAAAACACAATTAAGTAAAACCGAGTTTAGAGTCTCTTCGATTTTTGATGAAATTGATGAGGCTGTTGATTTGATACTTGAAAAAGAAGATAAAAAATATCTTGAAGTAAAATTGAATTTTCCTGTTGATGCAAAGGATTTAATGATTTTTTCCAATAAATCAAGAATTAAAAAGGCACTTATCCACGTTTTAATGAATTCAATTAAATTTACTGAAAAAGGTTCAATAGAATACGGTTTAATACCTGAAAATGATAGAATTGTTTTCTATATTAAAGATACAGGAGTTGGAATACCTGAAAATAAACAAAATATTATTTTTGACAAATTCAGGCAAGCAGATGATTCTCATACAAGAAAATTCGGAGGTATGGGAATAGGATTAACTTATGTGAAAAAAATAATTGAATTACTTGATGGTGAGATTTGGTTTGATTCTGTTGAAGGAAAAGGTTCAACTTTTTATTTTTCAATACAAAATATTGCAAAAGAGACTGATGTAAAAACTGATATTAAGAAAAGTAGAAAAAAATTGGCAGGAAAAACAATATTAGTTGCTGAGGATGAAGACTCTAATTTTTTGCTTTTACAAAAATTACTTGGATTGGAGAAAATTAATACTATCAGGGCCGTTAACGGAAAAGAAGCAGTTGAGAAATTGAAAGAGCATAAAGAAATTGATCTGGTATTAATGGATATAAAAATGCCAATCATGAATGGTTATGAGGCGACTATTGAAATAAGAAAAGTTTCTGATATTCCTGTTATTGCTCTTTCTGTATATAATTCTATTAAAGATAGAGAGGAAGCTCTTAGTTGTGGCTGTAATGAATTTATCGAAAAACCGATTAAGCATTCAGCATTGTTAGAAAAGATAGGTGAATTTATTGATGCTTGATCGAGACCCTCCCGACTAATAAAGACGGGATGCACTACAACAATCATTATAAAAAATAAAAAAAAGCCTTGTAAGAATTAACTTACAAAGCTTTTAGTGATTCTGCCAAGGCTCGAACTCGGGACACAACTGATGAAACAATCATCAACGACCCCGAAGAAGTGAAGAAATTAATCGATCATGAATTTGTAGAGGATTTGAGTGGCGGAATCTATTTTTTATACAGTGGTGAAGTTTCATTTTTTAAAGATTTCGATGGATTTGTCAACAACAAAAAAGAAAAAGTTGTATTTTTGAAAAAATATATAATGAAAATTAATAACCTAACATCCGGTTTCGGAAAGAAACAGGTGCTTTTGTATATCTCTTTCTATATTAACAAAGGTGAGCTTGCCTTGCTCTAAGTAATTGTGTTATGAAAACTTTACCTAACGTACTTATTGTTGACGATTTGGACGTCAATTTAAAACTCTTGGAGGAAATCTGCAAGAATATCAGAGTTAACCTGATTAGAGCACTTTCGGGTACTGAGGCTCTGGAGAAAACAAAAGAGATGGAACTTGCACTTGCAATCCTTGACGTTAGGATGCCCGGGATGAGTGGCTATGAACTGGCATTAAAATTAAATGAAAAAAAATCAGATATAAAAGTGCCAATCATTTTTATTACAGCAAACTATTTCGATGAAATGGAAGTATTCAAAGGGTATGGCTCCGGGGCAGTCGATTATGTTTTTAAACCAGTTAATGCTCGTATATTGCAGTCTAAAATCAATGTATTTCTTGACCTTTTCGATCAAAAACAGACAATTCTCAGAGAAACAAAGTTGCTGAAAGAATTAGCAGATGAGTTAACTGTATCTAATACTGCCCTAAGAAAGAGTGAGGAAAAATATAAGACTATGTTAAATGCTTCTCCCGATGGTATTATGATAATCGATTTGAAAGGAATCATCACTGAAGTTTCAGGAATAGGGCTTGAGTTATTGGGAGCTGAAAACAGGGACGAACTAATCGGAAAACTTTTTTTCAGGTTTGTGCCAACAGAGGGAAAAACAATCATCGAGGAGGCCATTAAAAAAACATTAAACGAAGGGATCGCACAAAACATTGAGTTAAAAATTAGAAAGAAGAACCAATTTTTATTTTTAAGCGAAATCAGTTTAACTTTAATCCAGAGCCCTGATGTAGCACTTTATACTTTCATGATTACGATCCGTGATATTTCCCAACGGAAAAAAATGGAAAAAAAACAAATCCATGCCGATCGGATGTCCAGCCTGGGAGAAATGGCCTCCGGCATTGCCCATGAAATTAATCAACCCTTAAATATCATATCCCTTGTTATTGACAATATTTTGTATGAGGCGGCCAAAGACGAAAATATTGGAAAAGAATATCTGAAAAAAAAGTCTGAAAAAATTTTAAAAAATATTATCCGGATCAAAAATATTATTGACCATATCAGGGCTTTTTCGCGGATCAACGATGATTATATTCTGACAGGTTTCGACATTAATTCAAGCATCAATAATGCCGTGATTATGATATCGAAACAATTCGAACATCTAAACATCAGCCTGGATATTCAATTAGAAGGAAATCCTCCTCTGATTATTGGGAATACCTTTCAATTTGAACAGGTAATTCTTAACTTGCTGTCAAATGCCAAGGATGCCCTTCTTGAAAAGAAAAATATCCGGAAAGCGCACTTTGATATGCTTGTCGGTATTAGGTCGTTTAAAGAGAATCAATGTTTTGTTATTGAAATAACCGATAATGGCATTGGCATTAGTGAAGAAGATATAGAGAACATAATTCTTCCATTTTATACTACCAAGGATACTGGAAAGGGTACAGGGCTTGGATTGTCTATTTCATACCAGATTATTAAAGAAATGAATGGTACCATAGAAATAAAGAGCGACAAACATACGGGGACAACATTCAAAATAATTTTAAAGATTCAAAACAAAAAGTGAGTATGGAAAAACAAAATAAAATCAAGATACTGATCCTTGATGATGAAAAACAGTTTACAGAAGAATTATATGAATTTTTTCAGAATTCAGGCTTTGAGTCATTTGAGTCTAATACAGAAAGGGAGGCACGAAAAATATTAAAAAATCATAAAATTGACCTGCTCATCCTTGATGTACGATTGCAGGGAGTAAATGGCCTTGATATTTTAAAAGATGTAAGAATCCAATTCCCGTCAATAGAGGTAATTATTGTTTCGGCTCACGGCGATATGGATACGGTAATCAAAGCTATGCGGCTCGGTGCATTCGATTACCTTCGTAAACCATTCAGGCATATCGATATTCAAATTGCCATTGAACGGACCCAAAAATTTCTTCAACTCCATCGGAAAATTATTCAGATGGAGGAAAAAAATTCGTTAATCTCGAAAACCCTGGAAGAAAAGATCGACCGCCAGTTTATTGGTGTCAGCCCACAAATTTTGGAGGTGTTTGAACAGGCCATTACTGCAGCGAATTACCCCGAAGCCAATGTGCTGATTACTGGTGAAAGTGGAACAGGGAAAGAGAATATTGCCAGAATTATACACTTTTCTAGTGTTAGGAAAGATCATATGCTTTGTGCTGTAGACAGCAGTGCCATTACAGAATCGCTTTTGGAAAGCGAATTTTTTGGCCATAAAAAGGGATCATTTACCGGGGCTATTAACGACAAAATGGGCTTTTTTGAAGTAAGTAACCAGGGAACTATATTTCTTGATGAAATTGCCGACATGCCTTTAAACTTGCAGGCTAAGATTCTGCGTGCTACCGAAGAAAAGGTGATCACCAGAGTTGGGGACACAAATCCGATTTACACCGACTTCCGGATCATTTCAGCCACAAATCACGATATCGATAAGAGTGTGAAGAAAAACAAATTCAGGCTCGACCTGTTTCATCGTCTTAATACCCTGCATATTCATATTCCTGCACTTAGAGAACGACCAGAAGATATCAAACCACTGCTGATCCATTTTGTGGATTTCTACACATCAAAATTTAACAAAGCCAGTTTGCGGATTAAGAAAGAAGTTTTTAAAATACTGGCTGAATATGATTTCCCGGGAAATGTCAGGGAGTTGAGAAACATGACCGAAAGGGCGGTCATTCTTTGCAAAGGCAATGTGCTCGGGATAAATGATTTCCCGATAAAACTACAAAAAGATCCCATGTCTGAAAGCCAGATAGATTCCGTCAATCTTAAATCTCATGAGATTAGTTTGATCAGAAAAGCCTTACAAAACTGCAAATACAATCAGAAGGCAGCAGCCGATATACTGGGAATAACCCGCGATGCCCTCATCCGAAAAATGAAAAAGCACGAAATTACCGTTAGCAGAAGTGAAAAGTAATACCAATTGAATTTCTAAATTGCTGATAAATCAGTGAGACTATGATTTTGGTTTTCAAAATCATATAGCCGAACTGATCCCGAGCAATAGCGAGGGATTTCCTGGGTTATATTCCCCGCATCTTGATGCGTATTAAAAAAAAACATATTCTATTGAGATACTGCGAGGAGTTTCATTATTTTGAAATATTTTTTTCTTTGTCAAGGCAAATATTCTTTGCATAGCAATAGCTACGGAATTGCGAAGCAATCATGAGTTCCTATAAATAATATTAAGTCACGAACTAAATAATATTTATACTAACTCGTGCCAGCAAGAAAACACCTCTTTTTCCTGGTCTTTAATAAGAAGACGTCAAAGACAAGGCTTTCGAAGTTTTAAAAACCAAGGAGTTTACTTTTGTAAATGACTGTTTTCAAAACAAGAGTAACGCAGTATTTGGCGTTTTCTTGCAAAGACTAACTCATTTCCGCACTTGTGTGCGTTTTTTTTAATTAATTCAATTCCCAATCTATAACCATTTCTACGGTTTACCGATTTCTAAAATTTAATTAATATATTTTGATTCTCTTATAGAGATCTTTAGCCATATTTTTCACTTATTTTTAAAACCCGGAATTTATTGGCACACTGTTTGGATTACCGCTTTCAACATTGAGGTAATCCTGTCTCTCTAATATTAAAGCACAGGAATTAATTATTAATTAAATACTTATTATAATGGCAGTAGAAAAAACAATTGGCTCATCAAGCCTCGTAGAAGTGATTGATCGTATTCTTGACAAAGGTGTTGTAGTTGACGCATGGGTTAGAGTATCATTAGTTGGAATCGAACTTCTTGCAATTGAAGCAAGAATAGTAGTAGCATCAGTTGAAACATACTTAAAGTATGCTGAAGCAATCGGTTTAACTGCTAAAGCTGCATAAGGCATTCTTTAGTTGAACCGTTATTCTTGCTAAAACATCCTTCTGGTACAAATTCCATGAAGCATGACTTACCAGGGATAATTGTTTTCACAGATTAAAACAAACTCAATTTTAAAATTATGAGCATGAAGGCTGAAATAAATACTGATGGTTTTTTTGATAACATTATAAGCTCTTACGAAACCCGGATTCAAAAAATTCAAACTGCCTTCCAATCAACAGAAAATATTACAGAATCTTCTCACTCCCTCTTCGACAATGTCCAGAATACCATAAACGAACTTAAAAAGGAAAGGGACATTCTAAATTCAAGGCTTTGCGAAAACCTTGCGAAGAATGGTTCTATACGTAAAAAAGATTATAACACAATAATGTCGGGCATTCTCACCGTTCTTAACGAAAAGGAAAAAGAAGCCGAAAGACAATTCTTAAACTATATTGAAGCACAGAAAGTAACAGCCCAAACGCTTAAAAACAGCCTATTGGGTATCAAAGACATTACCACAGAAGACAGCACCGATAAAATAATTACCATTAAAAAGCAACTTTCCCAAATTTCAAACAAACAAGAAAAAGAAAAGGAAACGGTTATGAAAACATTTACTGATTTTCAGCAAATGCATAACCGAATAATTGGATGTCTTGAAAATTTGCTTGAAAAAGGCGACCACATCCTGATTAAAGATATAAGAAAGAATATGAATCAAATATTAAAAGATATTAATTAACTAAAAAAATAGGAGATAAAAAAATGGGACTAGCATCAGAAATGAAAAATTTGAGCGAAGAATTACTTACTTCATTCAAACAACGGATTAAAGCAAATGACGAACTTGTAACTGAAGTACAAAAAACGCTCGAAGGCTTCCAAAAGGAGCATCAGGAAATGACTGCAGTTTTAAATAAGAATGCTGCCGCCCTGAGAAAAGGCCTGGCACTTGAGGAAAAAGAACGGCTGAAGGAATCAGATGTTCTTATGAAAGAAATCACTAAAGAGCATAAGGATATGGCAGCAGCCTTAAAATCAGACCTCGACAAAAACGAGAAAATCAGGCTTAACGTATTTAATGCCCTTATGAAAGACATTAACGAGAAAATTTCAGAGATTTCTACATTCACCAGTAATTTACTGGAAAAAAGTGAAGCAGAAAGACTTAAGGAATTTGCTATGCTTATGAAAAGTATAAACGAGGAAATTTCAGAGATTTTCACATACACTAATGATTTACTTACAAAAAGTGAAGTAGAAAGACTTGAGGAATTTGTTGCCCTTATGAAAAGCATTAACGAAGAGATTTCACGAATTTTTACATACACCCATGATTTGCTTGCAAAAGGTGAAAAAGAAAGGATTAATGACTTTAATATAGTAATAAAAGAGATCCGTAACGATGTTAAAAACCTCAAAAAAGCTGTTGCCGAATTACTTGGTGATTATGCTCAAGACAGAGGTGAAGCATCAGCTGCCTGGAAAAAGATGACAGAAATTCTTGCCCAGTTACGGAAAACCGGCGTTACGCCACCTAAAAAAGTAGAAAAGAAAGTAGAAAAGAAAGTTGAGAAGAAAGTTGAGAAGAAAGAGGCAAAAGAGGAAATTCCTGCTGAAAAAGCCCCGGAAGCTCCGGTTAAAGCCGAACCTAAACCAGTAGTTCCGATGACTTTGGAAGAAAAAATACTGGATTATATCAACAAACATCCCAAAGGTGTGAAAATCTCGCAAATGGAAAAACCACTTGGCGAAACCAGGATGAAGTTAGGATATATTGCCAAAAATTTACTGGATGCCGGGAAAGTTAAAAAAGTTGATAATATTTACTTTCCGCTTAAAAAATAATTGCCAATAACTGGCAGGCAGGGAGTCGAAGCAACTTATTTATCAACCTGTTTAGTTGTTTCGACTCCTTAGCTTTTTTAATTCTTAATTTAATTGGATATGTCAAAAATACTTAAATGTACCTTTTGTGATGGAACAGGGCAAGATCCTTTCAACCTGCTTTCTTCAATTTCTCATTGCCTGGTTTGCAATGGCACGGGCAAAGTCGAAATCGAGGAGCCTATAAAAAAATGTGTGTTTTGTGACGGGACAGGCAGGAATCCGCTTGGTGCGAGGGTTCCTTGTATCGTTTGTGGAGGAAAAGGATATAATCATTGTGAAAGCGATATAAAATGTCCGCAATGCAAGGGGACGGGAAAATCAAGCGATGGCCTGCCTTGTACAAGTTGCAGAGGAACAGGATACAAAAATAATAGGCAATGAAAAATAAGGGAAACAATATCCGCGAAATTTTGCAGAAAAGATTAGATGCAATGGCTAAACATAACGCCCGTAGGCTTGAATTTGCAAAAACAAGAGAAAGAAATATAGCTGATATTGAAGAGGCGAGGAAAAACTGGAGAGATACAATGACTCAATTACCTAAAACTGAATTTCAAGAATTTTAAAATAATAAATAATCCAATTATGGAAAATGCAACAACTATCAACAACGAAACGAACACTTTGCTTGAACCCAAGCCAATGTCTGATTTTGTTGAGACAACGTATGTAAAAGACATTACCAACCGCAGCCTAACTTATATGAAAGCAGGATTTCCTGTGCATTTTAGGGGTCCATCGGGAACAGGAAAAACTACGATGGCCATGCATGTAGCAAGCAAAATCGGGAGGCCGGTAGTAATTATCCATGGCGATGCCGAGTATAAAACTTCCGATTTGGTTGGTAACGAATCGGGTTATAATTTCAAAAAATTAGACGACAGATTTATCCATACTGTGCATAAACAAGAGGAAAGTATGCAAAAAACATGGGTAAACAATCGTTTAACGATTGCAGTAAAAAATGGCTTTACACTAATTTACGACGAGTTTACCCGCTCGCGCGCCGAAGCAAACAACATACTTTTACCCATTTTGCAGGAGAGAATGATGACCACATCGACAGCAAAAAAAGATGATTACTACATGAAAGTACATCCCGAATTTCGTGCAATATTTACTTCAAATCCTGAAGAATATGCTGGCGTTAACAGAGCTCAGGATGCCCTGCGCGACAGAATGGTTACCATGGATCTCGATCATTTTGATTATGAAACCGAGTTGAATATTGCCATGGCAAAATCTAAGCTGCTGTTAAAGGATACTGAAATAATTGTTAAGGTTGTAAGAGGCCTGCGCGAATCGGGGAAAACCGAATTCGACCCTACCGTTCGTGGTTGCATTATGATAGCAAAAACACTGGCAACTTTAAAAACAACACCATCAAAATCCAATCATATGTTCAGGACAATTTGCCAGGATATTCTTACTTCGGAAACAAGCCGGGTTGGCTCAAAAACTAACCAGGGAAAGGTGAGAATAATCGTAAATGAATTAATTGATCAATTAATATAATAATATAAAAGATACATTTAACTATTTATAAATCAAAAATACTATGCCAATTTCAAGTGCAATAAAAGGACTTCAGAGCATTAAATCGATGCAAAATGTATCTAAATCAAGTGCTTCCAATAAAGAAGACTCAGATTTTATTAAACTTTATCTTTTTGAAAAAGAAAGAAGCAGGTTAAAGAGCGAAGAGATCAGGGTATTACTCAGGCTAGAGATCATTCAAAATAGGTTGAAGGAGATCCAGTCATATACGAATGAACAAATTGAAAATTTAAGTGTTCGTGATCAGGACGAGAAGAAGAAGAAAAAATCCAAGAAGGACGAGGATAAAGAAGATTGGAAAACCATGTCAATTGATTATTAAAAAAATGCATTATGTCTAAAATTTAAATGTATGGAAACCGGATTATATCTTTATTGTATCAGACTAAAGTGCAATGAAACAATTGAAGTTCTTAAGACAATGTCTGGAGATGAAAAAGTTCAAATTCTTCCTTTTCTGGATCTGGAAGCCGTAATCAGCGAGGTATCCATCGAGGAATTTAGTTCAGAGGAAATTCAGAAAAAAGCAGAAGAAGACTTGGACTGGATAAAAGGAAAAGCACAAATACATGAAGAAGTAATTGAACAGGCAATGAGGACGAGCGATTCAGTCATTATTCCTGTAATCCCTATGCAATTTGGAGTAATTTTTAAAACCAGGAAAAAACTTCAGGAAACCTTAGGTAATAATCTTGAAAAATTCAGAAAAAATCTGGAATACTTAGGTGGAAGACAGGAATGGGGTGTGAAAGCATTCCTTGATCAAAAAGTTTTTGAAGAATTTCTTGAGAAAGGAAATGAAGAATTATTGGCCAAGAAGAGAGAGACAGAATCTTTGCCAAAAGGATTGTCCTTTTTTGCAAAAAAGAAAATAGCATCAACAATCGACGAAATCAAAGAAAAAGAATTGGATAAAATCATAAAAGAGATTTATGAAAGCTTAACTGAATCGGTTGTCAGTTTTCATAAAGCGAAAATTTTGGAAAAGGATTTTACCTTAATGGCTGAAGAAATGATTTTAAATGGATTCTATTTGATTGAAGAATCCAGATTAAATGAATTTAAAGGAAAAACAGAAAAATTTAGAGAGAAGTTTAATCTGCGTGGAATAAAAATTGAAATGAGTGGACCCTGGCCTTCTTATCATTTTATTTAATCTTTAAAAATTATGACTGATTCAGATAATAAAAATGCAAGCTTAGTAGATGCCTTAGATGTTGTTATTGATAAAGGTGCGGTAGTTCACGGAGATCTCGTGGTACGAGTTGCAGATTTAGATATGCTGGCTATTTCGCTAAGAGTAATCATTGTTTCTTTATCAAAGTTATCGACTCAGAAAGGGAAAAGAGCTGATGAAGTGCATGTCAACGAAGTGGGTGATGAAATTTACATGCAAAAATTAGAAAAACAAATTGAAGCAGCTCAAACGCATATTAATGAAATGATTAATGCTGATACGCCCGAAGAAATAGAGGGAGGATTAGCACAATTAGTTTTAACTTTGATTAAGCTCATTGTTGATTTAGTGGAAAAAGAAGCCATGAGAAGAGTGGAAAGGGAAGAATTAACTCAAATGGAAACCCAGAAACTTGGATTAAATCTGGAAGCAATTGAAATTAAAATTGAAGAACTTCGATTAGTCTTTGGACTTAAGGAAGATGATTTAAATATTGACTTAGGATCGCTCGGGAAACTGAGGTAGTTTTTGATAAAATAAAAAATAAAATCATGGAAGAAGCACAATTGAAAACATCAACCGGTAGTTCATCACTTCGGGATGTCTTAGAACTTGTTTTAGACAAAGGCATTGTAATTGTTGGAGACATTCAAATCAAAATAGCAGATATTGATTTATTGACGATCAAAATAAGGCTTTTGGTTTGCGGAGTCGATAAAGCTTTAGAGATGGGTATTAACTGGTGGCAGGACGATCCCTATCTTTCGTCGCAAGCAAGAGAAAATGAGATTCAGCAACAGGAAACTTTAGAGGCACGCCTAGAAAAACTGGAAGCTAAAAGCAAAACAACATAGTAATAAATACATAAATGAAATTTTTGAAGGGAATATTAAACAATACTTAAAACATGAATAAACAATTTTTCATATTAATATTTTTAATCGCATGTAATATGCCCACCCAGATTACCGATATTAAAATGATTAGTTCACCTTTCGAATTTGCACCCACTAAAATTGTTCCCGAAAAACCAAAAGTTGTTTTGAAAAGCCCAGATCTGTTTATTAAAGCAAATAGCAAATCTCTGGCTTCTCGAAATAATAATCCGGGAAATTTAAAAGGCTTTTATACCGATGAATTTCGCGTATTTAAAACTTTGAAAGAAGGATATGCTGCCCTGCTCCACGACTTAAATTTAAAAATTACAGGGAAATCCGTCTGGACCGATTCAACCACCACGATTTATGACTTTATCAACATTTATGCACCAAGCTTTGAAAATGATGTAAACTCTTACATAAGAACTTTTTGCTCTGAAACCGGTTTGCAAAAAAATCATTTGTTAAAAACCCAAGAAGCAGAAATTTTCGCAAGAGGCATTATCAAGGTCGAAGATGTCAATTTATACCACGAATTGTATGCTTCGAGCAAATGACATAAATCATTTGGTCTTTCCTTACTAAAAGAAGGATCATCCGCTTATCAATATTGAAATGCTGAAAGTTTAATGTAAACAATAAAGTAGTTATAAATTAAAAAAATAAAGACATGAGTGAAAAAGAAGAAAAAGGGAAAAAGAAAACTCAAAATGGCGATTTTGAGATATTTGGTCTTGGTGGCCTTTTTAAAGGAATCGAGAAACTGGTCGACCTTGCAGGGAAACTTGAGGAAAAAGGCGGAATAAGCAAGGAAGGAGAGATTAATTTTGACAACATCAAAAAAGGGATGAAAGGGGTCTATGGTTTTACCGTCAACACGGCAGGTGGAGGTTCTCCTAAAGTGGAAACATTTGGGAACATAAAAAAAACACCTAAAGGACCTAAAGTGGATGAAGAACGGGAACCAATTACAGATATCTTTGATGAAAAGGATGAAATCGTTGTTATTTCCGAAATGCCGGGAATAGAGGAAAACGACCTTAAAATCGACTTAAAAGAGGATATCCTTGAGATTTCGGCAGTAAGTAAAAACAGGACTTACCGCAAGGAGCTACTGCTTCCGGTTAAAGCCAGCAACCAAAACCTAAAGCACAAATTTAAAAACGGAATCCTTGAGATCAGAATAAAAAAATAAAGATAATGGCATTTGCTGGATTAGAAAATAATGAACTGAAACTTATTGTTTTTGGTGGAAAAGGAGGCGTTGGAAAAACCAGCTGTGCTATTGCAACAGCTCTGGCATTATCCGAAAATTTTAAAACCTTGCTTATTTCTACCGATCCGGCTCATTCCGTATCAGATTGTTTAGAGCAACATATTGGGTTTAATGTGGTGAAGGTAGATGGTACAAAAAACCTGTCTGCCATAGAAGTGGTTGCCGACGAGGCGCTTTCAAGGTTCAAAGCAGAACACCTGTCTGAACTTAAAAAACTTCTTGATACCTCAACAGATCTCGACAAAGATGATATTAACGAGATGCTAACCTTGTCCATACCCGGGATTGACGAGGTAATGAGTTTTAAAACCATAATTGATTTTATAGATGAAGGATTATACGATAAGTATATTGTGGATACAGCACCTACCGGCCACGCTTTGCGGTTAATTTCATCTCCAAAATTATTGAATGAATGGATAAAAGTTGCTGCCAAGATGAGATGGAAATACCGCTATATGGTTACCAGCTTTTCGGGTTCATATCAACAAGATGAAGTGGATGCGCTTTTATTCAGTTTAAAAAAAACGGTAAAAAGAATCGAAAACCTGTTAAGTGATAATACCAAATGTGAATTTATCCCGGTTTGTATCCCGGAAGCAATGGCTATTAAGGAAACGGGCAGGTTGCTTAAGGATCTGCATACATCAGGAATAATTTCGAAACAGATCATTGTAAATAATATAATGGTTTCTGAAGGATGTGATTTTTGTAAAAAAAGGAAAGCTGCACAATTACCTTATCTGCACGAAATCGGCGAAACTTTTAGTATTTTAAATAAGGTTGAAGTGCCAATGTTTGCTGAAGAAATCAAAGGGTTGGAAGCTTTGAATCAGTTAAGGAAGTGTCTTTTTGAAGACCGACAAAAAACCTACAAATCATGACAAAAATAAAAGATGAAATAATATTACGTGTAAAAGAGGCTCTGGTAAAGGATGTAGGGAGAGCTATCGCCAGGATTGATCCCAGGGATATGAAGCTGATGGGACTGGAAAGCGGTGATGTGATCGCGATTGTAGGCAAACGCTCTACACCCGTAAAGATAATGCCATGTTATCCCGATGACAGGGATAAGGATATTATTCAAATTGACGGTATAACAAGGAATAATGCCCTGGTCGGTATCGACGAAAAGGTAAAGGTTATCAAAACTACCAGCCGCTCGGCTACAAAAATAAAACTCAAACCCCATATAAAATCAGGTTCTTTATATAAATCTGATGATGCAAAATACATTGGTTCGCTCATAAATGGCCTATCAGTAACAAAAGGCGATAGAGTGAGAGCCAACCTTTTTGGGTCGCGCTCTGTTGACTATACCGTAACCGGCACTAATCCTGAGGGCGTGGTACTGATACAACCAGATACAACCTTCCAGCTTGAATTGGCAAAGCAGAATGGAGAACGTAAAAGTAAAATTTCGTATGAAGACATCGGGGGCTTAGGAAACCAGGTTCAACGCATCAGGGAGATGATTGAACTTCCACTAAAATACCCGGAAATTTTCGAGCGGCTTGGAGTTCAGCCACCCAAAGGGGTTTTCCTTTATGGCCCCCCGGGAACAGGGAAAACACTAATTGTTAGAGCCGTGGCTCACGAAACAGATGCCTATTTTATCAATATCTCCGGTCCCGAGATTATGGGAAAATTTTACGGGGAAAGCGAAGGGCGGATCAGAAAACTTTTTGAAGAAGCCCAGGCACATGCACCATCCATTATTTTTATTGACGAAATTGATGCCATTGCTCCCAAAAGAGAAGACATGGGCGGGGAAAAACAAGTGGAAAAACGTGTGGTAGCACAATTGTTGTCACTGATGGACGGACTGGAATCAAGAGGTAAAGTGATTGTGATAGGCGCAACCAATATTCCTAATTCAATTGATCCTGCGTTAAGGAGGCCGGGACGTTTCGACCGCGAGATCTCCATTTCCATTCCTGATAAAAAAGGCAGGCTGGAAATTCTTCACATCCATACCAGGGGTATTCCTTTGTCGATGAATGTGGACATGGAAAAGCTGGCAGAAATTACGCATGGTTTTGTAGGCGCCGATCTGGAAGCTTTAGCCCGCGAAGCTGCAATGACTGCTTTACGGAAAATCCTCCCACAAATCGATTTCGAGATGGCAGAAATCCCTTACGAACTTTTAATGTCGCTCGAAGTAACCATGGATAATTTTCTGGATGCGATGAAAGAGGTGGAGCCTTCTGCTATCAGGGAAGTATTTGTGGAGGTGCCCAATGTTAAATGGAATGATGTTGGCGGGCTTGATGAAATTAAAGAGGCATTAATGGAAACAGTAGAATGGCCATTAAAATATGACGACCTATTCAAAAAAGCCGATACAAACCCACCAAAGGGGATAATCCTCCATGGGAAACCAGGTACAGGCAAAACCTATCTGGCAAAAGCGTTGGCAAGTGAAAGCGGTGTTAATTTTATTTCAGTAAAAGGCCCGCAGATTCTGAGCCGCTATATCGGGGAATCAGAAAAAGGGGTAAGGGAACTCTTCAGAATGGCAAAACAGGCATCGCCTTGTATCTTGTTTCTTGATGAAATAGATAGCCTCACTCCCAGGCGCAGTAACGACAGTTCAGGTTCCGGTGTAATTGATCGGGTGATTGGCCAGTTCCTTACCGAAATGGACGGCATTGAAGACCTGAAAGGGGTAATTGTGTTGGCTGCAACCAACAGGATCGATTTAATTGACCCGGCTTTATTAAGAAGTGGCAGGTTCGACCTGATATTTGAATTACCTCTACCCGATTTAATAACCCGGGAAAAAATCTTCAGCATTCATACAAAAAACAAACCACTTGAGAAAAAATTAAACTTAAAAAACCTATCTATTAAAACCGATGGTATGGTTGGTGCCGATATCGAATTCATTTGTAAAAAAGCATCGATGCTTGCTATTCGCGAATTCATCGATAACAAAAAAACTATCGAATCAATAAAGGAGGGAAATATCATTATTAGCGAAAAACACTTCGAAGATGCCATTCAATTGGTATTAAAACAAAATATGGTCAGAAATAAAAAATAAAATACAATGGAAAACAAAGGAATTTACATCTATGGGATTGTGCCTAATTTTTACGGGACAGAATATTTTCGCTTGCTGAAAAATTTAGGAGTCAATTTTATCTCTTTTGATAACATATCAGCCATCGTTTCTGAAAATGAGACAGAACATATCAACTTTTTAGACAGAGAATCACTGGCTCACCTATTGGTTCATCATCAAAAAACCATAGAAGGAATCATGGCAATCGGATTCAACATGATCCTCCCCATGAAGCTCGGAACAATTGTACCTGCCAAAAAAGATGTGTTAAACATACTTGAAAACGGTCATGATTTAATCATTAGCATTCTGAAGAAAATTGAATCTCTTACAGAAATTGACATGGTAGCTACCTGGGCTAATTTGTCCGGGGTTCTTAAAGAGATATCTGTCCAACCCGACATTGTAGCATTAAAAGATGAAATTCTGAAAAAAACGGACACGCTTTCTCAAATTGAACAGGTAAAAGTTGGTATGTTGGTTCAGACAAAATTAAATGAAAAGAACAAAACCATTGAATTAAAAATTTTAGATGCATTATCTTCATTTTGCATCGATGTAAAAATACATGAGGTGATGAATGACAAGATGGTTACCAACTCTGCATTTCTCATTAACCGTAATAAAAAGGAAAAATTTGAACAAGTAATTGACCAACTTGATGAAGAATTCAAGGGCTTGTTAAACTTTAAATTGGTTGGTCCTCTGCCATGTTATAGTTTTTATACTATTGAAATTAAAGAATTAAATGCAGAGCATGTGGTACTGGCAAAAAAGAAGCTTGGTTTAAGCGATGAATCAACGGAATCTGAAGTAAAAAAAGCCTATTTTGAAAAAGCAAAATTATTGCATCCTGATGCACATTCGAACAACGGGGAGGAAGAAGACTTCAACAGCATCAATAATGCCTATCTCACTTTGCTTGAATATCATACGGCAGTAAAGCAGTCATCAAAAGATGACTATAGCTCACTTGTAAAAGAGAAAGAGATTGAAAATTTGATTTTAGTTAAAATAAAAGAGTAATATGCAACGCGACGGAAAATATATTTATTGTATCATAGCATCGAGTTATGATGTAAGCCTTGGGAACATAGGAATTGGCGGGCGGGGTGACCTGGTCTCTACCATTGGGTTCGATGGTCTGTGTATGGTTGTAAGTGACCATCCGCTCAGCAGGTTCGTGGTGAATCCTGAAAACTTGCTGGCACACCAAAAAGTGATTGAAGAGGTGATGAAGGAGTTCAGAAGTGTGATCCCAATCAGGTTTGGAAATATTGCGGCAACTCCCGATGAAATAAGAAACCTGCTAAACCGAAGGTACAGTGAGTTTATGGAACTACTCAATCAGTTCGAAAATAAAGTGGAACTCAACATCAGAGGAAACTGGAAAAATATCGGTATGATATATAAGGAGATCGACAAGGAAAATATTAAGCTGCAAAAAATCAGGGCAGAAATCGAAACGCTGCAAGATGAGGATAAAAGAAACTTGAAAATTACAGAAGCAGGGAATCTGGTTGAACAAGCGTTGGCGGAAAAAAAGGAGGAGGAGGCTGAAAAGATTATTGATGCCTTCCGAAGATCAGTGTTCGAGTATAAACATAACAAAACAAGTGGGGATACCATGTTCATGAATACGGCTTTTTTGGTAAACAGTGGCAGGGAGGTCGAGTTTGATAACATCATGGCCGACCTTGGCGAAAAATTTCAGGATCGAAGTGATTTTGTTTATACTGCCCCCTTGCCTATCTTCAATTTTATCGACCTGAAAATTTTTCCTGAAAAATGGGAAACCTAGGGCAAATTACAAATTACATGTTACGATTTTAAGATTTAAATAATGGCAGAAACAGAAAAAGATAAAGAAGGCATCTACTTATATTGTATTATCAGGCATAGCGGCGCCATTGAATTTGGCCCTATCGGAATCGGTACTCGTGCCGACAGGGTTTACACAGTCAACTACAAAGATTTGTGCGTGGTTGTCAGTCAATCGGCGGTGATGAGATATGAGGCCCGACGGGTAAATGTGACTGCCCATGCCTTGGTTTTGGAAGAAGTAATGAAGCAGTTTACTATCCTTCCCATTCGATTTTCTACGATTTCTGGTTCGTATGATGAGTCAAAAATTGTAAGAATTATTGAAAAAGAATATGATAAGTTTTCGAATTTGCTGGAAAAGATGGATGGAAAAAAAGAACTGGGGCTTAAAGTTCTGGCCATAGAAGAGCCTATTTATAAATACATTCTTGAAAAACACGATAATATCTGTGCGTTGAAAGACAAGCTGGCTAAACTCGATCCTGTCAAAGCACATTATCAGTTGATGAAAATCGGCGAAATGGTCGAAAAGGCGCTTCTGAAAGAAAACCTGTATTTTAGCGACCTCATTATAAATGTGCTGACACCGCTGGTCGAGGAAGTGAAAATTAATGACAAATACGGCGAACGGATGGTACTGAATGCTGCTTTTCTCATTATAAATGAAACTGAAGCCGAATTCGATAAGGCCATCAATGCGCTGAATGAACAATACGGAAGCCTGCTCACATTTAAATACGTAGGTACACTTCCGCCTTATAACTTTGTAAACCTTGTTATAAATACGGAAGGAAGTTGATATGATAATCAAAGGGCTTATCGGCATCGCGAAAAAAATCGATGAATTAATGCAAAGAGAGATATCCGATGAAGGTCGGATAAAAGAACGGCTTATGGCATTGCAATTGAAGTTTGAAATGGACGAAATCAGTGTGGAGGAATATGACAGGCAAGAGGAAGAATTGCTTGGATTGATCGAAAATATAAGACTTAGTAAAGAAAATAATCAATAATCAATTAAAAACAATTATTATGACTGATGAAAATGGTAGTGTATTTAAATGTCCAAAATGTGGAAAAACAACTGGTGGAAATGAAAAGTTTTGTATAGACTGCGGGCAGGCATTGGATGTCATTTGCCCGGAATGCGGTGAAAAATGGCGATTTATGTTTGATTATAAATTTTGCCCGATTTGTGGGCATAATATGAAACTATTGGATGAACCGAAAAAGGAAACACAAGTGCAAACGAAAAAAAATAATAAAATAATTAATTAAACATTTGGAGGAAGAATGATGAGTAATATTATTGATGTAAAAAAAACAGCGATTAAATTCTTAAAAGAGAATATTAAATGTTATGATGTAACAGTCATAAAAATTGAAAAAGAACTGGAAAGTTGGAATTCTGTGGCAGAGGTATATGAAGATGATTCATTTTTAAAATCGATGAACCTACCTCCTAAAAAGGTACGGCTGTTCTATTTGGTCAAGATGGATGACAATCTTGAAATTACTTCTTACGAGCGACTTAATTCCTTTGAGGGTATGGATAGCTCAGATCAATAAGAAATAATAATAAAAATTTGTAAAGAACGGCTTATGGCACTGCAATTGAAGTTCGAAATGGACGAAATCAGTGTGGAGGAATATGACAGGCAAGAGGAAGAACTGCTTGGATTGATCGAAAATATAAGACTTAGTAAAGAAAATAATCAATAATCAATTAAAAACAATTATTATGACTGATGAAAATGGTAGCGTATTTAAATGTCCAAAATGTGGAAAAACAACTGGTGGAAATGAAAAGTTTTGTATAGACTGCGGGCAGGCATTGGATGTCATTTGCCCGGAATGCGGTGAAAAATGGCGATTTATGTTTGATTATAAATTTTGCCCGATTTGTGGGCATAATATGAAACTATTGGATGAACCGAAAAAGGAAACACAAGTGCAAACGAAAAAAAAATAATAAAATAATTAATTAAACATTTGGAGGAAGAATGATGAGTAATATTATTGATGTAAAAAAAACAGCGATTAAATTCTTAAAAGAGAATATTAAATGCTATGATGTAACAGTCATAAAAATTGAAAAAGAACTGGAAAATTGGAATTCTGTGGCAGAGGTATATGAAGATGATTCATTTTTAAAATCGATGAACCTTCCTCCGAAAAAGGTACGGCTGTTCTATTTGGTCAAGATGGATGACAATCTTGAAATTACTTCTTACGAGCGACTTAATTCCTTTGAGGGTACGGATAGCTCAAGTGAATAAGAAATAATAATAAAAATTAGTGTCATGAAAAACAATCTAATATATGTCTATTGCATATCAAATAATCCTCCCGGACTCATTCGTGACATGGAATCCAATGTTGTGAAATCTCTTAAGATTGATAAGTTTTATGTGATTGTTAAGTTTGTTTCAAAAAGTGAATTTTCTGAAGAAAACTTCAAAAAGAATTTATCAGACATTCAGTGGGTTGAATTAAATGCACGGGAACACATTATGGTTATCAGCATGATTATGGAATCTGGTACTGTAATCCCATTTAAATTTGGAACAATTTACAATAGTGAAGCTAGCCTGAAAAAATTCATTTCTGATTATTCCGATTCTTTAATTGAAAATTTCGATAATCTTGCGGGAAAGGAAGAGTGGTCGGTAAAAATTTACTGCGACCGAAAAGTATTGTGCGAACGAATTGACGAATTGAGCGAAGAAGCAGCTTCTCTGGAAAAACAGATTATGGTAAGTTCGCCAGGGAAGGCATTTCTTTTAAAAAAGAAAAAAACAGAACTGATTGAAAATGAAATGGACAGGCTTTGTAAAAAATACGGGCAGGAATATTACGATGAATTTAAAATTCTGAGCGAAGCAACCTACCTTAATAATCTGCTTCCAAAAGATATTGTGGGAAGAGAAGATTCAATGATCCTTAATGCTTCCTTTCTTATAAGCAAAAATAAATTAGCTGAATTTAAAAATACTGTTGGCGTACTTAAAAAGAAGGATGGAAATTCCGGCTTTTTTATTGAATCAACTGGTCCCTGGCCGCCTTATAATTTTGTAGATATCACAATAAAATAATCATAATAATGAGCGAAAACAAAATACTACTTAATACAGGATCGCTTGATGAGCTTTCAAAAGAAGTAGCGAATCTGACAAATAATGAAGATTCTAAATTAAAGCTCACTCCCGACAATGCAGATTCAGGGCTGGCAAAACTTGTACTGACCCTGGTAGAGCTTATCCGTAAACTTGTTGAAAAGCAAGCCAAGCGAAGAGTCGACGGAGGATTGTTAGCCGACGAGGAAATCGAAAGATTGGAGGAAACCCTGATGAAGCTGGAAATGAAAATGGAAGAACTAAAAAAACATTTAAACCTTACAGACCGGGATTTGAATATCAACCTCGGTCCATTAGGTGATTTGATGTAAAATAAAAACTAAAACTTATAATTATGAGGACATTGTTATATGTGCCCATCATTCATTCAAGTGCTGACATGGGATCGCTGAAGAAAGAACTTGTACAAAAAAGTGTATCCAGTCTTGGAGAGAATAAATGGCAAAAGCATTCAGAAACAGTAAATGGATACTGGAAAATAATTGAATCCTATTTTGAAACCCCTGACATAAAGAATAAGGACGTAAAAATATACCAGGATGGAATGTTCGTTGATGGTGAACCAGCCATAAAAATCATTAATAAAGGCATCAAATCAGGAAGTAAAAATTCAGAAATAGTTTCTAAACTTATTGGCAATGGCGCAATACTTATTAAAACTGAAGATTTTAAAATGGTCAAAGACGAATACGATGGGCTTCAATCTATCTTAAAATCAAAAAACAATTTTCAAAGACTCTTTTTGCTGCTCAGGTATAAAATTTTAAAACCCATCTTTTTATTAAGAAGAGATAAATTTATTGCCGGTAGGATAGCTGAAACACTGGGGCGAAACGAAACAGGGATTCTATTTATTGGTGCTTTTCATAAGATTGTAAAAAAACTGCCTAAAGATATTGCCGTGGTTCAAATAAAGGAAATTGCAAAAATCAGAAAATATCAAAAAACACTTCTGTCAAATTCCAAAATTAAATCACAACAACTTGAACAACTTATGGAGTACCTAATTAAAAAAGGATAAAAATGCTTTTCAAAGAGCTGGACGATATTCATTTTTTACAATCCAGATCAAAGAAGACAGTATAATATCCCATTTTATTAAAGAATTTGGATTCAGGATTTACTATGGGATTTATATCTGGATACCAGTAAAAAATTATGTAAAGAGAAAACCGCTTAGCGCCTTCAAGGTGCTAAGCGGATGATTTTAACCAGCTTGCGTACGTCTGTAACACTTGTCTGAAGAGAAATTGTTTAAAAAGACAAAAACAATATTTAAATAAATTTTGCAACTTTGGATTTACGTCAGGTAAATATCTAGCCGATGTTCTACCAATATCATTGTAATAAATTTAAAAAAAAAGCCTTGTAAGAATTAACTTACAAAGCTTTAGGTGATCCTGCCGAGGCTCGAACTCGGGATCCTCCCGACTAAAAAAGTCGGGATGCTCGCACTACTACCATCATTTTAAATATTAAAAAAAAAGCCTTGTAAGAATTAACTTACAAGACTTTATGTGATCCTGCCGAGGCTCGAACTCGGGACCCTCCCGACTAAAAAAGTCGGGATGCTCGCACTACTACCATCATTTTAAATATTAAAAAAAAAGCCTTGCAAGAATTAACTTACAAAGCTTTAGGTGATCCTGCCGAGGCTCGAACTCGGGACTCTCCCGACTAAAAAAGTCGGGATGCTCGCACTACTACCATCATTTTAAATATTAAAAAAAAAGCCTTGTAAGAATTAACTTACAAAGCTTTTGGTGATCCTGCCGAGGCTCGAACTCGGGACCCTCCCGACTAAAAAAGTCGGGATGCTCGCACTACTACCATCATTTTAAATATTAAAAAAAAAGCCTTGTAAGAATTAACTTACAAGACTTTATGTGATCCTGCCGAGGCTCGAACTCGGGACCCTCCCGACTAAAAAAGTCGGGATGTTCTACAATAATCATTATAAAATAATAAAAAAAAAGCCTTGTAAGAATTAACTTACAAAGCTTTTGGTGATCCTGCCGAGGCTCGAACTCGGGACCCTCCCGACTAAAAAAGTCGGGATGTTCTACAATAATCATTATAAAATAATAAAAAAAAAGCCTTGTAAGAATTAACTTACAAAGCTTTTGGTGATCCTGCCGAGGCTCGAACTCGGGACTCTCCCGACTAAAAAAGTCGGGATGTTCTACAATAATCATTATAAAATAATAAAAAAAAAGCCTTGTAAGAATTAACTTACAAAGCTTTTGGTGATCCTGCCGAGGCTCGAACTCGGGACTCTCCCGACTAAAAAAGTCGGGATGTTCTACAATAATCATTATAAAATAATAAAAAAAAAGCCTTGTAAGAATTAACTTACAAAGCTTTTGGTGATCCTGCCGAGGCTCGAACTCGGGACCCTCCCGACTAAAAAAGTCGGGATGCTCGCACTACTACCATCATTTTAAATATTAAAAAAAAAGCCTTGTAAGAATTAACTTACAAAGCTTTTGGTGATCCTGCCGAGGCTCGAACTCGGGACCCTCTGCTTAAAAGGCAGATGCTCTACCTGCTGAGCTACAGAATCAATTCCGATTTG
>Ga0307991_1000112_pt1 | contig 61240 bp, 47 predicted proteins | sample EllFjometagen131_FD_203146 | JGI IMG/M metagenome (GOLD analysis project Ga0307991, IMG submission 203146) | Marine microbial communities from Ellis Fjord, Antarctic Ocean - #131 | ecosystem: Environmental > Aquatic > Marine > Unclassified | place: Southern Ocean | collected 2014-10-08
ACGTTGATGACAAAAACGTAACCTTTACCTGGAAAGATTACAAGAACAACTATGCAAAGCAAAAAACCACATTAACGGGTGAAAAATTCCTGCAGCTGTTTTGCATGCATATCCTGCCACCGGGCTTCACGCGCATCAGGCATTATGGGTTCCTTTCAAGTGCATCAAAAAGAAAGTCACTGGCTCTCATCAGGTCTTCTTTAAATGTAGCTCTCCCGCGTATAACAACTAAAAAGCCATGGCAGGAAATTGCCTTTGAAAGAATGGGTATACAACCAGGGATTTGTAGATGCTGTGGCGGGAAACTGGTAATTATTAAAACCATTCCTAACCGGTTTTTCCCCGGTAAAAGGGCTCCTCCCATTAAGAATACAAGCAAATCTTCAAATTACTGCATGATTGGATAGGCTACCTTTTGGAAAAGTACAAGGAAAAGGTATGCCCTGGTATATATGAAATCAGTTAAATGCTATAACTTTTACTGATTTATTAGAAATTCAGTAGTGCTTTGCCGGATAAAAGATACTGTTTTCATAAAATGCTTCACCATAATGAGTTGCAAAATTCGCAAACAAGCTCACCTAAAATAATCGATTCCACAATATTATAAGGTATCAATTATACTAATCCGGTTTAGTTCAACAAAAAGTACATATTCGGCTACCGCCGAAAACGATACTTAAGTGTTGGCAACTGTGCATCTTTTTTCATATTAGCGCCATATAATATCATATTGATTACCTAATAAATCATCATACCATAAATCCATTTGGTAAAGTGAAGAAATATCTATGGGTACATCAAGTGTCAATACCGTTAGCCCAGTACTACTTGTTAATCGTGGGCTGGAATAAAACTGACCCTGGTTATTGGAAAGTTGTACCATTACATCTGTTAACATACTAGTAGGATTAATAACGGTTCCGTTAGGTAATGCATAATTAAGAGAGATAGATGTAAGCATCTCTTCACTATTTGTATGTAAAGTAGGAATTACAATTACTAAATTATATTTAACATCAATATTTGAATAACTAAACGTTAATGGATTGTTGCCATCAAGCGTTAAGTTATATATCCCATCTTTAAAAGGTAAAAAAGCTGAACCCCATGGGGCACCTGGCTGAGCAGTTGTTTCTCTACAAAATGTTGCTTCAAAACCGATTCTGTCGTCACTATCGTTGTTACCATACCACCAAAGTGCAATATCGGTATAGGGGTCTTCGGCTGGACCAGATAAAGAAATGTTTCCATTTGAAACAGTTAAGCCCGAACCTCCGTTAATTTCTAACATATAGTTAACATAGTAGTGGGAGGCATCAGTTAGTATTGGAGCTAAGTCATTGTATCCCCAATGGCCTTCATTAATTGCAAACATTGTGAATATAAATAATTGTTTATCAGACAATACGTCAGGAACGCCGTCATTATCAACATCAATATTTTTTGCAATATTTTCATAATACCCGTCTACGACCTTCAAACAATTAATTTCTGTTTCCGATATTTGAATCTCATTCCCGAAAGGATTGTGGGTTGGAATAACACTATTACCTACCAATGAAAGCGTTGATAAGTCAATAATGGTATTTTCATCATTTGATAAACTTCCGAGTGGAAGCATATTCAAGTCTTGTATAGATAGATTTCCTATATATTCATTATTTGCATCTAAGAATATTAACGCAACACCTGTCCCTATTTGTCCTGGAACAGAGAAAGTGTTATTAACAATATCATAAAGTTTATAATTGTACTTGCTGAAAACAAGCACCTTTGTTGCATCGAATAGTGATAATGAGTTATCCGTTTTAATTTTTAAGCTTTTAGCTTGACTTACAGGAATAGTTCCTTTTATGACTATACCTGAATCTATAGAATCATTGTCTTTGTTGCAACTTACAATCATCATTGAAATTACAAACATAAAAATTAGATTTTTCATAATTTATTTTGTTTTATAAATTTAGTCTACTCTCAAAGTTTTCGACATCTCTTTGTATTGTTGCCAACGATTGAAGATGTGTAAACTTACATATATATTGTTTATGTCATATTGTATAAATTACATATACATCCTAAAATTGGATGTGTATGTGTACTTTTAGTCGGTATATTCTAATGTCCGGCTGCGAAATATACTATGCTTGTCACCATTATTATCATGATTGTTCATTATTTCAGGTTTCTTGGAAATTTATTATATAAATATATGAAATTCTGAATTATTATGAAATATAGCTAACTATTTTAGACAGCCTGATGATAAACAAAATTCTCTTCCTCTCATTTTCACCTGTTCACTCCCTCTCTTAGTCTCTCCTTTACCGCATTTTATTACCTTTATCAAAAAAACAATATGTCAGATATCCAGAGTATCATAGAAGCACGATTTCAATATAGAGCAAATAATACTTGAATAAATCAGGAAGAATGAAAAAAAGTATCCAGTAGAAAAATCAAAAAACTCAGCCAGAAAATATAATGAATTATAATGAAAATAATTATTGCCCCCGATTCATTTAAAGATTGCCTGACATCTCCCGATGTCGCTAAATTCATTGAGATGGGAATCAGGAATGTCTTGCCTGATGCCAACATAAAATTGGTGCCTCTGGCTGACGGAGGAGAAGGCACTGTGATTACACTGGTTACTGCAACAAATGGGGAAATTTTCCATAAAAAAGTCCACGATCCGCTTATGCGGGAAATTACTGCGCACTTTGGAGTGCTTGGTGATGGAGAAACAGCGGTAATAGAAATGGCTTCTGCATCGGGAATTGAACTGCTGAAGGAAAATGAAAGAAACCCCTGGAAAACCACATCGTATGGCACCGGTGAATTAATTAAGCATGCCTTAAAAAAAAATTGTAGAAAAATCATTATAGGTATCGGTGGAAGTGCTACAAACGACGCTGGTACCGGAATGCTGCAAGCCCTGGGCATTCAATTTCTTGATGCAAGCAAATGCGAAATTGAGCCTGGCGGCGGAGCATTAAAAAAACTGGTATCTATTAAAACCGACAAGCTTGATCTACGCCTGAAGCAATCAAAAATTATTATTGCAAGCGATGTTATGAATCCGCTTCTTGGAAAAACCGGGGCTTCAGTAGTATATGGTCCGCAAAAAGGGGCTGATAGTAATATGGTTATTCAATTAGATTCTAACCTGCAACATTTTGCTGATGTTGTCAGGCAACAACAAGGTGTTTCGGTTGAAAATATTCCCGGTTCCGGTGCAGCAGGCGGACTAGGTGCAGGGATACTGGCGTTCCTGCCATCTGAAATAAAACCGGGATTTGATATTGTTAAAGAAGTTGTGGAACTTGAAAAGTATATACAAGACGCTGACCTTGTAATTACTGCCGAAGGAAAAATTGACAGCCAGACAGCTTATGGAAAAACACCTGCCGGAGTAGCCGGTATTGCCAGCAAATATAATATACCTGTTATAGCTTTCGCTGGAATAGTGGGTAACGGGATAAAGAAGTTATATAAAAAAGGATTCAGTGCAATTATTCCGATAGCAAATAAACCGATGAGTATGGACGAATCAATAAAAAATGCCGGTGAATTACTTGTTATGGCTGCAGAACAGTCAATGAGATTAATTCAAACCGGTAAATTGGTCTAATACATCTTATTTATCATCAAACCAAAAGAATCCCGTTTTCCAATCAGAAATTTACTACTAATACCATTCCGCATAATCAGGTGAAGTCCGGTTGGGAAAATTTTCATAAAATTGAAATATAGAACCTCCCTTATATTTCCCGGCATTATCTCCATGTCATGGTGAGTATCAATCTTTTCAATTGTTTTAAAATATATCCTCTGGTTAGTAATAATCAATTTACCTTTAACTTTTTTCTCATCAATCAGCTGTTTTGAATCACTTGCTTTCAAAACCACTTCGTTAGCTTTTAAATCAACAATCATCTTTTTATAGTTCTAAATATATATTTATTAACTTCGATGTTCTACAAGAATCATTCCATAATAATAGACGATTAATATTTAGAAAAGTTGCAAAAACAATCATTTTTTGTATTTTCGGAAAAATTGATACTCATTACATGTTACAAAATATACTAATCCTTTTCGGAATTATCCTGACTGTAGTATTTCTTGTAGCCATAATTATTTCAATCTGTGAGAATGAGAAAAGAGCTGCTTTAATTTTACTGGTTACTGCAATTATTCTGATCACACCTTTTTTCCTGCTACTTGTATTTCCGTTCTTTACAACAGTATCACTTCTTCTTGCGGGTTTAATTCTCGCATTATTTATATTATTCATTCTGCCACTGAAAGGAAAACCACCTGAACCAACAGGGACTCCTGCTCCGGGAATTGATGAACGTACTACAATGTTTTCGAGAAGAGAACTTTTAAAAGGAACTTTAGTCTTTAGTGACTATTATAAGCAACACCCTGAACATTTAAAACCTGATAATAAATTCAGAAAAGAACCGGGGTTACTATCTCTGCAAACCAAATATGCTCATACATATGGATTTGCTTCCGCTGAAGCCAGCTTTGCCACAGTAAGCTATTTAGCCGCCGGAGTAAACGGACAAAAATCTACGAAAAAACAAAACAGAGATCCTGAAACTCTTACCAAATACATTAAGTCATGGGCAAAAAAGCTTGGCGCTTTAGATGCAGGCATTACAGAGCTGCAAGACTACCATTTATATACAGTTGCCGGCCGGGGAAAACGTTATGGGAAACCCATTCACAACAACCATCGTTTTGCAATTGCCTTTACTGTTGAAATGGACTATGATATGATGTCTGCTGCCCCCGCTGCGCCAACAGTAATGGAATCTGCCCATAAATATTTAATTTCAGGGGCGATAGCAATACAGATAGCTCATTTTATCAGAGAATTAGGATATGATGCTATGGCTCATATCGATGCAAACTATGAGCTTATCTGTCCTCTTGTAGCAAGAGATGCCGGATTAGGAGAAATAGGTCGCATGGGATTGCTTATAACACCGAAACACGGTACCAGGGTAAGAATAGCTGTTGTAACAACAAATATACCACTTATCAAGAATCAGAAAAAAAATGATCTGTCCGTACTGGATTTTTGTAATCGTTGTAAAAAATGTGCTGATGTATGCCCTGCTCAGGCAATACCAAAAGGAGAAAGGAGACAAATTTCCGGAGCTCTAAGATGGCAAATAAATTCCGAAGCTTGCTACACATATTGGTGTCAGGCAGGTACTGACTGTGGGAAATGTGTCATTTCCTGTCCATATTCTCATCCGGATAATATATTACACATGGTAATTCGTATTGCCGTTAGGCGAAATTTTATTTTCAGACAAATTGCGGTAAAACTGGATGATCTGTTTTATGGGAAGAAACCAAAATCTAAAAGCTACCCCCGCTGGATACTTTCTGAACCACTCAAAATATAAGTTATAAATGATTAAGATTATTTTTGGAATAATATTCGCCTGACCGCACACCTGACTGGACGGGCAGGGACAGGCATGGATTATCCGTTATATATAATCCAAATATTTACTAAATTAGAGATTTAATAATTAAATATCGTGTTATGAAACGAACATTAATTTTCAATTAATTATAAAATTTTAAAAGGATGAAATTTTGCAAAGTATTTCTGATTATATTATTTGTTTTTTCAATTAACTTATATTCACAGGATTATAAGGCCTCACTTTTTGGAATTGAATCAAATGGCACAACATTAAATACAACCTCTATCCAAAAAGGCATTGACTATATTCATGAAAATGGAGGTGGAAGACTGGTGTTTTATGTCGGTCGCTATCTTACCGGGACAGTCCATTTAAAATCAAATGTTACAATACACCTGGAGGAAGGAGCTATCCTTGTTGGTTCCGACAATCCATTCGACTATGAACGAATAGGATACTGGATGGCTCTTATTTTTGCCCATGACCAGGAAAATATAGGTATAACAGGTAAAGGAGTTATAGATGGCAGGGGTTACCTTGTTGCTAATAATATCCTTTCAATGATACACAAGGGTATAATCAAAGATCCCAGTGGGCTGTTGAACGACCGTCCCAGGGAAGGAATACGCCCTCAGAACATTTATTTCAAAGGATGCAGGAATGTTCATATACAAGGGATAATGCTGAAAGACCCGGCAAGCTGGAATCAGCAATATGACCAGTGCATCAACCTGGTGGTTGAAGACCTTTTGGTTGACAGCAAATCCTACTGGAATAATGATGGTGTGGACATAGTTGATTGTGATAGTGTAATTGTAAGAAATTGCTATATAGATGCTGCAGATGATGGCATATGCCTAAAATCACACAGTGATAAATTCGTTTGTCAGAATGTATATATTTACAATAATACAGTTCGGACCAGTGCCAATGGGATTAAATTCGGTACAGCATCGAGAGGTGGCTTCAGGAATGTAAAAATAGTCAATAATACTGTATACGATACCTACAGGTCCGCAATTACTTTTGCTGCCGTAGATGGTGGATTTGTGGAGAATATAGTGATTGACAGCTTATGGTCAATAAATACAGGGAATGTTATTTTCCTGCGTATCGGAGAAAGAAGAAAAGGTCTCAAGGGTAGAATGAACAATATTAGCATCTCTAATCTTTATGCCGAGGTTCCTGCCACAAAAGCTGATGCAGGATATAACTATGAAGGTCCTGTTGAAGATAATCCGCGTAATATCTCACCTGCATCTATTGTTGGTATGCCGGATGTTTCCATTACTAATATAAAACTGAAAAACATTGAAATAGTTTACCCCGGCGGCGGAAATCCATATTATGCCAAAGTAGGTCTGGATGAACTGGATAAAGTTCCGGAACTGGCTGACAAGTATCCCGAGTTTTCGATGTTCAGGGAATTACCTGCCTGGGGTTTCTATATCAGACATGCTGAAAATATTACATTTGAAAATGTAACCATCAGATGTAAGGAAGAAGACTACAGGACAGCTATCGTCCTTGATGATGTGCACGGAGCATTATTCAAATCCCTTGAGGTTGAAGAGCCCGGAAAAGAAAAAGATCCCGTTTATTCATACCGGTCAACGAACATAGAAATCAGGTAATTATTATGAGGAATTCATCATGGCTTAATTATACATAACTAACAAACCGGCAGTTCACAGTCCGCAGTCGGTAGATAAGGATTCCATGAGGTGAAGTTTTAACAAATTAACCGATCAACCGATCAACATCCTCGCTTTTGCCTTCTGTCTTTTCATTCTTCCTTTTCATCCGTTTAAATCTTTTATGTTAGTGACAAGGTTACTTGTATTTTCTGCCTTTTTTCAAGTTCTGTGGTATATGTTACTCGCTCCCGCAAAAGCCCATGGCGCAAACCCGCTCGTGAACTTCCATGTGGAAAAACCCGGATACTGTTGTGCAATCATTATTTAATCATTTTTGTTTGTGGTTAATGATACATGGAAGTTTCATACTTACTTTTTACTATTTCATCTAACAAAAAATGCTATTCACCTAATAGGACATTAAACTTGCTTCAACAAGACAAAATTCCATTATTTTTACACTTGAGTAGCTTTTTGTACTAATGAATTATTCATCAAGGCACATTGAGCAACACTGTTGGATTTAGGGGAATAATCAAGTAAAGGCATCTGAAATTATCCCACTCAACAGTTTTTCCAACAACAAGAAAAATGATTACAAATTGTACATGGTGCGGTAAAACAATCAATTATAAGAGGTTATATCTCATTGACAGTGCTTTTAGCAGTCCCAAAGTGTTTTGTTCTCAAAAATGCAAATGGGAATATGAAGTTCAATCCAGAATTGAATCAAAAAAACTTCCAAAAACAAAAAATAATTAATATATTTATCCTTTCTATTTTAAGTTCATTTTTTATTGTATCTTGTTTCAAATGGAAAAAGAACCTTATTTAATTGAAGGAACACAGAAAACTCCTACCATTAGTTTTGATTGGGATAAGAAACTTCTTGTTATAAGCGGGAAATCCATCCCTGAAAACCACAGTAGTTTTTATGCTCCTTTTCTTGCCTGGCTTGATGATTATGTCAAAGATCCGCTTGATTTCACAGAAGTTAGGATTCAACTTGAGTACTTCAACACCAGTTCTTCAAAAGTTTTGTTAGTAATCTTTAGAAAAATGGAAGAGATTATTCGAAACGATAAAAAAGTCGAAATCAAATGGCATTATGAAGAGGATGATTTTGATATGAAAGACTGCGGAGATGATTACCAATCTATGATAATTATTCCTTTTGAAATGATTCCTGAAGAAGAATAGTCCTAAACAAAGTTAACATCTCATTACCTGTATCCCGAAACACTTCATCACCTCTCTTTAATTTTTTTTATTTTATAAACATTTCCGTGTACGTACACGATATTCCAATATTTTTGTTTAAATTTGACACTGATCAATAAATTAAGCATTATCAACTCCAATAAAAAAACAGGTATTAAAGAAATTGCCAGGCTTGCCGATGTATCTATCGGCACCGTGGACAGGGTAATCCACAACCGTGGAGAGGTTTCAAAAAAGACCATGGAAAAGATCCTTGATGTTATGGATAAAACCAACTACAAACCAAACTTTGTGGCACGGGTACTTGCATCAAAGAAAAAGCCCAGATTTGTTTGTCTGATCCCTTTTCATACACCTGAAAATATGTATTGGAAAGAACCTCTGGAAGGGATAATAAAAGCTGAAAAAGAAATCGCTGATTATGGGGTAACAATCAATTATTCTCTGTTCAATCAATATTTGCCGGATTCCTTTGAGAAAAAAACCAGGGATATATTGAGCAATCACCCGGATGGAGTCTTAATGGCTCCCGTTTTTTCAAAACAAGCTTCTGATTTCATCAAAAAACTTGACAATCTTAAAATACCTTATGTGTTTATTGACTCAAAGCTTAAAGAGGCAAATAACCTGAGCTTCTTTGGACAGAATTCTTTCCGGAGTGGTATGCTGGCTGCGAAATTGATGGAATTCAGTTGCAAACCGAATGGTACAATTGTGATCGTTAATATTGGAACAGAACATGAAAACATACACCATACCAGGGAAAGAGAGAAAGGTTTCAAAACCTATTTTATTAATAATCCCGATATACAAATTAATGTTTTGAATATCTCTTCCGGAAAATTGAACAACATGGATTCCATGCTCAAAATTCCCGATACTGATATTTCAGGAATATTTGCCACTTCTTCTGCCCATATTATTGCCAATTACCTGAATCATAAAGGAAAGGGTCAAATAACTCTTATTGGTTACGACCTGACAAATGACAATATAGGTTTTCTCGAAAAGGAAATTATTGATTTCCTTATCTGCCAAAAACCCAGGGAACAAGCATTCAGAGGTATCTATGCTCTTTTCCACCATATTGTGTTTGAGAAGCAGATAAGAAAAAATAATTTTATGCCATTGGATATTATAACCAAAGAAAATTTTAATGACTACTTGGAATTCGAATTAAACAACTAAGAATATTATGAATAACACATTTAATGACCTGGAAAACAAAGTTGGTGTAATTACCGGTGGTGCCGGTGTTATTGGAACTACGTTAACCTATGCGCTGGGTTCAGCGGGAATAAAAACTGCTATCTTGGATATCGATCTTGATAAAGCAAAAGAAAATGCCGGCAAACTTTCTTCTGAAACAGGAACAAAAATTATCGGACTCAAAGCTAATGTACTTGATAGTAAATCACTGGAGAAAGTTCATGACCAGATTATAAAAGAACTCGGTCCGGTTGATTTCCTGATAAACGGCGCCGGTGGTAATGCCCCGGAGGCTACTACCAAACTGGAAGAACTGACTGAAGAATCATTCCCTGAAATAGAAGATTCTTTTTTCGGACTTCCACCTGAAGGATTTGAAAAAGTTTTTTCACTTAATTTCCTTGGAACCGTTATTCCTACAAAAGTGTTTGGCAGGGAAATGGTAAAACGTAAACATGGAGTGATTCTTAATATCTCATCAATGAATTCATTTAAACCCCTGACCAAAATACCTGCCTACTCAGCTGCAAAAGCATCAATAAATAACTTTACACAATGGCTTGCTGTTCACCTGGCAAAAACAGGAGTTCGTGTTAATGCAATTGCACCTGGTTTTTTCTTAACCGATCAGAACAGGTTTCTTGTGATGGATGAAAAAACCGGGGATTATTCTGCCAGGGGGAGAAAAATAGTTAATAATACACCTATGGGTAAGTTCGGACAACCGGATGATCTTCAGGGAGTTACTTTATTTCTATTGTCAGAATTATCCGGTTTTATTACCGGCATCATACTCCCGGTTGATGGCGGGTATAGCGCATTTGGAGGAGTTTAGTTATGAAAAAAAATGTTATCATTGCCCAATCCGGCGGACCTTCACCTGTAATAAATAACTCCCTTAGAGGGATTTTTGAAACCTGCTCTGAATATCCTGAAATATTTGGAACTGTTTATGCTGGGTGGCATGGGATAGAAGGTGTCCTGAAAGAGGAATTATTAAACCTGTCCTCACAGGATCATAAAGAAATTAAACTGTTAGAAAATACACCATCTGCCGGTAGTATCGGAACATGCCGTTATAAATTAAAGGATCACCAGGTAAATGATTTATCAAGGATAGTTGAAGTATTCCGTGCTCATAATATTGGATATTTTTTCTACATCGGCGGAAATGACAGTCAGCATACTGCTTTTAAAGTAAGTGAGATATGTAGGGAAAAAGGATTAGAAGTAACTGCCACAGGGGTCCCGAAAACTATTGATAATGATGTGGGCGACCAGGAATTCAAGCTAATCGATCACACTCCGGGATATGGAAGTGTTGCCAGATACTGGTCGCACATTATCCAGAATGCTATGGAAGAAAACCGTGGATCATCACCTGCTGATCCTGTACTGGTAATACAGGCTATGGGCAGAAAAATTGGATTCATTCCTGCTGCAGCACGACTGGCCGATCCAAATCGTAATTTCCCGTTGCAAATCTACCTGGCAGAATCAAAAATCACAATGGAAGAAATGGCTGACAGAATTAACGACCAGCTAAAAACTGACAATCACTGCCTGGTTGTTGTAAGTGAAGGATTCGATGTTGGTGATATCGGAGAGGTAAAAGATTCTTTCGGACATACATCATTTGGCTCCAGCCAGATATCTGTTTACCAGAATATAATAAACCGTTTAAATGAAAAAGGATTAAAGGCAAGAGGCTCGGCACGGGGACAGGTTATGGGAACCGATCAACGTGCCACAGCTATATATGCTTCAACAATTGATATTGATGAAGCATACCAGGTGGGACAAAAAGCAGTTGAACTGGCAATAAATGAAGGCAATGGCTGGATGGCTACCATCCTGCGTAATCCGGGAGAACAATATACTGTAAGGTATGATAAAGTACTATTGGATAAAGTTGCTCTTTCTGAACGTACTTTTCCGGAAAAATGGATAACTTCCGGCAGAACAGATGTGACCGATGAATTTATCCGCTATGTTCGTCCCCTTACCGGCGATAAATGGCCCGAAGTGCCAATGGAAAACGGATTACAACGGTTTACAAAGTTTAAACCAATATTTGCGGATAAAAAGTTGAAAGAATATCTTCCTGAAGCATATGGATAAATAAATGAAGATGAGAATATGAGAATTAAAAATTAATATTACAAAATGGATTTTCAAAAGAAACTAACAGAATTTAAACCTCAAAAAGGGTTTTTTATAGGCATCGATTCCGACGGCTGTGTATTCGACTCCATGGAACCAAAACAGAAAGAGTTTTTTTGCCCCAATGTAATCCGGTTTTTCGGGCTTTTTCCTATTGCCAGGATAGCAAGAGAGACGTGGGAATTCACTAACCTTTATTCACAAACGCGTGGAACAAACCGTTTCCTTGCCCTGCTGCATGCATTTGATCTTCTGCTGAAACGAAAAGAAGTGCAGGAGCGTGGTTTTCAGGTCCCCGACCTTTCGCCCCTGAAGGAATGGACACAACAGGAAACCAAACTGGGGAACCCGGCTCTTGAAGTATATGCAAAAAAGGTTAAAGATCCTGTCATCGACCTCGTATTGGATTGGTCACAAACAATAAACAAAGAAATCGGCCAATGGCTCAAAGACCTCCCTCCTTTCGCACCGGTTCCGGAAACCCTTTCCAAGATTGGAAAATATGCCGACAGCATCGTGGTTTCACAAACCCCGGTAGAAGCATTGGAAAGAGAATGGAAAGAACATGATATTGCAAAATATGTAAGGGTAATTGCCGGACAGGAGTATGGAACAAAAACCGAACACCTGGCCCTTGCCGCAGTAAATAAATATCCGAAAGATAAAATACTTATGATAGGCGACGCCCCTGGCGATCTTAAAGCAGCCAGGCAAAATGTTGTACTGTTTTATCCGGTCATCCCGGGGAAAGAAGAGGAATCGTGGAAAAAATTACAAAATGAAGGGCTTGACCGTTTTTTTAATGGTACATATGCAGGTGAATATGAAAATCAACTACTTAATGATTTCAATAATGGGCTGCCGGAACATCCGTCATGGGTAACTAAATAGAAACTAAACCCAGCTTATAAGCATAACAAAGTTTAATTTTAATTCATACCAATATGTTCTATTCTAAGCAAGCATCGGAAAAAACAATCCTTGGATTAAATGATATCAATGACTTACTCTATAAAGCATTGTATAGTTTGGGACCCCAAAAGAAAGTGCTTGCGATACCTCCTGATAAAACACGTTTTCACTCCCGTGCAGGTAAGATCACCCAAATGATACATAAATTCTATGGTGATAATCTGACAGATATTCTCCCTGCCCTGGGTACACATACGCCAATGACCAAACCGGATATCAGATCTATGTTTGGGGATATTCCTTTTGATCTGTTCAGGGTACATGACTGGCGTAACGATGTAATAACCCTGGGAACACTACCCAAAGAGTTTCTGAATGATATTTCTGATGGAAGAGTAAACTTCCCCTGGGAGACACAGGTAAACCGTCTGCTAAGAGATGGTGGTCACAATCTGATCATAAGTATCGGACAGGTTGTACCTCATGAAGTAGCAGGTATGGCAAACTTTAACAAGAATATCTTTATAGGCACAGGAGGAGCAGAAGGGATCAATAAAAGTCATTTCCTTGGTGCGGTTTGCGATATGGAAACAATTATGGGAAGGGCCGATAATCCAGTAAGGGCTTTGCTGAACGAGGCGGATAGATCCTTCTCTCATCTTCTGCCAAAAATATTATATATCCTCACTGTAATCGGGAATGATGACCAGGGAAACCAGGGAGTCATTGGATTATTCATCGGTGATGACAAGGTGTGCTTTTATGAAGCAGCCGTACTTTCCATGAAAAAGAATTTTACCCTCCTGGACAAGCCTCTGAAAAAAGCAGTGGTATATCTCGACCCATCAGAGTTTGAAAGTACCTGGCTTGGTAATAAAGCTATTTACCGCACACGTATGGCAATGGCCAACAATAGCGAACTTATCATACTTGCCCCTGGAGTCAATACTTTTGGTGAAGACCCTGAAATTGACCGTCTTATACGAAAATATGGGTACCGTGGAACAAAACAGACACTTGACATGGTGAAAAAGAATAAGGATTTGAACAATAATCTAAGTGCTGCTGCCCACTTAATACACGGCTCATCCGAAAACAGGTTTAAAATCACCTATTGCCCCGGTGGTTTGAGCCGTGAGGAAATTGAGAAAGCAAATTTTGAATTTGCTGATTTGAAAAATATGCTTATAAAATATCCACCGGAAAAATTGCAGATGGGTATTAACGAGATTAACGGTGAACAAATATTCTATATACCAAACCCTGCATTGGGTCTTTGGAGTGAGAAAAAACGATTTAAATAAATATTACCATGAATGAAATTCGCTGGGGAATTATTGGTTGCGGTAATGTTACCGAGAAAAAAAGCGGTCCTGCCTTCCAAAAAGCTAAAGGATCGAGCCTTGTAGCAGTCATGCGCCGTAATGAAAAAAAAGTCAGTGATTATGCCCACAGACACAATGTTCTCAAATGGTATACTAATGGTGACCAACTAATAAATGACAAGAATGTTGACGCTGTTTACATAGCAACACCACCCGACACACATGCTTCATATGCAATCAGCGCAATGCATGCCGGCAAACCGGTATACGTTGAAAAGCCAATGGCATTAAATTTCAAAGAGTGTGAAGAGATGAACAACGTAAGCATGGAAACAGGCGTTCCACTATTTGTTGCATATTACCGCAGAACATTGCCTGGATTTCTTAAAGTAAAAGAATGGATCGATTCGGGTGCAATTGGAGATGTTCGATTCGTTCGTATCAGTCTTACACAACCTTTTTTTCCAAAAGATCTTGAACCGGAAAATCAGGAATGGTGGCGGGTGATCCCTGAAATTGCCGGTGGTGGACATTTCTTTGATCTTGCATCTCATCAGCTTGATTATCTGGATTTTGTGTTTGGACCTGTATCTAAAACAGAAGGACTGACAAAAAACCAGGGAAAAGAATACAGATCTGAAGACATTGTTGCTGCACATTTTGAATTTAACAATGGAGTGATTGGCTCGGGAATATGGTGTTTTACAGCTGATCCTGTTGCCGGGGAAGACCAATTAGAATTTATCGGCAGCAAGGGCAAGATAATTTTCTCAACTTACAATGTGATATCTCCAAGACTGATAACACGGGCAGGAATAGAAACATTTAAATACAAGAATCCTGAAAATATCCAGCTAAATCTTGTCCAATCAATTGTTGACGAGTTGCTTAAAAAAGGTAAATGCCCAAGTACCGGAGAATCAGCTGCCCGTACAAGCAGGGTAATGGATGAAATTGTAAAATCGTATTATGCAATAAACAAGTAGAATAATAATCTGAAAAATGAAAATTGTTGCTGACGAAAATATTCCGTTTCTAAAAGGCGTTCTTGAACCTTACACCGATGTTGTATACCTTCCGGGAAAGGAAATATCTTCAGGTATTGTCAAAAATGCTGATGCACTTATTATCCGTACACGTACCTTATGCAATAAAGAACTCCTTGAAGGATCAAGTGTTAAGCTTATCGCTTCAGCAACTATCGGGTTTGATCATATTGATGATAAATACTGTAAAGAACAGGGAATTACCTGGTCTAATGCACCGGGTTGTAACTCTTCGTCAGTACAACAGTTTATTGCAGCCGTTCTTGTCCATGTATTCAGAAAACATAAACTCAATGCTGCAGATCTGACACTGGGTGTAATAGGTGTTGGGAATGTGGGTTCGAAAGTAGCTAATCTCGGTAATATTTTGGGGATGAAAGTTCTACTAAACGACCCTCCAAGGGAACACAGTGAAGGATCAGCCAAATTTACTGAACTTTATGATCTTCTCCACCAGTCAGACATTGTTACTGTTCATGTTCCTCTCTCTTTCTCGGGTCCGGATAAAACATATCATATGGTAAATAATCAGTTTCTGAATTGCCTGAAATATGATTGTTTACTCATTAATACTTCCCGGGGAAGTGTTGTAGATGAGCCGGTTCTGAAACAGACTTTGAAACAGGGACGTTTAAAAGGAGTAATACTTGATGTATGGAATAATGAACCGGAAATTGACAGGGAACTGCTACAAATGGTTGATATCGGTACACCTCATATTGCCGGGTATTCACAAGATGGGAAAGCTAATGGCACCTCAATGTCAATAAATGCATTAGTACATCATTTTAACCTGCCACTGAAAAACTGGTACCCTGAAGAAATACCTTCGCCAGTACAACCGGAAATTCACCTGGACGGAAACTTTGAGACACCGGAAATGATATGGTACAAACTGATTCACCATACCTACCCCATTGAACGGGATGATTTTGCGTTACGAAATGAATCAAAGGATTTTGAAGATCTCCGCGGAAATTATCCGGTAAGAAGAGAATTTCATGCATACAATGTATTTCCGGATAACATATCATCTTCACTAACAGAAAAAATTAAACAACTAGGATTTCAAATAAAAAATAAATAACAAAATGGAAAAGAAAGCAAACATAGGACTTATCGGATTGGCAGTAATGGGTGAAAACCTGGTACTGAACATGGAAAGTAAAGGATTTACAGTAGCTGTTTTTAACAGAACTGTTGAAAAAGTGGACCGTTTTATAAATGGCAGGGGAAAAGGGAAAAACTTTATCGGTGCCCACTCAATTGAGGAACTGGTGCAATCTTTAGAACGTCCCAGAAAAGTTATGTTACTTGTGAAAGCCGGTCAGGCGGTTGACAATCTTATTGACCAACTGATACCTGACCTGGAAAAAGGAGATATCATTATTGATGGAGGAAATTCAAATTATGGAGATACAATACGACGCACAAAGTATGTTGAAAGTAAAGGACTACTTTATATTGGCACTGGTGTTTCGGGTGGTGAAGAAGGTGCATTAAAAGGACCTTCGATTATGCCGGGTGGATCGCCGGATGCCTGGCCACAGGTGAAAAAAATATTTCAGGCAATAAGTTCAAAAGTAGAGGATGGAACACCCTGTTGTGAATGGGTTGGAGAAAACGGCGCCGGTCATTTTGTAAAAATGGTACATAACGGTATTGAATATGGTGATATGCAGTTAATCTGTGAAGCCTACCATATTATGAAAGAACTGTTGGCTATGACTCCCATTGAAATGCATAACGTTTTCAAAGAATGGAATAAAGGCGATCTGGATAGTTATTTAATAGAGATCACACGTGATATTCTGGCTTTCAATGATGAAGATGGCGAGCCTCTGGTAGAAAAGATTCTGGATACAGCCGGACAGAAAGGTACCGGCAAATGGACAGGTATTGCAGCGCTTAATTTAGGAGTTCCGTTAACCTTAATTGGAGAAGCTGTTTTTTCAAGATGCCTCTCTGCACAAAAAGAGGAAAGAGTTATTGCATCAAAAATATTAAACGGACCGCATAAAGAAAAGTTTACAGGAGACAAAAAAGCATTTATTGAAGATATTCGACAGGCACTGTTTGCTTCAAAAATTGTCTCCTATGCACAGGGATATGTTTTGATGAGAGAAGCCGCAAAAGAATATGGCTGGAACCTGAATAATGGAGGGATAGCTCTTATGTGGAGGGGTGGATGCATTATACGGTCAGTTTTCCTTGTAAAGATCAAAGAAGCATTCGATAAAAATCCGGAATTGAGTAATCTATTGCTGGATTCCTATTTCAAAGATAAAATAGATACGGCACAGGAAAGCTGGAGAAAAGTTGTAGCAACAGCTTTAACAAATGGAATTCCTGTACCGGCGTTAACTACTGCCCTATGTTATTACGATGGTTATCGCTCAGAAAGACTACCTGCCAACCTGTTACAGGCCCAACGCGACTATTTCGGAGCACATACTTATGAAAGGATTGATAAACCAAGGGGTGAGTTTTTCCATACCAACTGGACCGGCAAAGGAAGTGATACGGCTTCATCAACATATGAGGTTTAATATTTTTTCATTAAATAAATCTTATTATTTTTGAGCAATTAAAAACAAATTAAACATAATGAATAATTCAGTCATTAACCGCGCATCAGATAATATCAGGGCTCTCTCAGCTGCAATGGTAGAAAAAGCTAAATCGGGACATCCGGGTGGAGCTATGGGAGGTGCCGACTTTATTAATATCCTTTACAGTGAATTTCTCAACTTCGATCCGGATGATATGGCATGGCCACATCGCGACCGCTTTTTTTTAGACCCCGGTCATATGTCGCCAATGCTCTATTCTGTTCTTACTTTACTGGAAAGATATAGTGTGGATGATATTAAAAACTTTCGCCAGTGGGGAAGCACCACCCCGGGACACCCGGAACGAAATATCAACCGTGGTATTGAAAACACCTCCGGACCTCTGGGACAGGGTCATGCAATGGCAGTTGGTGCTGCTATAGCAGAACGGTTCCTGGCTGCGCGATTCGGCGACTGGATGTCTCATAATATCTATACATTTATCTCTGATGGTGGTGTACAGGAAGAAATATCACAGGGCGCAGGCCGGTTGGCAGGATTCCTCGGACTAAGCAACCTGGTAATGTTCTATGATTCAAATGACATCCAGCTTTCAACAAATACCAGTGCAGTGACAGCCGAAAATACTGAAAAAAAATACCAGGCATGGGGCTGGCAGGTAAAAACCATAAACGGTCATGATGCTAATGAGATACGTCTTGCGCTGAAAGAAGCCGGTGAAGAAAAAGAAAAGCCATTCCTGATAATCGGAAAAACCATTATGGGAAAAGGTTGTGTAAACGAAGAAGGTGAGAGTTACGAAAAGCAATCTTCCACACATGGAATGCCTATCGGTAGCGCAGGAGCTTCATTCTCAAAAACTATAACCAATCTAGGAAGTAATCCTGAAAATCCTTTCCTTATCTTCCCCGATGTGAAAGAACATTACAATGAGGTTCTTCAAAAAAAGCGGGAACATGCCAAAACCAGGAAAACAAAACAGGTTGAATGGGAAAAGAATAATCCCGGACTATCTGAAAAATTACAGAAGTTTCTCAATAATGAACTTCCTGAAATTGATTTCTCGCAAATCGAGCAGAAAGAAGGTTCAGCCTCAAGGGCAGCTTCAGGAACAGTCCTGGCCTATCTGTATGACAAAATTGAAAACCTGGTAGTTTCTTCTGCCGACCTGTCGAATTCTGATAAAACCGACGGGTTTCTGAAAAAAACCAGACCTTTTGTTAAAGGAGATTTCTCAGGTTCATTTCTGCAATCAGGCGTTTCGGAACTTACAATGGCTGCAGTAATGAACGGGATGGCTGCTCATGGTGGCGTTATCCCTGTCGGTGGCACTTTCTTTGTATTTTCCGATTATATGAAACCGGCAGTTAGATTAGCAGCACTTATGGAGCTTCCTGTAAAATATGTATGGACCCACGACGCCTTCAGAGTAGGTGAAGATGGTCCTACTCACCAACCGGTTGAACAGGAAGCACAAATACGACTACTGGAAAATGTTAAAAACCATTCTGGTAATATGAGCCTTCTTGCTCTTCGACCTGCCGATGCTGCCGAAACAACCGTGGCATGGAAAATGGCTCTTGAAAATGACCGTGGTCCGACAGCCCTTATCCTCTCCAGGCAAGGGATAAAAGATTTACCTGCCAAATCAGGTTTTAGATTTAATGAATCACTACAGGCAGAAAAAGGTGCATATATAGTACAGAAAGATGAAGGCACCCCTGATATTGTGTTGGTTGCCAGTGGTTCTGAAGTATCAACCCTGCTTGCTGGAGCAGAAAAACTTCGTACCGAAAAAGGTCTTAAAATACAGGTAGTTTCCGCAATCTCGGAAGGATTGTTTAAACAGCAAGATAAGAAATACAGGAATGAAGTAATCCCGGATAACTTGCCTGTTTTCGGCCTGACTGCAGGAATACCCTTAACTCTTAGGGGTCTTGTTGGTCCGAAAGGCAAGGTATTCGGTCTCGAATCATTCGGTTACTCAGCGCCATACAAGGTGCTTGACGAAAAACTGGGATTCACTGCAGAAAATGTATTCAACCAGGTTATCCAATATCTGGATGAATACCGTTAAGAATTCGAGCAACTATTCTTCTACAGTAAGGGTAGTCTTTTTTAAATCAACTGAATTGCCGCCAATCAGTATATCAAAATCTCCCGGTTCAACAAACCGCTTCCCGTCATTATCAATTACCCAAAAATCTTTTGGTACAAGCGTAAAACTTACAATTTGCGACTCACCTGGTCCAAGATATATCCTTTTAAAATCGCGTAATGCTTTTTTTGCCACAGGGTAAATACTTTCAATATCTTTAACGTAAAGTTGCACTACTTCACTTCCACCAATATCACCTGAATTTTTCACCTCAACCCCAACTTCCACACTTCCTGATTTATTAATACTGTTATCCGAAAGTTCAGGAGTTCCATACTCAAAAATGGTATATGAAAGTCCAAAACCAAACGGATACAAAGGTTCACCTTCGAAGTAACGGTAAGTACGATTTTTCATACTGTAATCATCAAACGGTGGCAGGTCTTCAACCGACTTGTAGAAAGTGACAGGTAACCGTCCGCCGGGATTATATTTTCCAAAAATCACATCAGCAAGAGCAGTACCTCCAGACTGACCGGGATACCATGCCTGTATTATCGCAGGCAGGTTTTCATTCTCCCAGTTCAACGCAACAGCACTGCCACTGAAATTTACCAGCACAACCGGGGTCCCGGTTTCATACAGGCTTTTAATCAATTTTTCCTGAACAGCCGGCAATTTAATATTTGTCCTGTCACCACCTGAAAAACCTTCGAATGGCACCTGCATCTCCTCTCTCTCAAGACGTGGTGATATACCTCCGCAAAAGATAACTACATCTGATGTCTTTGCCAGGTCAACTGCTTCGTCAAAAGCATCATATCCGGGAATTGTATCCATAACCATATCGTCACCAACAAGTCCGCAACCCGGAGCATATTTTACATTTGTTCCTTCTCCTACACTATTCTTAATACCTGCCAGAGCAGTTACCGGGTGTGAAGGTGTTCCGTTGTAGTTACCCTGAAGCACATCAAGGTCATCGGCGTTCGGACCAATAACTGCAATTTGTTTCAACTTATTATTAAGTGGTAAAAGGCTATTATCATTTTTTAAAAGGACTATTGATTCCTGTGCTACAGTAAGGGCAAGATCAGCATGTTCCGGTGCGTCATTCTTTTCGAAAGGAATTTGTGTGTAGGGAACCATTTCCGGAGGATCGAACATTCCAAGTTTAAACCGTGCTCTAAAGAGTCGTTTAACTGTCACATCAATCTCTTCTTCAGTGATCAGTCCCTGTTCCACAGCCTTAAGTAGTGATTCATAGGTTCTTCCACAATTCAGATCACATCCCTTTTTCACAGCAAGTGCTGATGCTTCCTCAGGTGTCTCAACAAGTTTGTGGTAAGCATAAATATCTCTTATAGCCCCGCAATCAGAAACTACGTATCCTTCAAAACCCCATTTATCACGCAGTATCTCTCCCAGTAAAAGATCATGAGCACAACAAGCCTCACCAAGGTAACAATTATAGGCACCCATTATCGAATATGCCTTTCCTTCGGTAATTGTTGCTTCAAATGCAGGTAAATAGGTATCCCACAGATCACGCATACCTATGACAGCATCAAAGATATGACGATTTGGTTCCGGTCCGCTGTGAACAGCATAGTGTTTTGGCGTTGCCACCACCTTCAGGTATTTAGGATTGTCACCCTGCAATCCTTTGACAAAAGCAGTGCCTATTTTCGAAGTAAGCACAGGATCCTCGCCATAAGTCTCCTGCCCCCTGCCCCAGCGCGGGTCACGAAAAATATTAATATTGGGTGACCAGAAAGTAAGACCGTGATAACGGGCTCTGTCGTTATTCCGTATAAACTCATGGTATTTTGCACGGGCTTCGGTAGAAGTAACATCTGCCATTTGATATATAAGATCAGTATTCCATGTAGCAGCCAGACCTATTGCCTGGGGAAAAACAGTGGCAACACCTGCGCGGGCAACACCATGAAGGCTTTCATTCCACCAGTTATATGCGGGAATTCCCAACCTTTCAACCGGTGCTGCAACATCAGTCATCTGGGAGATTTTTTCTTCAAGTGTCATCCTCGATACCAGGTCGTCCACTCTTTTATCAAAAGATTTTGAAGGATCCCTGAAAGGATATTCATACTTGTTTGCACAGTTGGAAAGAATTAGTCCTAAAACTAACAGGATAAAAATTGATTTGATTTGTTTCATGGCGGGAAGAGTTAATTGGTTAATTGGTATTTATTATAGATTCGCTTGAGTCATAATCGCACGAATATGTTCTGGCGTTGTTCCGCAACATCCACCGATAATTGAGGCGCCGGCATTGATAAGACCTGGAACCTGTCCGGCCATTTCATCAGGAGTTTCAGGGAAAACAGTTTCTCCATCTTCAATTTTCGGGATACCGGCATTAGGTTGTACCAATAAAGGTATATTACTGTCATAATCCCTGAACGCCTTAACAATAGGAATCATTGCCTCCATCCCGTACCCACAGTTTGTTCCGATAATACTTGCGCCGGCATTTAACATTTTTTCTGCCATCTGAGCAGGTGATACACCCATAACTGTTTTGTAATCCCCACCCATGGTTTTTGCGAATGTAAAAGTGCAGATTATCTCAAGGTTTGTATTTTCAACTGCTGCTTTAACAGCCAGTTCAGCTTCATCCAGTGCAAACATTGTCTCAATACAAATTGCATCTGCCCCGCCTTGTTCCAGGGCATGTACCTGTTCAGCGAATGAATCATACATTTCATTCTCAGAAACATCTCCCATCATCAGAATTTTCCCGGCCGGCCCCACTGATCCCAAAACCAAACATTTGTCCCCGGCAGCCTCCCTTGATATCTCTGCTGCAAGTCTGTTCAATTCCGCTGCATCCTTCTCTGCTCCAATACCTGCCAGGGTTATTCCATTTCCCCTGAAACTATTTGTTTCAATCATATCAACCCCCAGACGAACATAGCTCTGAGCAACCTCAAGCACTTTTTCCCTATAGTCTCGGTTCCATAGCTCAGCGCTTTCGCCTGGTTTCAGGCCGGCAGATTGAAATATCGTCCCCCATGCACCATCACAAAAGAGCAACGATCTTGATTTAAGAAGTTCCTGAATTCCGTTGGTTCTCATCAAAAATTAGATTTAATCTAAATTGTAAAACACAATTGATGTTACGAAGCAAGCAACTTCCTGGCAAGACCAACTGCGCCATTGGCATTCTCACTATACCCGTCAGCACCAATCTGATCGCAGTATTCCTGTGTAACCGCAGGACCTCCAATTATCACTTTTACTTTTTCACGCAACCCGGCTTCTTTAAGAGCCTCAATAACATCTTTCATTGAAGGCATTGTTGTAGTAAGCAGGGCTGACAAAGCAATAATATCAATTTTATTTGATTGTACTGCGGCAACAATTTTATCAGACGGAACATCCACCCCCATGTTTTCCACTTCAAAACCACTTCCTTCAAGCATTGATGCAACAAGGTTTTTTCCTATATCATGCAAATCACCTTTCACTGTTCCGATAATCACTCTGCCCTGAGGTTCAATTCCACATTCAGCAAGAAGAGGTCTTAATAACTCAAGCGAACCTTTCATAGCCCTTGCAGCCATCAGGAGTTCCGGCACGAACACTTCATTCCTCTCAAACTTTCCCCCGATAACATCCATTGCAGGGATCATGTATTCTTGAATTATCTCCTGGGGGTCGGTTTTTTCAGCAAGTGCTTCTTTTGTTATTTGAACTGAAGTATCCAAATCACCCAGGATAATAGATTCGTTTAGCTTTTTAATATCTGCCATAGCATTGTTTTTAAAATTTTACCAAAAATAACAAAAAGTTAAGAGTTATTTGTTAATTGATTAATTAGTTAATTTCTAATTTCTAATTTTCCTCATCTTCCTTACTCAACCACTCAACATACTCAACTCTCAACTATTCATTTGTTGCGCCGGATGAAACTGTACTACTACTAATAAAAACCTGTAGTTCCGGCGTTTTCGCTGTACATTCCTGTACCCAGGGTTTCGCTTCGCTCCACCCTAGTCTGTCCCGATTTTCGGGAGGCTATTGCTTACCGCACCGTTGGTGCTAAATAACTTCAACCTTAAACTCTTACCTCTTCAATTTTTAATTTCTAATTTCTAATTTCTAATTTTTAATTTCTAATTGGTTATATAGCTATTTGAGGTTTGAGGAACTGGTTACTGGTTATCCCATCATTCCAGTATTCCATTCTTATTACAGCTTTTATTATCTTTGTTTCCTGAAAAATCATCTTCCTTTTATGAAAATACAACTTAAACCTCGAGTTAAAGCACTTATTTTTGATTTTGACGGAACACTTGTTGATACAATGCCACTTCATTATAAAGCATGGAACCAGGTTTTTCAGAGAATTGGAGTTGATTACCCTTTAGATTTATTTAATAAAAATGCAGGATTGCCAGGGTGGAAGATTGCCGGGATTGTTTTGCAGACTGCCGGAGTCAGGAAAAATTTTAGTACGCATGTTCTTAGTAATCAGAAATTTGAAATATTTAACAAATTAATACCTGAGGTAAAAATCATTGAACCTGTTGCAGATATTGTTTACAAATATTATAATACGATGCCTCTATCCATTGGTACCGGAGGGCACATTGCTACAGTAGAATTAACTTTAAAGCATACAGGACTTGACCGGTATTTTGATATAATAGTAACGTCAGACGATGTGTCAAATCACAAACCCGAACCCGACACTTTTCTTGAATGTGCCAGGAGAATGAACACCCCTCCTGAATATTGCCAGGTTTTTGAGGATGGCGAGCGCGGGATTGAAGCTGCAAAAAGAGCTGGTATGATGGTTACTGATGTAAGACAGTTTCTTTAAAGAGGTCATACAATTGTTTGACGCGAGTGTTAGCGAACATATGACACGAACGAAGTGAGTATTTGACGCGAGCGCTAGCGAGCATTATTCTTCAACTGTATTCCCAACAAACTGGTTAACATCAATAAGCGGGATATTACTACCAAAGTTATCATTCATCTTCTGGATAAACTGGTTGGCAATAAACGCATTACCCCTGGGATTAAAGTGAAGAGCATCGAGTGAAAAGATTGAATTAAATCCTAATCTTGCTCCAAGTGGTACTCCGTTATAATCAAATTGCTCTTGCGTAGTAAGTTGTCCCCAGGCATCTATTTTTCCGGTTTCTGAAATTTCATGAATTATTGAATTCAAATCTACCACAACCAGCCTGCCATTATACTCGTCAGCCAGAGCGTTAATTACCTGGTTATACGAATCAATCCTGGTCCGGAGTTCATGAAACTGGTTCTTACTTATATAAAGCTCTTCACCCACCGGGATTATTGAACCAAGATCACCCTGATTGACTGCTGTTTCGGAAATAGTAAAAAGCACAAGTTCTTCTTCAGTCAGTTGCCTGATTTTTGGTAGCGGACTGCCATCGGGATAGATGGCGTCACATAACGATTCATCAACCACAACCAGGGGTTGCGGATATAAAGTAGCGCCATTATCATTGAAATTAAGTAACGATCGTTTTTCATTATCCGGATCGAGGTTATGTGCAAAAACTGCCATGTTAAACGGTGATGCAAAATTCCTGGCCTGCGATAATTTAGAACCACCCAGACGCATAAAATTGTATTGCCTGAAATAAAAAAATGGCAAATCGGAAATGTAGGGCAGAGTGGCAATAACACCTTTTGTTTCCGGGTTTTCCAGCAGTCCTTCAATTATTTCGGATATACTTAATTCAAAAACATCAGCAGGAGTCAAATCATATTCCTGAATCTGGTCAGGATCTGAAGGAGGATCAATCTCCCCACTACCACCGGACATTGCAAAATTTAAAACGTCATACATACCAAGCCATAAAGTAAAAAATGAAGGATTGGCTGACTTGATATCATTTAGCAGAGTCCCTGTTCCAGGATCACTTGCAAACCTTTCATAATAAATATTATTTGTTAAATCAGTCCTTTCAAGCTGAAAACTTTTTACAAGAGGCACTGAAAAATTATTGATATTGTTCTTTTCCCCTGTAAAGGGTTTTAGCAGTTCACCCGGTGTAAGCCATAAAATTGGATCTTCATCTGTTACATTACTGAATTTATAAATCCATTTACCATAGAAATGAGCCGGTTCTGAAGCAATTGGATTATAGCCATTCTCAGAAGCAACTACGGGCTGCAGGAATTCATCATTATTACTACCCGCTTTGGTAAATTGCTCTGACAGGATTGCCGGGAAAGATTTCTCCTGTCCACTGGTATATAATGCACCATTCATGAACCCTGCAGAATAATTATCTCCTACAGCAATGTAAGTTGTCAAATCAATATTTCCGGAAGAAAATTCCTCGTCAGTTACCGGAAATTCATAACTACATGAAACAAGAAAACTAAATAATATTAAGTAAATCAGATTTCTAATCATTGTTCTATATTTTTGAGAAACCGTTCAACAAATTATTAATAGTAAATGAAACATAATAGAATGAGCCCACCTGGGTTCCTCCAAAAGAGTTTGTGTAGAGAATATCAAAGAAATTTGATACTCCCATTTTCAGTGTTGACTGAGGACGGTCAAAATGGACCGATACCTGAATATCAAAAGTACTAACCGGTTTAAGGTAGCCACTTGCAAAAGGACTTTCCCAGTCAATTCCGCTTTGCCATCTCCAGGTAACATTAAATCCTACATTTTTAAATCCCGGATTATTCTCCAGTTGATCCAGCCGGCGATTCGAAACAGATACATTCGACTTAAATACGGGTGTGTTAAAACCAGGGACTATCGGATCGTTGATCTCGGTCTGGAGATTTGACCAGGTAGCATTTGCACTGATAACCGCACCAATTGGAAAAAGATACTTCACACCTGCAGCAAAACCCTGGATTGTAACTCTCTCGTGTGAATTGGAATAAATATAAAAAATCTCGCTCTGTGTAAAGTTATTAACCTGGGTAGCTGCAGTAAACAGGTCAATATCAGGACTTGTCCGTGGTTTTACTATCTCAGCATATCCGACAAAGTTTTCGTATGTACTACGATAATAAACAGCATCTATAAAAAGTTTATCAACCAATTTTGTCTTATATCCAAACTCATATGAAATAACTTTTTCCGGTTGCAGGTTTCCTATATCTTTTTCCACCACAATTCCCTCGTTTAATATATCCATATTCTTAAGTATCGCCTGATCACCATTGTATGGATTAAGCAAAGAATACTGGTCGGCATCAACCGCATCATTGAATTCATAAACATTTTTCCTAAAAATCCCATTCATCGGAAGATCGTATGGTGATACTAATTCATTTAATCCACCAAGCAATCTTGCAGGTCCGATATCTTTATTTATAAATTGCTCTTTCGCACCGGGATTACGATAACCTGTAAGAAATGAAGCTCTGAAATTGTGTTTTTCCCTGAATGTATATAAAGCTGAAATACGTGGGGAAAAGTGACCATCAAAATTTTCACTTTTATCATATCTTGCTGAAGCTGTTACAGAAAGATCCTCATCCAGAAATTTCTTTGATGCCTTCATATACCCGCCATATTCAAAAAAAGTGATATCATTGTTTGCCGTATCAGGAAAAATTGATCCTTCAGAAGCAAGATCATAAAACCGGTAGTTTGATCCTATCTCGATATTTGCCCAGGAAATCAATTCTTTGAAATTATAGTTACCCTCAACATGCAAAAGACTGGAATTATTAATAAGTCTTGCCCCATCTGTAAAATCAGTACTGCTAATCAATCTTTCTTTTTCGGCAGCAAAAGTAGTTGTCCCGGGTTCAAGTCTGTTCCTGTCGGCAAATGCCCTGGCTAACATATAATCACCTGAACGAACACCGAATCTACGCAGATTTCCGGCATAGGCATTATAGTAATCAAAAAACCATTGCTTATCACTGCTATATTGCCGGTTCAGATTGTAAGCTAGATACCTGGTATCATATGTATCACCTGATTGTTGCTTTGTGCCATATCCACGAATCATGAAGTTGCTACCTGTAATTTCGGCCTTCCCCTGGTAAATCTGGAAACCTGATAATGATATCCTGTTATCACCGGTATAAACTGTTGTAGCATTACCATAGTTACCATGTAAAATTGCTGTTGTTTTTTCTCCAAGCTTATAATGTAAAGAGGCGGAAAATTTAAGACTTTTCACATCATTATCTACTAATATATTATCCTTATATCCTGTTCGGGTAACAAGAATATTCTTATTATTTTCGCCAATTGGCATCTCCTGAGTGATCTCATCTCCGTATTTATTCAGTGCATCATGACCCGGATCATATTCCCAGTGAATATTTCCGGGCCGGATATTTGAAGTATCATTTGCATACCAGTCCTCTCCTCTCATAATAGAAGCATTTATCTTAAAAGCAAAACGATCATTAACTGCTTTTGCATAACGCAATCCGGCATCAACCATTGGCTTACCCATAAATTGGAAAGGATAATCACTTCCGGCCTCAACATCACTAACTCCGGGTTTCAGATACATACTGAGTCCCTGGTGGATAAACGGATCTTTACTCGTCATTAAAAGCATTCCGTTCAATGCATTAGCTCCGTATTCAACAGATGAAGGACCGGGTAAAAATTCAACACTCGACACATCCAATTCTGACAAACCTGCAACATTTCCTACTGATAGATTCATTCCGGGAGCCATGTTATCAATCCCATCAACAAACTGGGCAAATCTTACGTTGTTAGTTGAGTTGAATCCCCTGGCATTAATAGTAATAAACTGCATACTCTGGGTAGTAATATCCACCCCTTTAAGGTTTGAAATAGCTTCAAAATAGTTAGCAGCAGCAGATTCCCTGATACTTAATGCATCAATCATTTCAATAGAAACTTCCTCCCGCATTGTTTTTTGTTCAACCTCAATTACCGGTGCTGTAATTACAATCTCTTCACCCAGATATGTCTCTCCCTCCATCAATATCCTGACTCCCGATTTCGGATTCTCATCTACAGTAAACTCATGGGTCCGGTATCCTATCATCGAAAATCTCAATACCAATGGCAACTCTGCCTTTACTTTCAAATAAAAGAATCCTCTTGAATCAGTCACAGTTCCCATGGGCTTACCCTTAACAATAACATTAACCCCAATTAAAGATTCCCCGGCTTCTACATCAACAACCCTTCCTGAAATCTGAACCTGTTGCTGTCCTGCCAGAAAAAATGAATTCAAAATAAAAAGACCAGATAGTAATATATTTCGTAAATCCTTGTTGTTCAAAGACATATTCTCTTAATGTTTATAATCAAATAACTAAAACTTGTGAAGATAGCTTTTTTTTTTTTGTATTCTAACCTGATTAGTTCATAAATTAATCAGAAGGGAAAAAGATAAAAGGATAAAGATAAAAGTACTAATAACATATCATGTTTTATATACGGATACATTTTCTATAATAAAGTAATCTGAATTTCTTATGCTCTCTTTCACTTTATACTTTTTACTTTTGTCTTTTATCTTCTCTATGAATAATGCAGGCTAAATATACCTGCTTATTATAGAAAAAATCTTCTGAATTATTCTATTTATTATTACATTAGCCAGATTTAAAAATTCAAAAAAATGAAAGAATTTCTTGACAAGAATTTTCTTCTTCAATCAAATACTGCCGAAAAGCTATATCACGAATATGCAAAAAACCTGCCAATAATTGATTACCATTGCCACTTACCACCTGATGATATTGCAGCTAACAGGAATTTTAATACAATAACTCAAATTTGGCTAAATGGTGATCATTATAAATGGCGAGCAATGCGTGCTAATGGAATTTCTGAGGATTATTGTACAGGAGAAAAAAACGATGAAGAGAAGTTCGTAAAATGGGCTCAAACAGTTCCATATACAATGAGAAACCCTTTATATCACTGGACTCACCTGGAACTCAGAAGATATTTCAACGTAAATAAATTATTAAACCCGGGTTCTGCAAAAGAGATATATGATACATCTAATAAGCTTCTTAACACAGAAGGGTTTTCCACCCAAAACCTTCTGAGGAAAATGAATGTTGAAATAATCTGTACTACTGACGATCCGATTGATAGCCTTGAACATCACAAAAAAATATCTGATAACAATTTTGATATAAGAGTTTTACCCACTTTCCGCCCTGATAAAGCATTGGCAATCGAAAATCCTGTCTCTTATAATCAATACCTCAGTAAGCTTGGAGAATTAACAGGACTTGATATTATCAGCTTTACAGAATTATTAGATGCTCTGAAAAAAAGGCATGACTTTTTTGCCGGTATGGGTTGTAAGTTATCTGATCATGGAATAGATACTTTCTATGCTGAGGATTTTACTGTTGATGAAATATCGAAAATATTCCAAAAGGTAAGAAACGGGAAAACTCCGGACCTATATGAAATACGGAAGTATAAATCAGCATTATTACTTGAACTGGCAATAATGAACCATGAAAAAGGCTGGACACAGCAATTTCATTACGGAGCATTAAGAAACAACAACACCATGATGTTAAACAAAACAGGACCGGATACCGGTTTCGATTCCATAGGTGATGAACCGGTAGCACGATCAATGTCACTGTTCCTTAACCGCCTTGCAGCCCGTGAAAAACTTACAAAAACAATAATTTATAACCTGAATCCCAAAGATAACGAGCTTGTCGCCTCTATGACAGGAAATTTCCAGGACGGAACTATCCCCGGAAAGATCCAGTTTGGTTCCGGATGGTGGTTTCTGGATCAGAAAAACGGAATTGAACAACAATTGAATAGTCTGTCTAACATGGGCCTTTTAAGCAGGTTCGTTGGCATGCTTACCGACTCACGAAGTTTTCTTTCATACCCCCGCCATGAATACTTCCGCCGGGTGCTATGTAATCTGATTGGTGAAGATGTTGAAAAAGGAGAATTGCCTAAGGATTTAAAACTCCTTGGTAAAATGGTTCAGGATATAAGTTATTTTAATGCTAAGAATTATTTCAATTTCTAGTGCAGCTGTTATTTAATCAGGTTAAACCATGTTCAATAAAAGGCTTGTTATAATATTTTTTATCATTTCCCAGTTAATTGTAAGCTGCAAATCCGAAAAGAAGCATAGTACTCTTAAGCTTGCTCATGGTTTGAATACCGAACATCCTGTGCATAAAGCTATGGTATTCATGGCAAAAAGAGTTTCAGAGATATCCGAAGGAAAGATGGAAATTAAAATCTATCCTGGTGGACAACTGGGACCTGAACGAACATGTGTTGAGTTGCTTCAAATCGGCAGTCTGGATATGACAAAAGTTTCATCTGCAGTAATGGAAGGATTTGTTCCATCCTACAGGGTATTTGGATTACCCTATATCTTCAGGAGTAAAGACCATGTCTTCAAAGTACTGGATGGAGAGATAGGAAAAGATTTGCTTCTTGAAGGGACAAATTCCTGGTTGAAGGGTTTGTGCTTTTATGATGCCGGAAGCCGTAGTTTTTATACAAAAGAGCAACCGGTAAATTCACCTGATGATCTTAAAGGTCTTAAGATAAGGGTCATGAAAAGTAATACTGCTGTTCAGATGGTCCGTTCATTTGGTGGATCACCCACACCTATCTCATGGGGTGAATTATATACTGCATTACAGGGAGGAGTGGTTGACGGTGCGGAAAACAACCCTCCCAGTTTCTACCTGTCACACCATTACGAAGTTTGTAAATACTATTCCCTGAATGAACATACAACTGTTCCTGATATTTTACTTATGGGCACACATACATGGAACAAACTCACAAGCATAGAAAAAGATTGGATTAAACAAGCTGCAAAGGAATCTGTAGTTCTGCAAAGGGAACTATGGAAAGAATCGGAAAAAGAAGCCCTGAAAGCAGTTAGTGAGGCAGGAGTAAAGATTATTTATCCGGATAAGAAACCATTTGCAGGAAAAGTTGAGAAGCTAATCGACAGTTTCCAATCCGATGAAAAATTATACAGTTACATACAGCGAATCCGTTCTGTAAATTAATGCATAATCCACTGAATTATGAAGTTGAGAAAAAAAATTGATAAAATATTATATGTTTTTCTCGCAATTGTTATGGCAATACTTGTTCTTGATGTCTTATGGCAGGTTGCCAGTCGCTACCTGTTTAATTCTCCCAGCTCGTTTACCGATGAGCTTGCCGGATTTTTACTCATTTGGGTCGGTTTGCTGGGCGCAGCATATGGTACCGGAACAAAGATACATCTGGCAATTGACCTGCTTCCATCAAAACTTAATTTCAGAAAAAGAAAATACCTCGAGGTTGTAATCAATCTCCTGATTGCAGTCTTTGCACTGTTAATATTTGTTATCGGAGGAACCTGGCTTGTTTATACAAGGTTTTATCTTGGTCAGATCTCTGCCGCTCTTGAATTACCTCTTGGCTATGTGTATCTGGTTTTACCATTAAGTGGTTTATTGATGATTTTCTACGCTGTGAGTAACACAATTATTTTCTTTGAAAAGGCTAAATCGATAGAGGGATAAACAATGGAATCAACCGGAATAATTGTACTTGTCTTAAGTTTTATTATACTCCTTGCAATGGGAGTCCCAATTGCATACAGTATCGGATTATCCGCGACACTGACAATAATTATTAGTATCGATCCTGTCCCTGCATTTACTACACTTTCTCAGCAAATAGCAACAGCTCTCGACAGTTTTGCTTTACTGGCTATACCATTCTTCATACTTGCCGGACAGCTAATGAACCAGGGAGGTATTGCCAGGCGCCTGATCAATTTCGCAAAAGTTCTGGTTGGACGACTACCGGGAGGACTGGCATTTGTGAATATCATGGCTAATATGTTATTCGGATCTATTTCAGGGTCGGCAGCTGCTTCAGCCTCAGCAATCGGAGGATTTATGCATCCGCAAATGACCAAAGAGGGCTATGATAAATCATTCAGTGCTGCAGTTAATATCACATCAGCTACAACAGGACTGGTTATTCCTCCAAGTAATATTTTGATTGTTTATTCTCTAGCAAGCGGTGGGGTATCCATTGCTGCATTATTTATTGCCGGTTATATTCCGGGAATATTGACCGGTCTGGCACTTATGGGAGTTGCAGCTGCATTCGCATACAGGAAAAATTATCCCAGGTCGGAGAAAGTAACCATCAAAGAAAGTATATTCAGGTTCCTGGATGCTATTCCAAGTTTTTTGCTTCTTATAATTGTCATAGGCGGTATCATCGCAGGTATATTCACTGCTACTGAGGCTTCGGCAGTGGCAGTACTTTATACTCTTATCCTTTCAATGATCTATAAGGAAGTAAAATGGAAAGATCTGCCGGAGATCCTGATAAAAACAGTTAGCATAACGGCTATGGTGATGCTTCTTGTTGGTACATCAATGGGTCTTTCATGGGTATTGTCATTTGAGAATATCCCGCAGGAGGTAAGTTCGGGATTAATTTCCATAAGCGATAATCCATACATAATCCTTTTTGTTATCAATCTCATCCTTTTATTTGTTGGAATATTTATGGATATGACACCGGCAGTATTAATCTTCACACCAATTTTCCTTCCCATTGCAACTTCGCAACTCGGACTCGATCCCATCCATTTTGGTATTATTATGATAATGAATCTAAGTGTCGGATTATGTACACCACCTGTAGGTTCTGTTCTCTTTATAGGTTGCAGTGTTGCACAAGTTGGAATTGAGAAAGTTATAAAACCTCTTATTCCCCTGTTCGTTGCTATGATTGTTGTTCTTCTTTTAACTACTTATATCCCCTCGCTTAGTCTTTGGTTACCTCATATATTTGGATATTAATTTAAAGATGTATTTTCGTAATGTTTTTCAAACAGGAGTTGCTCAATGAATCCAATTAATAATAACCACGGAAAAATTTTCGAACAAAAAGAGATAAAAACAACTAAAGACGGATCACATACTTTATTTGTTCCAGAGCTTAATGAACATTATCATTCAACGTACGGGGCTTTGCAGGAATCCAGGCATGTTTTTATTAAAGAAGGGTTTCATAAATGCACAAAGGATGGAATTTACCTTCTTGAAGCAGGATTTGGAACCGGTCTTAATGCGATTCTAACATTTATTGAAGCGGAAAAACAAAAGAAAAAAGTGTTTTACTTTGGTGTTGATCAGTATCCTTTAGACTGGGAACTTGTAAGTAAACTGAATTACCCTGATCTGCTTTCTGAAAATACCAGGGAAATATTTAAGGAACTGCATCAAAGCAAATGGAGTGTTACAAACATGCTTAGTCCATGGTTCACATTCCAAAAAATAAAAGCTAACTTTAAAACGTATAACCCAACTCCGGGCCTTGATCTGGTATATTTTGATGCCTTTGGTCCGGATAAACAACCAGAAATGTGGTCGTTTGATATCTTTTTTAGAATTTTCGAAGCATTAAACAGAGGTGGGATACTGACTACTTACTCTGCTAAGGGATCTGTTAAAAGAATGCTTAAAGATATCGGGTATGAGGTTAATTTGATAAAAGGGCCACCGGGAAAAAGACATATGATTAGAGCAATGAAGAAGTAAATAGTAAAAAGTAAGTAGTAGAAAGAAAAATGACCCGATTAGTGACTTTTCTTTTATTTCTATTACTTTCGTAGCCTGTTTTTAATCATTAATTAAGAAACAACATGAAACAAATAAATTTTCTATTAATCATAGCCTTGGGAGTATTAACTTTCTCCTCATGTAATAAAACAAATTCATCTGCGGAATTGGAAAATTACACAGACACTATAAGTTACAGTCTGGGTGTTTATGTGGGAAAAGACCTTCAAGCCAAAGGTTGGGATACACTCGATATGGATATATTCTATAAAGGTTTTATCTCTGCTTTCAACGATGAGAGATTGATCATTGACCGGTTAACCGCACGCGAAAAAGTAAATTTCCATAATCATAAAATCCAATTTGAAAAAATGAATAACCAATTCATAAACAACAAAACAGCCGGAGAAGAATTTCTCAGGGCAAATAAAGAAAAAGAGGGTATTGTTACTCTGCCAAGCGGACTCCAGTACGAAATCCTGAAAGAGGGATCAGGGGTAATACCTAAAGCCGAAGATATTGTCCGTGTCCATTATACAGGGACATTGATTGACGGCACTGAATTTGAATCATCATACGGTGGTGACCCTGCTGAATTCCCCGTAAACAGAGTTATCCAGGGATGGGTAGAGGCACTGCAATTAATGCCTATCGGATCAAAATGGAAATTGTTTATCCCCCAGGATCTCGCATATGCCGACAGCCCACGACCAGGTGGTATGATTGAACCATTTATGGCACTTGTATTTGAAGTTGAACTTCTGGATATTGTTGATTAATTTTTTTTAAACATGGCGTTTGAGTTAACAGGAATACTGATTCATAAAGGGAAATTGCAGCAGGTAAGCAGTAAATTCCGTAAGCGTGAATTTGTAATTGAAAAGAAAGAAACAAATCAGAACCAGGGATTTGTTGATTATATTAAGTTTCAACTGACCCAGGACCGTTGCGATCTCATTGAACCATTTGAAATTAGCGATAAAATAAAAATCAGTTTTAATATTAAGGGAAACCGGTGGGAGAAAGATGGAAATGTGAATTACTTCACTAACCTGGATGCATGGAGAATTGAAAAAACTGAAGAAAACGGAGGTGCAATACCACCACCTCCCCCACCTCCTGAGGAAGAGTTACCCCCTACTCCAGAGGAACTTAACGATCTGCCTTTTTGAGGATGTTTGAGGCTTGAGGTTGTTGCAAGTTACAGGTTAAAGCCTTAACCCTATTTTCTGGATGAAATGGATTTTGCGAGCAGCCGACAGGCTGCGAAGCAATCTGTAATGGCTATGGTAGTTCATTATGGCGAACAACATCCTCCCTATAACTGGCATTTTTCTCAAAAATAAACTTTATCGGATCCACCAGGCGTTTAAGTAATCTTCGTTTCTCGGTAATGATCTCCGCTGTTCCCTGCATCTCCTGTGTGAACTCAAGTTCAATTCCATAGAATGTTCTTAATCCATCTACCAGACTAACTTCAACAGAATACCTGTTTTCAGCGGGAACAAGAGATATGCTATGCACAACCCCTTCCACCATTCCATACTCCAGGTGAGGGTAATTATCAAATTTAATATTAACCTTCTGCCCCCGTTTAACTTTTCCTGATCGTTTCATATCCAGCGCTACTTTACCAATAATATCTCCGGCATCTTCAGGAATTATTGTCAACACCCTTTCTCCCTCTGTAACACTCTGACTTTTAGACCAATATTTAGTAAAACTCACTTTGCCGGTTGAAGAAGACCTGAGGATAAACTGATGGTCCCATGATGATATCGAAGCTGTAAGATTCTCAAAAGATTCAATTAACTGTAATTCCAGTTCCTTCTTTTTATCTGTATATTGTTGCCTGGTATCAAGAATTTCCTGGTCCAGTTTTGAAATCTCAATAGTTGTTGTAGAAAGATTAACCCTTGCCTGTTCAAATTCACGCTTTTTCTGTAATAGTTTTGCTTCTGCCAGATCGAATTCCGCACCGGGGATTACCTCCCTCGCAAAAAGCAATGAATCTCTGGAAAAATGCCGGGATGCCAATTGCAACTCTCGTTTCAAAAAATTTCGTTGCCTGTATAACCTGTTATAATAAACATGATACTTTTCCAGCTCTTCATTTTGTGATTCAATTTTTCTCTGATAATACTTCAACCCAATAAAATGATGATAATCAGTATAAAAATTCAGAAATTTTGCATATGAAGTCTGGATTGTTCCAAGATTAGGATTTGTCTGGAATTCAATAATCCCTGAAACAGAAAAATCAAGAATGGTATTACGATTATTTTCCAGTTTTTCCTTAAGCTGAAAAACCTGTTCGAAATCTGCAGGATTTTCAATAACAGCTAATGTCTGTCCCTGTTCAACAATCTGTGTATCATTTACAAATAATGCAACAATTCTTCCGTTTGCTTTCGCTACAACAGGAGAAGGAGGATTTTCAGTTGTAACCATAACAGGGGATCTCACTATATCCGGATACTGATAAAACCAGCTTCCAGTAAGAATCACAAGTACAATAACGGTAATTAGAGATATCCCCCAACGAACAATCCATACAGGTATATGCCCAAGTATCTCCTGAACATTACCTGATCTGATTTCAATATGTGTTTCCCTATTTTTCTCCTCTTTATTCATAAAATTAATTACCAAGTTCAAGCTGATTCTTTACAAGTTGAAAATATGCACCTTTTGCACGAGTTAGTTCTACATGTGTCCCCTGTTCAACAATTTTGCCCTTATCAAGAACAACTATCCGCGATGCATTTTTCACAGTACTGAGCCTATGGGCAACTACTATTACTGTTTTACCTTTATAGAATTGTTCAAGATTGTCCATAATAACTTTCTCATTATTGGCATCCAGAGCGTTTGTTGCTTCGTCAAAGAACAGGTATTCCGGATCTTTATAAACTGATCTGGCAATAAGCATTCTTTGTTTTTGTCCCTGGCTTAACACATACCCGTTTGTACCGACCTTTGTATTGAATCCGAGGGGTAAAGATTCAATCAGGTCGTGAATATTAGCTACCCTTGATGCCTCACCCAATTTATCCTTATCGATAACATCCACACCCATGGCAATATTATTTGCAATAGTATCAGAAAAAATAAAACCATCCTGCATTACTACTCCACAATGGTTTCTCCAAACCTTTGTACTTATATTATTTAAGCGCTCATTGCCAATCAATATTTCACCTTCCACCGCTTTATAAAATCCCAGTAACAACTTAATCAAAGTTGTTTTGCCACTGCCGCTAACTCCAACAATTGCTGTCACTTTTGATTCCTGAATATACAATTCAACATCTTTCAAAACAAAAGGTGAATGCGGACCTTCATATTGAAACGACATCTTTTGTACTTTAATATTTTTTTCCTTAGGTAAAACAGTTGTTTTCCCTTCTTCAACTGTTTCCTCATCTTTACTAAGATGCACTTCGCCCAACCTCTCAAGGCTAATTTTAGCATCCTGAGAGCTATGGAAAAACCCAATCATCTGATCCAGAGGAGAGTTTAGTTGCCCAAGGATATACTGAACTGCAAGCATCATACCCAGGGTCATATCTCCTGAAATTACCGCGGTAGCAGTTAGTATTGTTATAATTATGTTCTTTGTCTCGTTAATAAAAGTAGCCCCGGCTCTTTGATATTGATTAAGAGCAAGTGACCGTACATTTACACGAAACAATTTTGCCTGAATATCTTCCCATTCCCACCTTTTTTGCTTTTCAATATTGTTAAGTTTTATTTCCTGCATCCCTGTGATCAACTGTATAAGGCTGCTCTGATTTTCAGATAATTCTCTGAAACGCCTGAAATCAAGTTCCCGTCTTTTTCTCATAAACAGGTAAACCCACAAGATATAGATAGCACTGCCAAGCAGAAATATCCATAGGATCTTTATGCTATAAATTGCAAGAACGATCCCAAATATTAAAAGGCTGAAAAAGGAAAACAAAATATTTAATGTGGATGATGTAAGAAATAATTCGATTCGTCTGTGATCACCAATCCGCTGCAACAGATCACCAATGATCTTTGAATCAAAAAAGGCAATTGGCAGTTTCATTAGTTTAATTAAAAAATCTGAGATCAGTGAAATATTTACTCTTGTTCCCAGATGCAACAATATCCATCCCCTGATAAAATCAACTGACATACGGCTAATAAACAAAACAAGCTGTGCAATTAGAACCAGGTAGATAAAACCTATATCCTGGTTATTAATACCAAAGTCAACTACCTGCTGCGTAAGGAAGGGAAATATAAGCTGGACAATACTTCCAAGGAGCAAGCCCACCAAAAGCTGAACAATAAATTTCCTGTACCCTCTCACGTAAGAGAATAGGAATTTAAAGCTTCCTTTATTTAGTTTCTCGTCTGGTTGTTTATAAAAATCAGGAGTTGGTTCAACCAGTAAACACAGTCCCAGACCTTCACCATCTTTCTCCGTGCTTACCCATCCTTTTAAAAATTCTTCCAATGAATAGGTTACTTTTCCAAAAGCAGGATCTGCTGCAAAAATCTTATCTTTTTTTATTTTATAAACAACAATAAAATGTTCTTGCTTCCAGTGTACAATACAGGGTAACAGTGCTTTTTTTAGCCGTTCAAAACCTATTCTAACTCCCATGCTGCGCATGCCAATCGATTCAGCAGCATCACTTATACCGAGGAGTGACACTCCTCTCTTAGTAATAAAACTTCGTTCCCGTAAAGTTTGAAGGGTAAAATTTTTTCCGTAAAATTTGGCGATCATACGCAAACAAGCCGGACCACAGTCCATAGCATCAAGCTGCTTGTAAAAAGGAAATGAGTGCTGCATTATCAAATGATCAAATAAAGAAAGACCAAATATTGGAGTATTGTACACTGGTTAGTGAATACTGCTCCTTATGCAAAGTAAGCATTATTTTTTAATATGGAGAAAACATAACCATTTCCACAAATTTCCGAAAGGTGAATTACAAAAAAAACCACTCGCATAAAATTGTACGAGTGGTTTAATCTAGGGTTTTGTTAGTTTTATTGCACCAAAAAATATTCCATTATAAAAGCCATATCATTGCAAATGGCTATTGACCGGATTTTTTTTGAAGTACCATAGAATATTTCACCCCGAAAGCCAGATGAAATATCCCTCTAAAAATCATTCACAAACTTTTCAAATAGCAATATTTCCCTTTGAGAATAAATAGTTATCCTTATTATCCTTTAAAAAAAAAGATGCATTACTTACCTTAACCCTTTTCATTGGAAGTGTAAAATAGAAAAGGCTTCCACGCGTTGGATTGGGTTTAAAACCGATGTCACCACTCATCAGTTTAATCACCTCTTTGGCAATTGCCAGTCCTATTCCAACACCTGACTTCTGATTTTCTGAATCATTATTCTCTTTTTGGAAGGAATTGAAAATTACATTTTGCAGATTCTCTGATACTCCCTTACCTGAATCTTTAACAAAGAAATATAGTTGTTTTTGCTCATTTACTTCATATCCAAATTCAACCACCCCTTTATCAGTGAATTTCAATCCATTGCTTATAAGATTTGATAATACCTGCTTCAATCTCAGAGGGTCTGTTTCTATTACCAAATCATTTTCCTTTACCGATTTGCTCATAAGCAGGGCGACACTGTGTTTTTCAAGAATATGCTTTTCCCTGTTATATTTTGCATAAAGTTCATTAAACAAAGTACTCACCGAACAAGCTGTCACATTAAGCTCCATCTGACCTGCTTCAAGCAAAGCCAGATCGATCATATTTTCAACAAGATTCAGTAAATCTTCACTACTGCTGTTAATATATTCAAGATATAACTCCTTCTGGTCGTCAGTAAGATTGTTTTTTGCTAAAATATTGGAAAAGCCTATTATTGAGTTCATTGGAGTCCGGAATTCATGCCCGATCTTTGAAAGAAAAATGTTCCTGATATTCCGGAGTTCTTCATCCTTCTTTTTAAGCTGCATCTCCAATTCGGCTATCCTCCTAAGCAGTCCCATATCTGTTATGTTGTTTTCATTCATGTTAATCCGGCTAGTATTTTCTATACTCAGTTATTCTTATTATGAAAAAATGTCCGAAATTGAAAAGGATTTCCTTTTAATAACCTAGCTTTTTAAGGACATCCTCTGCTTCCTCTTTATACAGACTGTTATCAGTTATTATCTTCCCAAATTGCAAATTGGCTTTCTCCTGTTCTCCGGTTTTCAGATAACAGAGAGCCAGATACCATTCAGCCTGCTCAATAAACAAGTTATCATTATGATTAATAACTTCCTGAAATGAATTATTTGCTTTATTATAATTCTCTATTTCCAGATTAGAGATACCGGTTAACAGTGTCACATCCATCCTGGATTCATCCTTAATAAGTACTTTTTCAAATAATAGCAGTGCTTTTTGATAGTCCTGATTTCCATATTCAACCAGAGCCATATGAAAAGCATTGTTTATATCATTTGCCGAACGATAATTTGTCGGAACTATGTAAGGTTCATAGTGCTGATCAAACAACTCTTCAGAAGTTTGCACAGGATTTATAGAATTGGTCAGCAAGAATCCGATAGCAACCAAAATTACTGCAGAAGCAGCAGCAATTCCTACCCAATTTTCTGAAACAGTTTTCTTAATCTTTTTGCGATTTGGTTCGGGATCTACCATTTCATGAATCACATTCAGTTTCTCTCTCAGATCAAGAATGTCGTCCTGACTAAGAGCCTCATTAAGATCCTTTTGAAGATAAAGTTCACCCTGAAGTTCTGAATTCGAATCAAGCTCTTTCTCAAACCAGTTTAATTCAGGCCCCGACAGGTCATTGTCGAGATACCTGTCGATAAACTCCGAATAATTGATTTTTTCTTTCATTTTTGTTGTCTTTTATTATTTTACGTTAAATATTTCTTTAAGTTACTCTATTGTTCTATTAAGCAATTTTTCATATATCACCCATACATATTGATAATTACGGGATAAATATTAATTACATTTATTTATGCCATCCTGGCAAAATAATACAGTTTGCCAAATTCTAACCTGATTGTTCCTAATCTCACTTCATCAAGCATTGAATAAAGAAAAACTATTCTTTATTTATATGCTTATCACACTAATAATCCGTAAACGAATCAATATAATAAACCAGATATATTCTTGCTATTCTTCTTAAGTTGCCTCTATTGTGGACGTGGAGGTGGGTCGGGTAAGAGGATATCATCCTCTTCGCCGGGACCGCCGCCTGTTATTACAAACAGTTCATCATTGTTTAATGCTTCTTCTGCAAATGCTTTCATTTCGCTTTCGTTGAAATTTGTTAAATTTTTCATATTTTAAAAAAGTTTGTGGTGAATGATTTTTAAATCTTTTTCGTACTCTCACCTCTTAATCACAAAAAGGCCAAAAATGTTACCACTTTTTTTATTTATTTTTTATTTATTTATTTATTTTTTAACCAGACCTATCCATACATATTGATATTCTGTATATTACATTTAATAAAAATATAAAATTATTTTTTATTAAAAATCCAAATGTTGCTATATATAGCAACTTATATGATTTTTGAATCAATTCTATACAATTAAATCTTAATCCATTTATCAAAATATTTCATAATCAAAAAAAGAATGATTAATTTATCCACCTGTAAAAACATTTGGTAAAATATGTCTGATATCAGTTTTTCAACCAAAACAACCGTTTTATTAATTATCACTGGATTCTTTTTTATATTAAGACCTGCCGGGTTTGCACAGGACACTTTACATATTAATACCGGTGAAAACCTGTTTCAAATATCAGATTCTCTTTATCAGGCAGGCAAAACAGATAAGGCATATAACTATTATCAACTTGCAGCTAAACAATTCAGACAAGAAGATAAGCACGGCCAATATCTTGCTTCCATTCTGAAAATTTTACACATAGATATAGGCAGGGGAGATTTTAAAAAAGCTGATAACCTGCTTGAAGAATCAGAACCAACACCTGAGGACAAAACTAAATTAAGCTACTCAATTATTTGCGAATATTATGAGCTTAAGGGATATATACACCTGGTACTAAAGGAATACAGTGAAGGTATTGATTGTTTCACTGAATTAATACCGATAAAAGAGAATAAAGAACCACCAGATTTGAGATTATCAAGGGCTTATAATAACCTGGCTCTGTGTTATTATTATTCGGGCAATTTTTTCAAGGCAGACACCTATATGAACAAAGCCCTGCAAATAAAAGAAAAACTATTGGAAAAACATGATCCATCCCTTTTAACCACTCTTGTTAACATGGGATCATTTTCAGTAAGATCAGGTAACCCGGACAAAGGGCTTGAGTATCTTTTAAGGGCTGAAGAAATATATTTAGCCCGGTACGGTTCGGATTATCCATCTTTGGGAATTGTTTATGATAACATTGCAGGCATATACTCCAACAAGGGAGACAATCAGAAAGCTTTACTTTATCGTAAGAAAGCAATCCGGTTATTAGAGAATGACAAAGAAGTTAGTTATAAATCCTTAGCTTCATCATATAACAATCTCGGCTCAACCTATATTAACCTGGAAAATTATATTGAAGCAATAAACTTGCTTGAAAAGGCTTTAACTATTCGTTTGGAAAACAGTATAGAAGATTTTTCAAATATTTACCATAACCTGGCTATCTCTTATGAAAAGCTCGGTAAACCGGACCCTGCTGAAAAGTATTTCCTCCTTTCCATTTCCAACACCATTGATCAATATGGTATAAATCATTTTTATATAATCCCGAAGTATTCACACTATGGTGATTTCTGCCTCAGGGAATATCAAAATGCAGATAAGGCACTTGTTTATTATCGTAAAGCCCTTAATGTTGCAGTCAGCACATTCGGTTATAAGAGCAAACAGGCAGGAAATATATTTCATAGAATTGGAAAAGTTTATCAATTTGAAAACAGTAATGATTCAGCGCTTTATTATTACCAGCAATCCCTGATCTCTTTAGTGGAAAATTTTAATGACACAACAACACTTAACAATCCTGAAATTGAACAGGCTTATTCCCTTCTGTTACTTCTCCGCCCATTAAAAAACAAAGCCGGGATATTGAAAAAAATTTATTTTGAGTCTGAAAAGAATATCGACTTTATGAAATCCGGTTTTGAATGTCTTGCTCTGGCTGTTAAAACCATTGAACATATCCGTCTTAATTTCGAAACGGAAGAAAGCAGGCTTGTTCTTGCAAGTGAAGAAGACAACACATTCATTGAGGCTATTGATATGGCAAATAGTCTGTACAAGATTACAGGTAATACTTATTATAAAGCAAAAGCTTTTGAATATTCTGAGAAAAGTAAATCCGCAAATCTGCTTGCAGCCTTGCGGAATTCAAATGCAGTTGAATTTGGGGGTATTCCTGTTGAACTTCAAAAAAGGGAGAGAACAATAAACAGTGAGATCAATTCTATTAAAGAACTTTTGTACGAAGAGCACCGGAATGAATATCCTGATTCAATTAAATTGCAAACATGGGAAAATTTGCTGTTTGCTTTAAACAAACAAAAGGATTCATTAACGGTAGTCTTCGGAAATGATTACCCAAAATACTATTCACTTAAGTATAGTACAGAGGTTATAGATACGCTGGAGGTACAAAACAGGCTTGGTAAGAATGATGTTTTGCTTGAATTTAATCTTTCTGATACCCTTTTGATCTCTATATTTCAATCATCATCCATCTTTAAGATCCACACAGAAGTAATAGACAGTTCTTTTCACAATAATTTAAAAGTTATAAGAAATAATCTTACAGCACGACATTTTTCCAACAATGTAAAAATGGATTACACCATGTTCACTTATGCCTCAAATTATCTATATCAAAAATTAATATCTCCTTTCAGGGATCTCATTAAAGAAAAGCACATTATTATCGTACCTGATGAATACCTGGCTTACATTCCCTTCGAAATTTTAATCAGTAACCTCCCTGAATGGAAACCTGCTTCATACCGGGACCTCCCCTATCTTCTCAGGACAAATAGTATCTCCTATACCTACTCTGCAACGCTTCTTGGAACATTCCATAAAAAACGGCAAAAACTCCTGAATAAAGTACTGGCATTTGCTCCCGCTTACCCGGAACCTGACCTGATTCAAACTGATATTCCACATACACGTCAACAATACAGGAAAAATCTTTACCCCATACCCGGAGTAAAAGATGAAGTAGAATTTATTAATAGTATCACGAACAGTGACGTTTTCTTTGACAATGAAGCAAGCGAGAAGAATTTCAAGGACCTTGCTTCGTCTTATGATATACTGCACCTGGCAATGCATACTATTATTGACGACACCAATCCTATGTATTCAAAATTAGCATTTACTGAGTTACAAAATGATACTATAGAAGATGGGTTGTTAAATGCCAGTGAAATATATGGCTTAGACCTGAAGGCCAGATTGGCAGTTCTAAGTTCATGCAACAGTGGAACCGGTAAGCTACAGAAAGGTGAAGGAGTAATGAGCCTTGCCAGGGGTTTTATTTATGCCGGTTGTCCGGGTATTATCATGACGCTCTGGGAGGTTGAAGACAGATCAGGAGCTGAAATAATCAAAAGCTTTTACAGTTTCCTAAAAAAAGGATACACAACAGACAAGGCACTGCAACTGGCAAAGCTTCAATTTCTTGACCATGCAGATATGCTAAGATCCCACCCATATTTCTGGTCGCCATATATTCAGATTGGCAATTATTCTCCGGTATATTTCAAACGAATCTACTTTTTTTTAGCCATTGTAATTATTGTTCTATCGGCAGGTGGGATAATTCTTGCCAGAGTTCGTAATTCCAAAAAGAAATAATTAATGGTCGGGTTTTCAGATTGCCTACTGTGGACTGCCGACTGTGGACTGATTAGTTACTATTTGCATAAACTTTCGACTTTATAAAATGACTCTAAATTAATCTTTGTTATTGCCATTTTGAAAATTCGGATCCTTCCTTATCCATTTTAGCAGTTTCTCTTTGCATTTGAATTTCTTCGCTCTGGCAATATTCTCATTCCTATAGCCCATAATATTTGCAATTTCTTTAACCTTAACACCATCGTAAAACAAACGCAGTACTTTCTGGCAATCGTAATCTAATCTATTTATATACTTGTGATAAATTGCGTATTTTTCAGATTCCCCATCACTCCCAATAATATCATCCTGGTATTTTTGCAGTTCTTTTAATTCTTTTATATTCGATTTTTCATCTTTTTTCTTTTTTAATTCTTTCAACCACAATATCTTACAAATCGAATATAGATAAGTTGAAAAACCACAATCCAAATTAAAATCGTTCTTATTACTCTTATTATAGATTATTACTACTGCATCCTGGAAAATATCTTTTGCATCCTGGGCATTCCCGCTATTATTAACTATATGTTTCTTGATTGCAGGATAACTTTCCTGATATATATAATACAATACTTTATTATCCTTCTCACGAATTCCTTTTAGTATTGCATTAATAGTATACGACTTCACTGGCACCTGAAAATTTCCTAATGTTATAATTTTCGAAATTAACTTATTTTCACAAAAAAATCAGAAATTATTGGAACATATATCTTTTATTCAACAAATAAGCGCAATAAAAGTGGTTCTATTCATTAACCCTCCTGAACTCCTTTGAAAATATTTGAAGAAATGGCTGCATATCATTTTTTTTTATTATTTTCAAAATAAATTATAAACATATGAATAGACCAGTTACTTTATTTACCGGGCAGTGGGCTGACCTGAGCCTGGATACAGTTGCTAAAAAAGCAAAATCGTTTGGTTATGACGGACTCGAACTGGCATGCTGGGGTGATCACATTGAAATTGACAAGGCAGACCAGCAATATTGTAATGAAAGACTGAATCTGTTGAAAAAATATGATCTGCAGATTTTCTCAATATCAACACACCTGGTTGGACAATCGGTCTGCGATAATATTGATGAAAGGCATAAAGGAATACTCCCTGACTATATCTGGGGTGATGGTGATCCTGAGGGGGTAAGACAAAGGGCAGCCGGGGAAATAATAGAAACCGGTATAGCTGCGGGCAAGCTTGGATTAAAGGTAGTTAACGGTTTTACTGGAAGTTCAATATGGCACCTTTTATATGCCTTCCCTCCACTAGACCCGAAAATGATAGACAATGGTTACAAGGATTTTGCAGAAAGATGGACACCTATTCTGGACGAATATAAGAAGATAAACGTAAGTTATGCACTCGAAGTTCACCCAACTGAGATAGCTTTCGATATAGAGACAGCCAGAAGAGCCCTGGATGCACTTGATAACCATCCTTCCTTCGGTTTCAATTATGATCCCAGTCACCTTGCCTACCAGGGTGTGGATTACGTAAAATTTTTATATGAGTTCAGTGACAGGATACTCCATGTTCATATGAAAGATGTAACATGGAGCGATGTGCCTAAGACAAGTGGAGTGTTTGGTGGTAACCTTGAATTTGGTGATAACCGCAGATACTGGGATTTCAGGAGTATAGGGCGCGGAAGAATAGACTTTGACGCTATTATCAGGGCTTTAAATGAAATAGGATATAACGGTCCCTTGTCGGTTGAGTGGGAAGACAGCGGCATGGACAGGGAACAAGGAGCTGAAGAATCATGCGAGTATGTTAAATCCGTAGATTTTAAACCGGGCAGCGAGGCATTTGATTCAGCTTTTGGTAACGAATAAATAAAACATATAATGAAAACAAACAGAAGAAACTTTATTAAAAAAACATCACTTACTACTGCAGGGATAGGACTTTTATCAGCTTTTCCGGCAAGTGCCTACTCCAGTATCAAAAGAGCAAATGAGAAACTGGTATGCGGAGCCATAGGCATTAATGGGATGGGATTCGCCGACCTGCAAGCATTCCTGGAACAACCTGATACCGAATGTGCAGCACTTTGCGATGTGGATGAAAATGTATTAAACCGAAGGATAAAGGATACTGAAAAACTGCAGGGGAAAGCACCCAAAGGGTATAAAGACTTCAGGAAGTTTCTCGAGCATAAAGGACTTGATGTAATAATAATTGGTACACCCGACCACTGGCATACCCTTCCTTTTATTAATGCAGCACAGGAAGGTTATGATATCTATTGCGAAAAGCCTCTGGCCAATACCATTGGTGAGTGCAATATCATTAAAAAAGCAGTAGACAGGTATAATATTATTACTCAGATCGGACAATGGCAGAGAAGCGATAAACACTGGCAGGATGCTATAGCGTATGTACACTCAGGCAAACTGGGGAAAATAAGAACTGTAAGAGCATGGTCGTACCAGGGCTGGATGAAGTCGGTACCGGTAATATCCGATGAGCCTGTACCCAAAGGTGTTGATTATGATTTCTGGCTCGGACCGGCACCAAATAGGCCCTTTAACAGGAACAGGTTTCATTTCAACTTCAGGTGGTTCTGGGATTATGCTGGTGGTATGATGACCGACTGGGGAGTACATATTGTCGACTATGCCCTTTTCGGAATGAAACAATATGCCCCAAAATCAGTGATGTCAATGGGTGGAAAGTTTGCTTACCCTGAGGACGCCACCGAAACACCTGATACACAGCAAGCACTCTTCGAGTTTGATGGATTTACTATGCTTTGGGATCATGGTATCGGTATTGATGGTGGTTATTACGGACGCTCCCACGGAGTTGGATTTGTAGGTAACAAAGGCACACTTGTAGTTGACAGGGGCGGCTGGGAAGTTATACCCGAATATGAAGGGAAAGAAGCACTTCTTGAAAGAGTAGATCTTATTAAAGGGGACGGCCAGGGACTGAATAATCATATGAAAAACTTTATCGATTGTATAAAAACACGCAAAAAACCGAATTGCCCGGTTGAAATAGCTGCAGGTGTAGCAACCACCTGCCACCTGGGAAATATTGCTTTTAAAACAGGAAGAAGGCTGTACTGGGATGCTGATAAAAGTTTGTTTATCAATGATGATGATGCCAACAGGTATATTAATCCTGTTTACAGGAAGCCCTGGGAAGTGCCGGTGGTTTGATGTAGGTGTTTTTTTTCAGCCCTGTCCTGATAAAACGCAGTATGTTAATGATATAATAAGCGGGTTCCGGATGTATTAAATCAAAAAGAAACTTCTGTTTTTCATCACAAAATGTATCAACCGGTCAAAAATAATAAGTAGAATAAATGATGGAATAATAACAGGAAAAAGGAATGATGTATCTAAATTATTGAATAAATTAGAACTTATTTCAAATATTGATTTAGTATTTTCTATTAAACCTGATAAATAATCGAGCGGTATATCAAACCATGTCTCAGTATTGGAAGGAAAAACATATGCCAGAATAAATAATATCAGTAATAACACTCCAACTAATATCCAGGCTCTTTTACTAATAAGAGGAGTATATTGAGACTTTACATCTGCCAAATAAGGATGTAAACCAGACAAAACTTTATCTGAAAAATCTTCTGTTACTTTTTCATAATCCTGATGTTTTAATAGCTCATCAAGTTTCCGGGTTATATTTTTATCAGACAGTTCCATTTTTTTACGGTTTTAATAAAAATAGTTTTTGTTCAACTAATTCCAACCATTTCGTTTTTCATTATCTTGTGCAGTTCTTCCTGCATTTTTTTTCTTGTCCTGTGCAGTTTTACCTTAATATTTGAGCTGTTAATACCGGTAATTTCTGCGATTTCAGAAATTTTACATTCATCAAGATAATACAGTGTAATAATTGCTCTGTCGCTTTTATCCAGCTTATTCAATAATCTCTGCAGTATCATTTTGTTGTTCTCAATATCAAAGTTTTTAATTACATTCTGTTTTTCATCCTCTATCTCAAAATAATTCTGCTCATCAATTGACATTGTCGGTTTTTGCTTTACTCTAACTCTGGAAATAGCAGTATTATATACTATACGGTACAACCATGTTGAAAATTTTGATTTTGACTTGAATTTTTTAAGATTTTGATACACCTTCACAAAAGAATCCTGCGCCACTTCCTCTGCATTTTCCCTGTTTTTCAGTATCCTGAAAGCAAGAGTAAAAACCATATCCTTGTATTTATCAACAAGATATGAAAAAGCCTGCATGTCGCCTTCAAGGACCTTAGAGATATAGTACCGGTCGTCTTTTTGATCCATTTTAATAGTATGACGCATTAACAAGAATAGAGGTTACAATTTACAACTTCTTTTCAACTTCTTATACTGAGCATAGTCGAAGTATAGTTCACTTTAGCCTCTTTAAACTTCTTCACAACTTTAGGCACTTCTTTTCTGTAACCATTTTCATTATCACGGCGTCAAAATAAGCGAATCATTAATCATTTAAAAAATAAAACTATGAGTGAAGTTGTTATTGTTTTAATTATTTTCGGAGCACTTTTTGGAGTTGTCTATCTGTTTTTCTCAACAAGAAATAAGGAAAGATTAACTCTTATAGAAAAGGGAGCCGATGCAAGTTTGTTCTATCCGGCAAAGAAAAAGAAAACTCTTCCATGGGTTACCCTGAAATTTGGAATGTTGTTTGTTGGAATTGCTGTTGGTACTACCATTGGAATACTACTTACCAGTAGTTTATCCATCGACCTGGAAGAGTTATTTATCTTCTCAATGATCTTTCTCTTCGGAGGTATAAGTCTGATCTGGAATTTTATGCTCGAAAGAAAACTCAGCAAAAAAGATGATGTAGCTGAATAAAAGAAATCGGCAGTCGGCAAGGTCAGCCTAGACTATTTTGGATATTATTGTTAATGTGATAAATATCCATCGCAAGAAAAACTGCTGACTGTGGACTGTTGACTGTTGACTGTGGACTGACTTATTCTTTACTTTTCTTTGTATAATATTCTATCATCCGGCTGATTGCTCTTTGACATACAGGGCAAAAGCCGGATGCTTCATTTGTATTCATCCTGCAATCAATATATGGTCTGTAAACTCCCTTTGCCATATACCCGCCACCCTCAAAAACTCCAACTGTTTTTGCATATTCTACATCTGGTGGAGTAGGAACAGGTGTTTTCTTATTTATCATATCTTTCCATTTACTATCAAAATCAACCAATGTAGTAATGTTAGGTTCCCAGGGTTCAATATTCGTTGGGTAGAAATCCTCATAGGCTACTGCTGAAGAATAATATTCATCTGCCAGACCTGCAAAACCGTGACCAAATTCATGCACCAATACCTTGGGGGTAAGTTCATGATCTGAAGTACTTGCTGAATAGTGATTATATATCCCGCCTCCTCCATACCTTTCACTGTTTATCAAAACGTAAACCTGATCGTATGGAACATTTGCAGCATAATCGTATACTGACTTTATATCAGTGGTAGTCAGGTATCTTGCAACATCAAAAGTATAATAACTTGAATTCAATGCTGTTTTTTTGTATATCATTTCTCCAGGTATGTCAGTGCCCGATTCTTCAGATATAGCTTCAACTGCCCAGATATTAAATTTGTCTTTATATTTATCAAAAGGAGGTGTACTGAAAAGATATTTTGCCATTCTTTTAACATCAGTTCTGAATTTATCCATTTCATCAAATGTATAACCTTCAGCAATAAATGCAACATCAACACTCTCGTCAGGTTTCGAGTCTCCATGAATCTTTGTCACATTGCATTCGACCGGTTTTTCATTCAGAATAAAATAATTACCCGGATCAACAGAATACTCGAATATCTTAAGAAATTCGTTCCCCTTTTCACGCATCTGAATCTCAAACCTTACCGGCATTTTAGGAAAAGGAATTGTATTAACCTGGTAATAACTTCGTTTCAGGTCATGTGCTTCAGCTGTTGTTTGCCATTCCTGGAAAAGGGTACAAAAGCCTTTTGTATAAATAAGCTTATTACTTTCTTTATCATAAACAAGAATTTTATACTTCCCATAGTTAAGGGGATCTATAAGGTTTTCAAAATTACCGGCCCAATATGGTTCCTTTTTCAATTGTGCCAATGAAACTACAGTTTGAGAAGCATCACCTGATAAATAGTAATCGATTCTCAGGCTTTTATTGGTAAAATAATTATTAAAGGACACCTGAGCACTCAGATTTCCTGCTAAAAGAATTACTAGAAACGAACAAGTTAATCTCATGATAATATTATTTTTGCAATAAATATAATTAAAATAATTGTTCTATTTGCTAACTGTGGACTGTGGACTGCCGACTTATTCGTAATAAATAATTAATTTTGAATATATTATCTTAAACTAAAATAAAAAAATGAATGCATTAATTAATAACTGGATGGATAATTGGTTAACCGGATTAGGTATGTCACAAGATCTGACAATATTTATAAAATTTTCTATTTTCCTTATTGCTACACTGCTGCTAAGTTATTTATCAAACATTATTGTAAAGAAAATAATAATTACTGTTGTAACCGCAATAATCAAAAGGTCAAAAACAAAAATAGATGACATCTTCCTTGACAGAAATGTTTTCAATCGCCTGTCTCACCTGGCACCCGCTCTGGTTATCTTTTTCCTTACACCACTTGTTTTCGTAGATTACCCTGCTCCGATAACTCATGTTCAGAATGCAACCTATGTGTATATTATTCTTATTGTTCTGCTTGTAACAGATTCATTCATAAGTGCACTGCATGAAGTTTATTTAAACCTTCCAATATCCAGGCACCGTCCCATTAAAGGATATGTACAGATTTTTAAAATAGCGATATATTTCATCGCAATTATTATAATTATTGCAACAATATTTGGAAAATCACCAAAAGGATTATTAACTGCTTTAGGTACAGCCGCAGCTGTGCTAATTCTTGTGTTTAAGGATACAATTCTGGGATTTGTTGCAAGCATCCAGCTTTCTGCCAATAAAATGGTAAAACCGGGCGACTGGATATCTATGCCCGCTCATAATGCTGACGGAACAGTAATTGAGATTAGTCTTAATACAATAAAAGTTCAAAACTGGGATAATACAATTACTACTGTTCCAACTTATGCTCTTATTTCCGAATCATTTTATAACTGGAAAGGAATGGAAGAATCTGGTGGACGCAGGATTAAGCGTTCAGTTATTATTGATATGAAAAGTATTAAATTCTGCACTCCTGAGATGATAAAAAAGTTCAAAAAAATACAGATACTACGCGATAATATTGAAAAAAAAGAAAAAGAGCTTGACGAACATAACAAGAAATACGAAATTGATAATTCTGTTTTGGTCAACGGGCGCAGGATGACAAATATCGGGGTTTTCAGAGAATACATTGCATCATATCTTCACAACCATCCTAAGATAAACAATGAAATGACAAGTATGGTACGCCAGTTACAACCAACTGATAAAGGTTTGCCTCTACAGATATACGTCTTCAGTAACGACAAGAGATGGGTTGAATATGAGAAAATCCAATCTGATATCTTTGATCATATCCTTGCAGTGGCACCTGAATTTGAACTGAGAGTATTTCAGAATCCAAGTGGATATGATGTTGTGAGGTTAATGGGTTCTTTGCCTGATAACCTCATAAAATAAAATACCAGCAGTAACAGAAACATTCAGAGATTCTATTTTCCCTTTTAATGGGATTTTTATTCTTTCGTCGGCCAGTTCAAGTAATTTTTCGCTTATCCCTTTCTCCTCTGAACCTAAAATAATAGCCAAGGGAGTATCAAACCGGGCGCTAAGATAGATATTTTTTGCTTTTTCTGTGGCTGCAACTATATGTAATCCACTATCTTTCATGAATTTAACAGCTTCTGAAAGTTCTTCGTTACGACAAACCGGCATTGTATGCAATGCTCCGGCAGATGTTTTCACAGCATCAGGATTTATTTGAGCGGATCCCTTTTTAGGTATAACTACTGCGTGCACACCGGCACATTCAGCTGTCCTTACTATTGCCCCAAAATTTCTCACATCAGATACCTGGTCAAGAACCAGGATAAATGGATTTTCTCCCGATTCATATATCCCGGGTAAAATCTGTTCCACTGTATAATAACTAATAAACGATAAATAACCAATTACACCCTGATGATTCTTTTGTGTAATACGATTAAGACGCTGTACCGGAACAAACTGAAAAGGGATATTGCCTTTTCGTATTAAACCAAAAAGTTCATTAGCCAGCTCACTTTTTGCCCCCTGCCTGATAAGTATTTTATCAATTTCCTTCCCGGCACGAATAGCTTCAATTGCGCTACGTATTCCATAAATAAAATTATCATTTCTATTGGTCATTATTCCTTAATTTGATCTATTTCGAATGTATTACCACTCCTCCAGCTTGTTACTGCCTGGTCCCACATGGTTTTAGTTTCAGCATTTCTTTTTAGTTTAAAATCGTTTTGTGTAAAAGGATTATTAACTTTTGTGAATGCAAATGATATTCTGGGTGACGATTTCTTCGTTCCAAACATCCATTTTTCTTCCTCATCGTTCTTAAAAACCTCATCAGGCGGACCATAAACGATATATATCATTCCCCGGTCAGTTTTCCATCCTTCTTTATGTGAAGCAAAAAAATAGTTAGCATATAATACGCGGTTGTAATAGATCCTTATTAGTTCTCTTGCTTTCTCGATATCTGAAGTGCTCTCAAGCCAAAAATCATCTACTGCCAGTTTAGGAGTCGGGTCATTAAGGAGTCTTTTTATCTCATTTTGCGAAGCAAGATACACTAAAGGCTTAATCATCTCCTCAGGTGTTTTAACCGAGGGAAAGTATTCTCCGAAATAGGAAAAACTATATCCCTCCAGACGATCAGGAGATATCCCTACCTGATATAAACCGTGAACAGGAAATTTTAATATGGAGGTATCTGAGTATGGAATTGTCCAAACACTATCAGGATCTAGATCCATTGACCCTGATGGAATAAGAAATGAAGGCGGATCCGGTATTTTACTTTTGTCCTTAAAATACCGGATATAAAGAGTATCAATTTCTTTTTTTGGATAAAGGATATTTAAAGCTAAAGAGCTATCAACAACACGATTAAAAACCTGAGCTCCGGATTTATGGTCAATAACGATGAAATTCTGATTGTTATATTCAGATGTCTTATCTACAGTAATAAATGCCTGGACTGCTATATTCCTTAAAATGTCACGAACAACTACTTCGAGATTATAAGTATGTGCCTTTTCTGCCTTAATTGGAATGCTTGCAATAAATTCCCTTTTAACATTTTGCATCAAAACAGGATATTTCACAAATCCGCTATCTACAACAACTCTGCCAACAGTAAGATCATACAAACGATAATATAATCCAAGTTCAGCCCTGTAAATACTTTCCTCGTTAGCCATGTTAAAAAGCAACTCCACAGGATAAACTTTAACAAATAGTGTTGACTGATTATCGTTATCATGATAAACTTTATACCTTGGATGAATTGTTGCCTTCCCTGGATTATAGATATAGGCAAGGTTATTGTCCTGTCTTATTCTATAAGCTGTCTTGCAACTCAGAAACAAAACCCCAACCAAACCTATAAAAACAATATAAATAATCCTTCGCATAATAAAAACCTATCAGTAATCTTACGAAATATAACTATTCTTTTTTCATTTTTGTTGATTTGTTGATTTGTTGATTTGTTAATAAGTTTATTTGTAAAACTACTCAACAACTCAACTAATAAACTTATAAACTTTTCATCACTTCTTCAACCTCCAACATACTTTCCTCCCACTCTTTAATTTTTTCTGAAAGCTTCTCTTTAAGTTTTTCATAATCAATAAAAAAACCTTTGCCTGATTTATAATTTGCAAATTCTTTGGATGAGGCAATCACTCTATCCATTTCAGCAATTTCCCTTTCAACTATTTCGATCTCACTTTCCAGTTTACTAACCCTCCTCTCAAGCTTCCGCAAATTCTTTCCATACTCTTTCCGTCTGACATATTTCTTCTTATTTGTTGTCTCTTCTTTCTGAAATGTTTTTGTTCCTGTTTTTTTTCTTTCCAATTCACGCAAAGATTCTATCTTTTTCCTTCTTAGAAAATTATAGATCCCTCCTGTGCTCTCTTTTATTTTACGGTTCCTGAATTCAAACACTTTATTTGTTAAACCATCAAGAAATTCCCGGTCGTGCGAAACTATAATCAGAGTCCCGTCATATTCAAGCAATGCTTCTTTAAGTACATCTTTAGATCTCATATCCAAATGATTAGTTGGTTCATCCATAATCAGAAGGTTATAAGGCTCTAACAAAAGTTTAACCAGGGCAAGCCTTGAACGCTCTCCACCTGACAACACCTTCACTTTTTTATCAATCTCTTCTCCACTGAATAAGAATGCACCGAGAATATCTCTTATCCTTGTACGTATCCCACCTCTGGCTAAATCATCAATAGTCTGAAACACCGTCTTGTTACCATCCATTAATTCGTCCTGCGTTTGAGCAAAGTAACCTGTAATCACATTATATCCAAACTTCAGATTGCCATTAAACTCAAGCTCTCCCATCAATACTTTAGCAAATGTAGTTTTCCCTTCCCCGTTTTTTCCAACAAAAGCTACCTTTTCTCCCCGCTCAATAATAATATCTATTTCATCAAGAACCAGATTTTTCCCATAGCTTTTACTAAGACCGCTAGATTCAACAACAATAGATCCTGCCCTGGGTGCAGGAGGAAATTTAATACTGATCCTGGACCGGTCCTCACTTTCCACTTCAATCCTTTCTATCTTATCCAGATGCTTAATTCTTGATTGAACCTGTACAGCTTTCGTGGCTTTATATCTGAAACGATCAATAAATTCGTTTGTATCCGCAATCATTTTCTGTTGATTCCTGTATGCTGCCAACTGTGTTTCCATTCTTTCGCGACGCAGTTTAACAAACTGAGAATAGGGCACTTTATAATCAAATGTTTTACTAAGTAATAATTCAACAGTGCGGCTTGTAATATTATCCAGGAAAGCCCGGTCGTGTGATATAAGGATTACCCCACCCTGATAATCTTTCAGGTAGTTCTCGATCCATTGGATAGATTCTATATCAAGATGGTTAGTAGGCTCATCCAGAAGAAGAAAATCCGGCTTTTTAAGCAACAATTTTGCCAACTCAATTCTCATTCGCCATCCCCCGCTGAAAAAAGAAGTAGGTTTACTGAATTCATCACGTGTAAATCCCAAACCAATCAGAGCTTTTTCAGTATCAGCCATAATACTATGCCCACCCTTTATCTGATATTCCTCATGGGCTTCAGATAACCTATGAATCAATCTTTTATAATCAGCTGATTTATAGTCTTCACGTTGAGCAAGTACATTGTTGATATTTTTAATTTCTTTTTCAAGCCGTGTTATCCCCGAGAAAGCTGTCAGGGTTTCTTCCAATAGGCTTTTCCTGTCTTTAAACTTCATCTGCTGTGGTAAATATCCCACTGTTGTTTCTTTTGGAATAACCACTTCCCCATTACCAGGCTTAATGTTCCCCACAAACAACCTTAGTAAAGTAGTTTTTCCTGCTCCGTTATTACCTACCAGACCAACCTTCTCACCCGGATTGAACATCAAGGAAATATTGCTTAACAAATCAAATGCGCCAAACCGTACACTAACCTTATTCAATGAGATCATTATTGCTATTTTTTACACACGGTGCAAAGATAAAAATCTTTATTCCCTCTATTCCCTTTATTCCATCTTTCCATTATTCCATCTTTCCATTATTCCATCTTTCCATTATTCCATCTTTCCATTATTCCATCTTTCCATTATTCCATCTTTCCATTATTCCATCTTTCCATTATTCCATCTTTCCATTATTCCATCTTTCCATTATTCTCCCTATCTTTGTACAACAATTAAAACCAGAACAATTTGAGCAAACAAAAAAAATATCCATTACTTGAGAAGGTCGAGATACTGGATATTGGCTCTGAAGGAAAAGCTATTGCTAAATATAATGACAAGATTATTTTTATACCCCAACTAGTTCCGGGAGATATTGTTGACATTCAGGTAAATAAAAAACGGAAAAAATATCTCGAAGGATACCCGGTAAAATTTCATAAGTATTCTGCAATAAGAACAGATCCATACTGTGTTCATTTCGGAACGTGTGGTGGTTGCAAGTGGCAAAACCTGCCTTATGAAGAACAGTTGAAATACAAACAAAAACAAGTATATGATCAGCTTCACAGAATAGGGAAGATCCCCTCCTTTCAGCTTGAAAAAATGAGTACTATTCTTCCCTCTGAGAAAACAAAATATTACCGCAACAAACTTGAATATACCTTTTCCAATAATCGCTGGCTCACCAGGGAAGAGATTGATTCGGGAAAAGAATTTCCTGATATGGATGCACTGGGATTTCATGTACCGGGAATGTTCGATAAGGTAATAGATATTACGGAATGTTTTCACCAGCCCTCTCCATCGAACGAGATCCGTAATGCAGTACGGAAATTTTCAAAACAAAACAGACTAAGTTATTTCGATATAAAAAACCAGGTCGGTTTCTTAAGGAATTTGATTATCCGTAATACTTCTTCTGACGAATGGATGGTTATTATTTCTTTCTTTTATGAAGACAAAGAAAAACGTGAAGCTATTCTTGAACATATTTCAAACAGCTTCCCAAACATTACTTCACTGATGTATGTTATCAATTCCAAAAAGAATGATACAATAACCGATCAGGATATTAAGCTATTCAAAGGGAAAGATCATATCATTGAAAAAATGGAAGACCTGAAATTCAAGGTAGGTCCGAAATCATTTTACCAGACAAATTCCGCACAAGCATATAAATTGTATAAAATAGTTAGAAAATTCGCAAATCTTCAAGGCAAGGAACTGGTATACGACTTATACACAGGTACAGGAACTATTGCCTTTTTTATTTCATCAGGTGCCGGAAATGTTATTGGTATTGATTCCGTTCCTGAAGCTATTGAAGATGCAAGAAAAAATTCACAGATGAATGGAATTGATAACATAGATTTTTACACCGGGGATATTAAAGACATTTTCAACAATGAGTTCATTACAGAAAACGGAAAACCTGATGTAATAATACTCGACCCTCCCCGTGCAGGTGTTCACAAAGATGTAATAGAAAATATCCAACTGGCTTTACCTGAAAAGATTATTTATGTAAGTTGTAATCCGGCTACGCAAGCGCGAGACATAAATTTTTTACTGGAAGATTATGAAGTGGTGGAAATACAGCCTGTGGATATGTTCCCCCAGACTCATCACGTTGAGAATGTTGTTCTTCTTCTTCGCACTTAGCTCTTCGCTCTCAACTCTTCACCTTCTTACTTCTTCAAAATGCTCCCTTTGGGGCTTTTTCTTCCGGATGTTCCTTTTTAAAATTAACCCAGTATTGCTTGATAGCTGACTTAATTTCCTTGTGAAGTAACCATAATCCTAACAGGTTTGGGATTGTCATAAGTGTAATGGTGATATATGATAAAGCCCAAACAATTGTTGTGTCAACAAATGATGCGAAGAAAAATGCCAGAACATAAATAAGCCTGTAATAAATTACATATTTTGTTCCAACAAGGTAAGTAATAGCCCTGTCTCCATAATATGACCAGGAAATAGCTGTTGAAAACGCAAAAAGAAGCAATCCGATTGATACAATGTATTTTCCAGAATCACCCAGGATACTTCTTTTATATGCTTCTGTTGTAAGTGGAGCGCTGTGAATCAATGATTTACCTTCAATTATTACACCAGACTCATCTGTCTCAACTACTCCTTTCACAACCGGGATTAATCCTGAATATTTTTCATCATCCTTATAAAAAACCATATCTTCGGCAACACTTCTTGCATGCATAAAAGTTACATCATTTTTCATTTCACCATTCACAATATTTAACTGTCCGGTAAATAAAGGAAGAGTTTCTTTTTTACTAATATGAATGGATAACTTTTGCTTATCAGCATCCTTTGTGTCATCATAAACCTGTGCAAGAACCTGCATATCTGCATTTTGAAAACGGTTTTGCAGCTTTTCTTTCCATACACCTGATGACAACAAAACAAGACCTGTTAGTGTACAAATAATAATAGTATCGATAAAAGGTCCAAGAAGTGCAACCATTCCTTCAGCAGCCGGTTCCTGAGTTCGTGCTGCAGCGTGTGCAATAGATGCAGAACCCTGACCAGCCTCATTTGAAAACAAACCCCGGTTAACACCCTGATTGAAAACAAAAGCAAAACTTGCACCTAAAAATCCACCGGTAATAGCTGTTCCTGAGAAAGCACCCTGGAAAATAGAAATAAATGATGGAATTATTTCCTGATAATTCGTACCAATAACAAAAATTGCACCTATAAAATATATGATTGCCATACCGGGAACAAGCTTTGAAGTCACTTTTGCAATACGCTTAATTCCTCCGACAATAACAAGTCCAAGTAATACAGCCAGTATAGCTCCTGTTATTATATGTTTTATACCGAAAGTAGCGAATATCGAATTGGATATACTATTTATTTGAGGCAAGCTACCTGTACCAAACGACGACAATATTGTTCCAATGGCAAAGAAAACACCCAAAACAAAACCTGTTTTAATAATTTTACCATTCTTCAATTTTATATTCAACCGTTTTTTCATATAATACATCGGACCACCGGATACTGACCCGTCAGGAAGAATATCCCTGTATTTATGAGATATGGTTATCTCAACAAGTTTAGTTGTCATTCCCAATACGGCAGTGATAAGCATCCAGAATAAGCCTGCCGGTCCTCCCAGATGAATTGCAAGCGCCACACCGGCAATATTACCGGTACCTATAGTTCCTGAAAGAGCAGTTGACAAGGCCTGGAAGTGAGATGCATCACCAACATCTTCTTTCTTTTCAAATTTACCTTTAACTACCTTTATAGCATGCCTGAAATATCTGACCTGTGGAAATTTTAAATAAATAGTAAAGAAAAGACCTGTTCCTAACAGAAGAAATACAAACCAATCACTACCACCTATATAGGTATGTAGCGTTTCCAGAAATTCTTTAACTTGTTGCATAAAAAAGAAATTTAAGTAGCAAAAATAACAATTCCACAGTAAGTTAACCTCATCGAAGGTAATTATTCAGGTTAAAAGCCAAATCTCCTGTTTTCTGATAATTATTGAAATACCATTATTTCTGTCGTCTTCAGTCCACAGTCCACAGTCAGCAGTCCCGGATTGCTGTCTGAATTTTCTCTTTCCCACCTTCTCGCTCAGTCGCCCACCTGTCCACTCTCCTCTTCTTCTCTTCCTCTTCCCTCTGCTCCTTCTAATCCATCTAATCCCTCTATTCCCTTTTTAATTTTTAATTTCTAATTTTTAATTTATTCTATCCCTCATCACCTCATTTCCCCATTTTGGCACGATTAATGAAATATATGTTATGAGATTATATTCAATAAATAAAATGGTTATGAAACGGATAGATGACAACGACTTTTTTTTCCAGGAGAGATTCCGGTTAGCCAACGATTATATTCAGAAGATTGTTGAATTGAAGAGAGTCAGAACTCCTGATTCATTCCAAAAGATATTTGATCTTAAGCGTATTATTCGCAGCCTTTACGGGTTATATTAATAGGGCTACTCTTGCTAATAAAAGACCTCCCTTCGGTCGGTTTCTTTTTATTGTATTTCATACGCTTACTAAAGCAAGCTTTTGACACTCTTTCATACAATAAAAAACCTGATCGCCTTTCGGCGTCAGGTCTTTTTTTGTTTGTCGGGGTAGCAGGATTCGAACCTGCGACCCCCTGCTCCCAAAGCAGGTGCGCTAACCGGACTGCGCTACACCCCGAGTTTCACCGGTTAATATGTTCTTCAAATAGAGGATGCGACCCTCCCGATCCTAATCGGGATGCGCTAACCGGACTGCGCTACACCCCGAGTTTCACCGGTTAATATGTTCTTCAAATAGAGGATGCGACCCTCCCGATCCTAATCGGGATGCGCTAACCGGACTGCGCTACACCCCGAGTTTCACCG
>Ga0307991_1000113_pt1 | contig 60778 bp, 61 predicted proteins | sample EllFjometagen131_FD_203146 | JGI IMG/M metagenome (GOLD analysis project Ga0307991, IMG submission 203146) | Marine microbial communities from Ellis Fjord, Antarctic Ocean - #131 | ecosystem: Environmental > Aquatic > Marine > Unclassified | place: Southern Ocean | collected 2014-10-08
AACGGCGGGAGGATATCCCCCTTCTGGTCAATCATTTTATCAGTACGCAGAATACAGTTACCGGCAAACATATTACCGGTGTTTCGCCTACTGCAATGCGACTGATCATGGATTATGCCTGGCCCGGAAATGTCCGTGAACTGGAAAATGCCATTGAACATGCGTTTGTACTGCGTGACAGGGAAGATATCCAGGAGTTTGACCTGCCTGTGGAGATCCGGCAGACAGAGTACCGGCCCCCACGCATGGATGGCGGCGATATGGAGATAAAAACCACAAGACCATCGAAAAAACTCAATCGGGAAATCCTTATTGAACTTCTTGAACAGTGTGACTGGAATAAGGCAGAGGTCAGTCGCCGAATCGGCGTCAGCCGGACGGCTGTCTGGAAATATATGAAGAAATGGGATATACCACTGAAAATGCTTCATAAAAAACAAACCGACCCAACGAGCCTGTCTCGAAGGGCCGATCTGCCGCAAGTGAGAGAGGAAGTTTAGCATTAGATTGGAGGTAATGCTTTGTTGAAGCTCTCGATAAATTTAGAAAGCAAATGCTGTGCCATAAGATGAATTGCATTATTTTTTTATATGATACCGCTTCATTTGATTCCATACGCTGGTGCGTGAGATACCCAGAACCTGAGCTGTCCTGGATTGGTTTCCGTTTGAACGGTGTAACGCATCAATGAGTCTGCGTTTTTTTATCTCGTCAAGCCCTATGACCGATACAGCGGCAGGTTGCACCGGGTCGTCGTTGTGCTGAAAAATTTTTGTCGGAAAATGGTGCGGGGCAATCATCTTTTCCTGGCAGGAAACAAACGCATATTCAAAGGCGCTTTTAAGTTCCCTGGCATTTCCAGGCCATGAATACTGCATCAGGAGTTCCAATGCCTCATTGCTGATGCCTTGAATCGGTTTATCGCTCTTTAATTGAATTCTTCGAAAAAAAGTCTCGGCCATGAGCGGAATATCGCCGATTCTTTCTCTCAAGGGTGGAATCGAGATCGGGATCACATTGATTCTATAGTAAAAATCTTCCCTGAACACCCCTTTTTCGACCAGTTGCCACAAATCTTTATTCGTAGCCGATATGATCCGTGCCCGAATGGGAACCGGATGGTAGTCGCCTACCCGTTCAATCACTTTTTCTTCAAGGACGCGCAGCAGTTTCACCTGGGTGGAAATCGGCATATCTCCGATTTCATCTAAAAAAATATCCCCGTCCATGGCGGCCTCGAATCGGCCCTGCCGGTTTTTAATGGCACCGGTGAAAGCACCTTTGACATGGCCGAAAAGTTCGCTTTCCAGCAGCGATTCGTTCAGTGCGGCACAGTTGACCTTTATATAAGGTTTCGGGTGGCGGGGACTGCAATTATGGATGGCTTTTGCAACCAGCTCTTTCCCGGTTCCGCTTTCGCCATGAATGATTACGGGCGCGTCCGATTCGGCCGCGTTGTTGATAAGATCAAACAATCGCTGCATGGACACCGAAGCACCAATGATCCCGTGAAACCGGTCCTCGGCCTTGAGTTCCCGTCTGAAAGTCTCGATCTGAACGTCTTTTTCGATAAGGTCGGTGATGTCGCTGATGGTTTCAACGGCACCGGTCAAATTCCCGCGGCTGTCCTTAAGAACGGAAGCATTTTTTAGAATTTGAACATAACTGCCGTCTTTGCGCATCAGCATGCATCTTTGTTTTTTCAGTTGGCCCTCCTCAAACAAGGCGCAATAGTATCCACCTGTTTTTCGACGTATTTTTCGGCAGGTATTGCAGTTTAAAGACGAGCAGGATCTGCCCAGCAGTTCCTTACGGGAATAACCGGTGATGGTTTCAAAGGCATTGTTGATGGTAATGATCGTGCCGTCCGTATCAACGATCATTACGCCGTCTTGAATCGTATCCACAACAGCTTTCCAATAGGTGTTTATTTCTTTTTCAAACATCATCACCCCATTTGTTTAATTTATTAACAACGACCCTGTTAATTTATTTAACATATGAACAACTGCACGGCAACCTTTAAATCTAAAAAATATCATCGGTATTCTTAATTTGCAATTTGTTATAATTTTTTTATTTTGTAAATGCGGTCGGTAAAAGTTTTGTAGTAACAGTGATGATGCACTTTGTTCCCGAAACAAACGCAATCGGTCAATAAAATTTTTAATCCGTTGAGTTAAGATCAGTAAATATGGCATTGGTTTTGCTGATAAGACCAAAAGTAACCGGTTAGGGGCGATACAACATGATTTAGCACTGTGAAAATATTTATCAGCTTGTTGCGCTTGCGACCTTCAATTGTAGATGTGGAGAAAAACAAATGCGCACACTCGATCTTCGGGGGATGCTTCTTCCTTTTGTTTTGCTAAAGGTGAGTAATGTCTTCAAGGAAATGGAAACCGGGGAAACCCTGGATATTTTTTTGGGGGACCCGGAATACATGCGTGATCTTTTAAAAATTTTGCCGTCTCCGTCATATGAAGTAACGGTCATGGATGAAATTCAGGACGAGGGTACGGATTTTTATGTCCAATTGTTAAAAAAATAATTCAAAAAAAAGGAGAATGTTATGTCAAGTTTGGATTTAAGTACAATCAACGTGGCAAACACAGTCGATGCAAGGGGAAGTGCGTGCCCGGGTCCTTTACTGGAAGCTAAAAAAGGTATTGGCAAGGTCAGGGTCGGTGAAATTCTTGAGATTTATTCAAATGATTCCGGTACACGGAACGACATTCCCGCTTGGTCCAACAAAGTGGGACACGAATACTTGGGTATTCTGGAAGCAGACGGATACGATAAACACTTTGTCAAGCGTAATAAATAAAGGCGCCACTATTAATATAGCTATCAGACAGGATGAATCATGGCGAAAGAGAAGGAATTAAATAAAGAGGGAAAAATTCTGATTATGGCGACTGAAACTTGCGCTTATCCCGGGGCAGATTCTGTAGGACAAGCGCATTCCAGTTACCCGGCAAACACATACATATTAAGAGTCCGGGCGCCCGTTCTTTTTCCAGAGCAATTCTACCTCGATTGCTTTAAAAAAGGCATCGGTGGCATTATCATCATGTCTTGCGGTGAAGAGTGCCCGTACGATGGCGCTTACAAAGCCATGGCTAAAAAATTGGACCGGGTGTACGCCATGATGAAACAACAGGATCTTGATATTCGGCGCGTTCGTCTGACAGCGATCTGTACGGTATGCAACCGGTCTTTTCTCAACGAGATAAACCAGATGAATGCGGTGGTTCAGGAACTGGGTCCACCAGAGATAGAGATGATGCAAAACTGATAACCCATTTTACTCGGCCTGCGGGATTTAAGCGCCATACGGCCGAATTTTTCCCGCAGGCTGTGGAATTTGAAATATCAGGAGAAACGGAGGAATTGCATGCTGAAAAAATTTTTTGATGTTTTGGTTGTAGGTGGCGGCATTGCCGGTCTGCAGACGGCCCTGGATCTTGGAGACCAAGACTATGAGGTGGCCATCGTGGAAAAAGATGCGACCATTGGGGGCAAAATGATCCGTCTCTCCAAGGTTTTCCCCACCCTTGACTGCGCAAGCTGTATTACAACGCCCAAGATGGCCGCTGCAGCCCACCATGACAATATTACCCTGTTTACCTATTGCGATCTCAAATCTCTGGATCGTGATGGACAGGTGTTAACAGCCGACATTACACAGCGCCCCCGATATGTGGATCCTGACAAGTGTATCGGATGTCGCCAGTGCGAGTACAACTGCCCGGTTTATGTGTCGGACCCGGAGCAGGGTAACTTTTCCGCCACTAAGGCCATTTCCATACCTTTTTCAAACGCCATCCCACAAACTGCGGTATTGGATGCTGAAAACTGCATGTTCTGTGGAAAATGCGAGAAGGTATGCCCGACCCAGGCCATCGATTATTTTCAAGAACCCGAAGACTTCGTTATCACGGCTAAAGCCGCTGTTTTGACCACCGGCTTCGAATTGACGCCTGTCTCGGATAAAGTTCAATACGGCATGGGGAAAATACCCAACGTCATTGAAGCCATGCAAATGGAACGGCTCTTGGCGCCCCATGGTCCCTACAATCGTGTTCTGCGGCCATCAGATGGCATGGAGCCTGATTCCATTGCCTATGTCCAGTGTGCAGGATCAAGGGATAAAAGCATGGGGGTTCCATATTGTTCCAGGGTCTGCTGTATGTACGCCATCAAACAGGCCATGCTTTTGTCCGGATCTTTACCCCTTGCCGATATCACCATTTATTACATGGACATTCGTGCATTTGGTAAAGGCTATGAACAGTTTTACCAGAACGCCAAGGCCATGGGTATTGAGTTTGTCAAAGGCAAGGTCGCCAGGCTCAGTGAAGGCGGCAACGGAAGCGTGGCCCTGCATTACGAGGCTCAGAATGGTGATGGCGTTGTTACCGCTGACCATGACCTGGTGGTGCTTTCCATGGGTATGGTTCCCGGATGGCAGCCGGAAGGTGTCTGCGAAGTTTCAGCCGACTCTGATTATTTTATTAAAACCATTCAGCCCAAACTGTCACCGACATTGACGGATATGGAAGGGGTTTTCGTCGCGGGGACAGCGGCAGGCCCCAAAGATATTGTGGACACCATAACGGAGTCCGGTGCTGCCGCGGTTGAAGCGGCCAAATACCTGGCTATGCAGGCGCGCTCGCGTAAGGCAGTGGCCTGATGTCGAGAAAAGAAACCTGATTCAATGGACGTGGTTGTAAGGTTGAGAATACAATCTTAGCAGGAGATAGACAAAATGGTGGATGAGAAGAAAGACCAAGAATTAGCGCCGAAGCCACGGGTTGGTGTTTATATCTGCTACTGTGGCGGCAACATTTCAGACCATGTAGATGTGGAAAAGGTTCGCGACCGAGTGGAAAAACTGCCCGAGGTGGCAGTGGCCAGAACCAACATGTTCATGTGCTCGGATCCGGGCCAGGCCCTAATCATGGAGGACCTTAAAAACGGTATTGTTGATCGGGTCGTGGTGGCCTCCTGTGCACCGAGTCTTCATGAAACAACCTTCCGCAGGGCCATTTCAAGGGCTGACGCAAATCCTTATATATATGATCATGCCAATATCCGGGAACAGGTCAGCTGGGTGCATCAAGGTGACGGTGCCACCGATAAAGCCACCCGGCTGGTATCTATGGCGGTGGCCAAGGCCAACCAGCTTGTCCCCCTGGAAGCGATTCGGGTGGACGCCAGAAAACATGCAACGGTAATCGGCGGTGGAATTGCCGGACTCAGGGCCGCCAAGGACCTGGCCGGTCGGGGTATTGAGGTTGCCTTACTTGAAAAAACGCCCTTTATAGGCGGTCAACTCGCCAACCTGGATCGAATTGCCCCTACAGGAGATAAAGCCGAAGATTTGGTGAACGATCTGGCTCGTCAGGTGCTGGCTGACGATTTAATTACGGTTCATACCTGCGCGGTAGTGGAAACATTTGACGGTTATGTGGGCAATTTCAAGCTTTGCGTTAAAAAGCAGCTGTCGGAAATGGATCAAGAGAAAATCAGACAATTGGGTATCACAGACCAGGCAGCCGGAGAATTCATTTCGTTTGCAGGGGTTTACAACGGGTCCGTGTCGTCCGTTCCCGAGGAATTTACCGTTGAGACCGGTGTCATCATCCTGGCTACAGGGTTTAAATCCTATATTCCCTATCAAGGAGAGTATGGTTTCGGCGAATTCGAACAGGTAACCACGCTACCGGAACTGATTAAGTATATCGCTGAAAATAAATCAGATGGCAGTTTATTGGAATTCAATGGTAAAAAAATTCGTAGCATGGCCATGATCCATTGTGTTGGTAGTCGGCAGATACCCGGAATTCATAAGGAAAATAAGGATGGGTATCTCAATGAATATTGTTCGAGAACCTGCTGCTCGGCCGCGCTCAATGAATCTAATATTATCCGTACCGCCTATCCCGAAACACATGTTTTTGAATTTTATCGCGATATCCGTACCTACGGCCGGGGCCAGGAGGAGCTTTATGAGGAGGCTTCTCGAAATCAGGTGGTCTTTATCAGGTTTGAAGATGATGCGGCACCCGAGGTAGCCCGTAATACTGGTCACTCGGAAGATTTTCCACTAATCGTCAAAGTGAAGGATACATTAACTTTCGGAGAAGAGGTAGCGGCGCCTGTGGATTTGGTTGTACTGGTCACGGGGGTTGAGCCGAATGATGTTTCCAATCTGGTCGAAATGATGAAGCTGCCCGTGGGAACGGACCGGTTTTTACTGGAAGTCCACCCAAAACTACGGCCGGTTGAGTTGCCGATTACCGGAATCCTGCTGGCCGGTACGTGCCAGGCCCCCATGGATGTGGGTGAAGCCTGCAATGCCGCCGGTGCCGCAGCCGTCAAAGCAGTCGCCCTGCTTGGCCGTGGATATGTGGAACTGGATCCCTTTGTTGCCCAGGTCGATACGGATAAATGCAGAGGTAACGGTGCCTGCATGGACGCCTGCCTGAGCGAGGGTGCCCTGAACCTTGTGGAAATAGCGGTAGGCGGTCAAAAGGTCAAACGGGCACAGGTGACACCGGCTCTCTGTCTTGGATGCGGGGCCTGTGTCGGTATGTGCCCGGAAAACGCCATCGAGGTGGCCGGCTGGACCCTCAAGCAGTACGAGGCCATGGTTGACCGGATTGTAGCCGAGGACGTGGCGGCCTGATAAAAACAAGGTATTTAGACCGACATTATTGCGCCGTTGCCTTCACGTTGTAACATGTGACTCCTGAATTTTGAACCGGAAACCACTCAGTTCAGGGGCAATCAATTAACGAGGGAAGACCATGAGTCAGGAAAACAATCGTCAAAATGAAAAAAAAACTGCCATGAAAATGCTTCGTGCCACTCGCAAGGATTCGATTCGAAATGCTTCCAGCCGGGTCAAAGCGCAGAAAAAGGCCTTAAAAGCAATCAAGGGGTACCTCGAAAAAAATCCCGGCACCGTGCCGGAAGTGGCCGATGCCACTGGGATGCCGACCGACCAGGTTTTGTGGTACATGGCGGCCCTGAAAAAATATGGAGAAATCGCCGAAGCTAAAAAAGACGGCGTGTATTTCCGGTATGCATTGACTGAACGTACAGCCCAGGCCTCGTCCTGATATCAACTGTGGATGAAGGAGGCCCTGTCAAGGAGAATACATATGGCTTTATTAGATCCGAATTTTGTTGAAGAAATAAAACCCTTTGGGGAAGATACGGCCTCGGCGTGCTTTAACTGCGGCACCTGCACAGCCATCTGTCCCCTGATCTATGAACATTTTCCGCGAAAGATGATTCGTTATATCCAGATCGGGGCCAAGGACCGCATTCTGGAAAATGCAAATGAACTATGGCGTTGCCTGCACTGCGGTCTCTGTACCCAGACCTGCCCGAGAGAAGCCAACCCCGGTGAAATTCTGTTGAGCTTGAAACGCTACGTTGTTGCGAACTGGAGGAAATCCTGAAATGTATAACCCAAAGGACATCATCGACATTGTTGCCGGAAACGTCAGAAAAACCAGGAGTCCCTTCGGCATTCCAAAATTCATGGGCAATACCTGGTGGAAAGCTGCTGGCGTCAAAAGCGAGGGTGACGCAATGCTGTTTACCGGCATGATGTATCAACTGGCCCCGTACATTGAAAAATCCACGTCTTATTTACAGCGCTTTGAAGACACCAACCTGGCCAATTATCTGCCGTATGCACGCTTTTTCCCCAAATACCTTGCCGGTATCGGGCTGGCCTTAATGACCCCCGGCAAAGGCAAACGTGAAGCCGATACTATTTTGAAAAATGTTGTTAAAATTTTGAATAAATCCAATGTCAATTTTAATTATCGGCCGGAACTGGACAATTACAGCGGAATTTTGCTGTACGACTTAGGGGACCAGGCCGGTTTTGTCGAGCACGCCAGCTTTGTGGCCGAAAAGCTGAAACGGGCCGGCATTAAAAAAATTATTACCGTGGACCCCCACACCACCTATGCCTTAAAGGTTCTTTACCCCAAATATACCGGCATCCATTTTGAGGTAAAAACTTATTTTGAGCTAGCTCGTTTAAGTGGGGGGAATGGTGCGGGCAAGGTTACCCTCCATGATCCTTGCTTCTACGGTCGTTATCTGTCGCTTTCCGATGTTCCTCGACAGGTACTGGCCAATTTGAACATCGAATGCGTTGATCTTGAAAATTCCGGTAGTTTTACAAATTGTTGCGGTGGGCCGGCCGAATCCATCTCCCCGAGCCTCTCCAATGAAATCGGAGGTCGCCGACGGGCGGAACTGGAATCCACCGGAGAGACCATCGTATCCATGTGCCCTATCTGTATAGGAAATTTAAGAAAAGCCGGTGCCAATGTTGAAGACTTATCTACTGTATTAGCACGTTATGCCGACTAAAACAGCTGAAACTTATTTTATCCAAAGCTGTGAGTGACTAGCGGTTTGTCATTAGCGTTTAGCTTCACAAATCAGGGCATTACGTTAATGAGAAATAATACCCAACAGGCGAAAGTTTGTAATAGTAAACATCCTGTAATCATTAAACTAATAGCTAACAGTTAAAACCTAATCGCTCAATTTAATTATGAAAAGGAGTTTGTTGAAATGGAAGAAAAAGTCGAAAAGATTATGTACTATTGCACACACGCAAGTGATAATACGGAAAAAGCGGCCATGCCGTTTGTTATGGCGAATGCCGCCATGGCCATGGATATAAAGGCCACTCTTGTGCTTCAGGGCGCGGGTGTGTATCTTGCAAAAAAAGGGTATGTGGACAATATGACGCCGCCTGGTGGATTTCCACCGTTAAAAAAACTGGTTGAAGATTTTATAGAACTGGAGGGAAAGCTGTTGGTATGCGTTCCCTGTATTGAGGACCGCAATATTGATGAAGCGGAAGATCTCATTGACGGTGCGGTAACTTCATCCGCCGGGGTGTTGAATTTGGAGGCCATGGAATCTGACGCGGTGTTTGTGTATTAATCCCAGACGTCCAAGCAAATACTGTGTTTGAAATCAATTTGAGAGGGAATTGAAATGAATGAATTAAAATTAGCCGATATGCCAAAACGGGTGACCGATCTCATCGAGCTGAAAAAAAAGGGTGTCGATCTCACCTGCCGGCCCGAATTTGAAATTGTTCCGGTTGATTTCAGGCACAAGAACAATCAATTTCAGGCCCATATTTTTCTCTGCCTTTATAAAGGAACCACAGGCGGTGCTGAATATTTGTTCAGAAAATGCTATGCCCGGGGATGTCCTAACAACCTTTGTCCCCACGTGTCCCAAGCGGTGATGATTGCCAACAGATATCTGCAAAGGGATTATTACAGATTGAGACAGGGCGGGGTAACTGTTGAAGAAAAATTGTTCAGTCTGAAAGATATGATGGTTAAATACGAAGGCCTGCACGAAGAACAGGGCTCGCTGCTGATGATTCATGACTACATCAATATCGCCAGAGAAGGCAATGATGTTTCGATAGAAGTTATGCTTGAACATGTGGATGCCGTTGAACACTTTGCAAATGAAAAAAATGCGCAGACTTTTTTGAACGGTGATTTCAATGTAACGACCCTTGGTCGGACCGGGAATTATCAGCGTTGTCTGGGTTGTTATGCAACGAAAAATGAGGATGAGGAAAAAGAATATGCCGTTGACGTAGCCAATGCCAGACTGGATTTATTATACGATGAGTTTGAGAGCGCGTCGATTAAATTTAAAAGAAATTATTTTTCAATGACTTGATTTCGTGACCCGATCCGCTTAACTCTTGCTTTTTAAATCTCAATTTACACAAAACTTTATGCCGCAATATTGGTTTAATGTCTTTCGAGCACGTTATTACTGATTTTTAGTTCAGACATTATTTTATATTTTTGAGTGGATAAATATTCCCCAAGAGGCGCTGTTGGACCGTTTCTTTGCGCCCGCTTTGAGATACAGGCCCTCGCTCATTTGAAACCCAGCTTTTCCTGAAAAGCAAAAGAATTGCCAATAATAGAAAGGGGGTGGTCGGTTAGCTCCACCTATACCTATGTCCCGCTGATACCCCAGTCGTACCCATGTGTGACATCAATCTCAGTGACGGGCTTCGTAACCACCGCGTGTTCAAGAAGCCTTCGGAATACCAAGCCACGGCTCCTGGAAGTACGCCGATAAAACCGAAAAGTAAATTCCTCCAAATAGGATTGCAGATGAGCTGGAACAATAGCTCCTTGGTGAGTTCCAAGAATCCACCGTTTCAACAGGCTCGCAACTTGATGGACGCCTGGCATGGAGACGTGAGCAGGGTCACCGGAAGAAGATAGAATGGTTACCTTTCGTGTGTATCTCATTTTAGACAGGCCATTGTACCCGCCCCAGCCATCCGTAAGTACTACCGCCTTGAAGCTCACCACGTTGCGGATGAATGGTAGCAGACTGGCACCGGAAGCGTTAGGAATATGACGCATCCGCACCCGTCCAAATCCTTTGGGTTGCTTGATCTCCACGGCAATTACTACCACACTTTTACTGACACCACGGCCACGCTTGCCACCCTGTTGAACGCCGCCGATCAATGTTTCATCCACTTCGACTTCTCCCAACAAGGGTTTACGTTCGACGTTCACCATTGTCACTCGAAAACGTTGCAACATTGTCCACGCGACGCGATAGCTGACGCCAAGTGTGCGTTCCAACGTTTTGGCCGGCATGCCGTTTTTTGCAGTGGTAACATGCCAGGCAGCCTCAAACCAGGTTGTCAGCGCTGTTCTCGTTTTGTTAAAGATAGTGCCCGCCGTCATAGAGGTTTGGTGACGGCATGCGGGACATGCAATGCGACCTCTGCTTTCGGTCCACGGAGTTGAGCATGTCTTGCAGCAGCTGTTATGCAGTTTATTCGACAATTTTTAGACAAATCGGCCTGAAAGTATTGTTACCTTCGGGCCGATTTGTTATAGGATGGATAAACGCTGTTTCTACTGTTTCAGGTGGGCATCATCGACGGAATACCGCCTTTGGAAACAATCGGGGACTAAATGCTTTAATCCTGAGGATATGCCGTGAAAATTGCCGTACCTGCAACCGGACCGAATCTGGATGCGCCGGTAGCCTTAAAATTGGGCATTGCCCCCTATCTACTGATTATTGATACCGAAACCATGGCCTTTGAAGTCCTCAAAGCGGCTTTGGATTCAACCGGCTCCGGGGCCGGTATCCAATCTTTGACCCTGATTCTGGAGCAGGACGTTTGTACGATTTTGGTCGGTTTTATTTCACCGGGTATTGCCGCTACCCTTGCCGATAATGACATTGACGTTGTTACCCGGGTGACCGGCACAACTCGAGAAGCGGTTGAAGGCTTTCTGGCAGGCAGATCCGGCATAAATAAAAAACAGGGAATCGCTTCACGGCCACTGTCATCTATCAGGATAATTGAGGCCCTTAAAAAAGCCGTCAACCAGTTTTGGACAATGGCGCCGGTTTTACTCGGTGTCATCCTTCTGACAGGACTCTTTCAGGGGCTTGTTTCAAAAAAACTGATTCTTACTGTTTTTCAACACCATCAACTCCTGGATGCGCTGGCCGGTACCTTGGCCGGAAGCATCCTTGCCGGCAACCCGATCAACAGCTATGTTATCGGTGAGACCCTGCTGGAGATGGATGTCAGCCTCTATGTGGTAACCGCCTTTGTTTTTGCCTGGGTCAATGTAGGGATTATTCAACTGCCCGTTGAGATTTCCGCTTTAGGCTGCCGTTATGCTGTTACCCGTACAATGGCAGCCTTTTTACTGTGCATTCCCATGGCCCTGTTGACCGTTTTTTTTGTGGGGGTGCTCCCATGATCCGGGGAAAAATCAACCCCAAAAAGTCGGGGCAGGGTCAAGACCTGCGCATTTGGATCTTTCCTGGTTGCATTGTTCTGATTTATGCTGCAGTTTTTCCGGCCGCACCCGGCAACGTTGCCGCGGCCCTGCATGCAAGTCTGCATATTTCAGGTCAGATGGCCTTGCCGCTGGCAATCGCTTTTGTGATTATTTTGTTGCTCAACCTGTTGCTCAACCCCTCCATGATATCACGTTTTCTAGGAAAAAAGGCCGGGCTCAGAGGGATTGTTCTTTCCAGCGGCGCCGGCATTCTCTCCATGGGCCCCATCTATGCCTGGTACCCCTTTGTCAAAACACTGCGCGAAAAAGGCGTTTCCAATTTTCATACGGCCAACTTCTTGTCAAACCGGTCGGTCAAGCCGGCCATGATACCGGTGATGATTGTTTATTTCGGATGGCGTTTTACACTGGTGTTTACCATCTTCGGTATTATCAGTGCATGGCTAACGGCCCTGGCGGTTAAACAGGTCATGGCGTTTTATAGCGGAAAATTTTAAAAAAAGGATCATGATTTATGTCCGATGGAAATCAGAAAATCAGTGGCAATCTATTTCCCCGACGACTGGACCGGCCCCTGCCACCGGCAATGAAAGCAGAAGGCGTGTGGATACAGGACACAGCCGGCCGCCGCTATCTGGATGCCAGCGGCGGTGCGGTTGTGGTGAATGTCGGCTACGGTAGAGAAGAGATCGCCCGGGCAGTTTCAGATCAGATATTGAGTTACGATTATATTCACCCCACCATGTTTGCCACGCCCGTTACAGAAAAACTGGCCTCGGCACTGGCTGTTCATACACCTGCCGGGCTGGATCGATTTTATTTTCTTTCCGGAGGCAGTGAAGCCGTGGAAACAGCGATAAAACTGGCCAGGCAGATCCACCTGTCTGCCGGTTGACCCCAGAAATTTCGTCTGATTGCCCGATGGAAAAGGCCCGGAAACGTTTTCTCTGCCGATACCAAAACAAGCGCTACACCGTACCGAGCATGTCCATCATCCGTGATGTACTGATCCGCGTAGATCCCGTGCATCTCGACCTTGCATTGCAGCGCTGGAACCAAGCCTATGGTCAGCAAGATGAAAGCCTGGCCATTGATGGAAAAACCATGTGCAACGCCATCGATGATCAAGGCCGTCAGGCCCACATCATGAGTGCCATCGGTCATCTGACCAAGTCCTGCTACACCCAAAAAAAGTCCGACCGCCCCCTGTAGAGGGCAGTGAAAAACTCAAACGTACCAACGAGATCAAAACTGCCATCCCCCTCCTTGATGCCATCCATATTAAGGGCAAAGATGTTACCGCAGATGCCCTCTTGACTCAGCGCGATATTGCCGACTATCTGGTCCGGGAACGTCACGCTCATTATCACTTCACCGTCAAGAACAACCAATCCGGACTTTTTGAAGGCATCGCGTTATATTTTGAAGACCGGAAAGATCCCGATTTCGTTCAGTGCGACCCGCCTGACCATGGCCGGATCGAAATCCGCAAAATCTGGACCACAACTGAACTCAACGGCTATATCAACTTTCCCCATGTCGGGCAAGCTTTTGTCATCCAACGCAGTAATTTTCATTATGGTTTCAATTCGACTTCTGTGGCTCGTAACCTATTGAAAAAATATTGGCAGAAACAGCCAGTCTAAGGATTTGGGCATTGTTCTGTTTCATAATGAGAATTGCTGAAAAAATTCTCTTGACAATGTCTGACGCTTCGCATATTAACAAAATTGTTGAACAATTTTGTTAATCATATTTGTCGATCACTTTAGTTTTGAATTTTAGGGTTTGCGCAAAAATGAGGTCACAAATTTTTAGTGTTAAGGCGCCCGGCCGGCAAGGCGCAAAAACGCAGGAATATTCGGTATATTCCGAGTTTTTGCAACGCAGCCGGACAGGATGCATCGGCGCTTAAAATGTGAACCTGTTTTTGCGCGAGCCCTTAGCACATAACTCTCAACAAGGGCTCATCATGACCAAGTAATTAATTTGAACAATTAACTTTTGTTGAAAGGGAGAAATTTGTGGAACTGCTTAATATGAAAGATGCCATCGAAAAATATGTTCACGATGGTGCAACCATTGCAATTGAAGGGTTTACGGCCTTTATCTGCTTTTCAGCGGCGCACGAGATTATTCGTCAAAAACGACGTGATTTGACCCTGTGCCGCATGACGCCGGATCTGATCTACGACCAGATGGTTGCTGCTGGCTGCGCCTGCAAGCTCATCTTCAGCTATCTCGGCAATCCCGGTGTGGGCCCCCTGTATTGCATTCGCCGCGCCATTGAAAAAGGGATACCCAACCAACTGGAGATCGAAGAGTACTCCCATTTCGGCACCATCTGCCGTTACATGGCGGGGGCGGCGCGACTGCCGTTTTTCCCTCTCCACAGTTACATCGGCGATGAACTGCCCAGTGTAAATCCGAAAATAAAATTTATCAAAAGCCCCTATGACGGCAAATCCATTGCCGTGGTACCGCCTCTGAACCCGGACGTGGCAATCATCCACGCCCAGCGGGCCGATATGATGGGTAACATCCAGATGTGGGGACTGTTGGGGTCCCAAAAAGAGGTGGCCTTTGCATCACGGCACCTGGTGGTAGTGGTTGAAGAGATCGTTGACGAAGAAGTCGTCCGTAGCGATCCCAACCGAACGGTGATTCCCAACCTTGCAGTAGATGCGCTGGTTCATCAGCCTTTCGGAACCCATCCCTCCTATGTCCAGGGATATTACGATCGTGACAATGATTTTTATCTCAAGTGGTCTAAATTGTCGCGGGATGAAGAAAAAACCCGGCAATGGCTCGATAAATGGGTTTACGGAGTTAAGGACTGGAACGAATATTTGGCAAAACTGGAGGCGGAGCAGCCGGATATATGGCAAAGATTGTCAGCCGGTGAGGCCTATTCCAAACCTGTTAATTACGGCGAGTATAAATAACCGGCGCGTTTTTTATTTTGCCCTGAAAAGCCTGGCCTTTTGGACTATGATTCTTTACTAATCGGCATGAGAGGAATTGATATGACTGAGTATTCCCCTTCTGAATTCATGATTACCGCTTCGGCCCGTGCGCTGGCCGGCGAAAAAATTGTTTTTGTGGGCGTCGGCCTCCCCGGTGTCGCCTGCAATCTGGCCCGCCGAACCGTTGCCCCCGAAATTGAGATGGTATACGAGTCCGGCATATTTGGTGCGCGACCGGCGCGTTCACCGCTTTCCATCGGGGATCCGACCCTGGTCAGCGGTGCGACTCTATCCTGTCCCCAGAACGATCTGTTCATGAACTATCTACAGGCCGGTCGCATACAGGTGGCTTTCATAGGTGCTGCCCAAATCGATCGTTTCGGCAACCTTAACTCCACTGTGATCGGCGATTATCATAACCCCAAGGTACGCCTGCCCGGAAGTGGCGGGGCCTGTGAAATTGCCATCCATGCCCAAAAAATATTTTTAATCATGCGTTTGAAAAAACGTGCTTTTGTTGAAAAGCTTGATTTTCTAACCAGTCCCGGTCATTTGAGCGGAAAACCTGGTGAACGTGAAGCCATGGGCATTCCTGGATCCGGCCCCCAACTCCTGGTTTCTGACATGGGGACCTTCCACTTTGACAAGACAACCGGTGAAATGACCCTTGCAGATATACGCCCGGGGGTTACCGTGGAGCAGATTCAGGCCGAAATAAGCTGGCCTTTGAAAATAGCGCCCAATCTCAAAAATGTCGATTCGCCGACCGACGAAGAATTACGCATTATTAGAGAGGAACTCGATCCCAAGGGGATCTATTCCAAGTAAAGGCTATTTTCGTTTTTTCCAAATGCAGGAGGAAGCATGATGAAAGAAGTGGTTATTGTAAGTGCGGTGCGAAGTCCTATCGGCAGCTACCTGGGCGCTTTTCGTGAAATTGCGGCCTATGATTTGGCGGCTCTGGTCTTGAATGAAGTGCTTGCGCGCATCAATCTTGATCCGGCCGGAGTGGATGAAGTTATCCTGGGCCAGTCTTACCAAAGCGGGGAATATGTCAATATTGCCCGCGTGGCGCTGCTGGCGGCAGACTGGCCGGTGGACATCCCCGGTATTACTCTGGACCGGCGCTGTTGTTCCGGACTTGATTCCATTTGTTTCGGTGCTGCCAAGATCATGAGCGGATATGCCGACATCATCGTTGCAGGCGGCGTCGAAAGCATGAGTACGGCTGAATTTTATATTCCCGGAGAATTCATTAAATCAGGGGTAGGCGGCCGAAATGATGCCAAATGGGGATTTATGCCCCGGGGCCACGGCTCTCTTTCCATGTGGGGGCTTCCAATTTTCGACCGCATCCAGCGCGCCCGGGTGATGAGTCAGCCAATCAGGCGTTTTGGAGAACTCAACTCCATGATGTCCTGGGCCGAAGCTGCCGCTAAAGCCGAATCCATAACACGCAAGGCGGCTGACGAATGGTCCATGCGCAGTCAGCAAAAAGCCTGTGCCGCCATCGATTCCGGCAAGTTCAAAGATGAAATCGTCCCGGTCCGGGTCCCGCAGAAAAAAGGGCCCGAACTGGTGGTCGACACCGATGAACCGCCCCGACGCAACACGAATTTTGAAAAATTGTCCCGGCTCAAAACCGTATACCCCGACGGGGTCTGCACGGCCGGCAACTCATCGACTGAAAACGACGGTGCGGCGGTGGTGGTTCTCATGTCCCGTGAACGAGCGGCACAAATGGGCATCACGCCGCTGGGCACCCTCAGAGGCTTTGGCGTGGCTGCTGCCGATCCCACCCTGACCTATCCGGCTGTACCTGCAGCGGTGACCAAAGCGTTGGATAAAGCCAAGCTGTCAATAGCGGATATGGACCTGATTGAGATTCAGGAAGCATTTGCCGTCCAAGTGCTGGCCGACGCTAAACTTATGGGCCTTGATAAAGCCCAACTCAATGAAAAGGTGAACATTAACGGTTCAGGCATTTCCCTGGGACACCCCATTGCGGCTACCGGTACCATGCGCATGGTGAGTCTGCTACATGAAATGCAGCGTCAAAAGGCGCACTACGGCCTGGAAACGATCTGCGGAGGCGGCGGGCAGGGCATATGCGCCATAGTGGAACGGTCCAAGGACTGAATTGACGAGGTGGCATGAGTGTTAAAGAGGATATTTATCGCGGCATTCGAAAAGCGATCATCGATGAAAGCCTGAGCCCTGGCGAGCGCCTAGTTGAAGCGAATCTGTGCAAAGAGTTCGGGGCAAGCCGCGGCCCGGTCAGGGAAGCGTTCACACAATTGAACCGCGAAGGGTTTGTCGAGTTGATCCCCAACAAGGGTGCCGTGGTGACCAAAATTTCCGTTCAGGACCTCAGGGATTATTATACCCTGGTCGCCATGCTTGAGAGCAAGGCAGTTGAATGGGCCATTCCCGGTTTAAACCCGAGCGATGTGACAGCTCTGACGGCAATCAATCAGGATATGGCCAAAATTGTCGCCAACGATGAAGAGGATTGCCTGCAGGCCTGGACCCGGAAAAACATGCAGTTTCATCGCTTTTTTTGGGAAAAAAGCGGTAATCTCAAACTCGTGGAACAGATTCAGGAGATGAGACAGCGCATTCTGCGATATCGCTACACTTCCTTGATGGTGTCTTCTTTCAGTGATTATCTCGGCGATCATGAGGCCATTATTGCGGCGGTGAAAGATAAGGACGCCCACAGGGCCAGCCTGATCATGCGCCAGCATATCCTGCGGGCACTGGATGTGCTGCTGAAACATTTTGCACGTCTACCCGGTCGGAGTATTTACGGATAGGGCCGTTAACTCATCTGTTTTTCGGAATCACCGCATTGCCTTTTTATGGTAGCCGATAAAATAATCGCTCTGAGCGATTAACAGTTTAAGCATCTATTTTTACCGGAGGGCTGGTGATTGGAAAAATTAATAAATACGTAAAAAATTGCGAAAGGAAAATATCATGAGAAATCTTCCAGGGCACGTTTTCCATCGTCGATTGGGAAGCCCCTTGCCCATGGTTGAAAAAGCCGAAGGAATGTGGATTGAAGATTCAAAAGGCCACCGCTATCTTGATGCCAGTGGGGGAGCCATTGTTTTAAACACAGGCCATTGCAGAGAGGAAATCGCACGAGCTGTTTATGATCAGATTCTTCGAAGCGATTATGTACACCCCACTATTTTTTCGACTTCCGTAGTGGAAAAACTGGCGGATGGCCTGGCAAAGCACGCGCCTTCGGGCATTGAACGTTTTTATTTTCTTTCCGGCGGCGGCGAGGCGATAGAGACCGCCATCAAGATGGCAAGGCAAATTCATCTGGATAACGGCCGACCTCACCGAATTCGGCTCATCTCCCGCTGGAAATCCTACCATGGACTGACCATGGGCGCATTGTCCGCGACGGGCCGTACGACTTTCCGAAGTCCATATGTTCCGTTCTTGAATGATGCCATACATATTCCACCGCCATACTGTCTCAGGTGCTCATACGGTCTGAAATATCCGGAATGCGGTTGTCGCTGTGCCCTGGCCCTTGAGGAAACGATTCAAAATGCCGGGCCGGAGACTGTCTCCGCTTTTCTGGCGGAAACGGTGAGCGGAGGGACTCTGGCGGCATACCCGCCACCCCCCGAGTACTTTTCCATCATCCGGAAGATTTGTGATCAATACAATGTATTGCTTATTCTCGACGAGGTTATGTGCGGGCTGGGCAGAACCGGCCGCTGGTTTGCATCCGAGCACTTTGGAGTGGTTCCGGATATCGTGACCATGGGCAAGGGATTGGGTGGCGGCGCGATCGCTCTTTCCGCCGTGGGGGTGCAGTCCAAACATTATGAGGCCATTTGCCGGGAAAGCGGCATCTTTGTTCATGGCGGTACTTTCACTCACCATGGCCCGGCCGCGGCCGCCGGTTTAGCCGTTATTCGTATCCTTGAAAGGGAAAAGCTTGTGGAACGCGCAGCCCGTTATGGAGAAATTTTCGGCGAAAAATTGAGAAGGGGCCTCTCCGATCATCCTAACGTTGCCGATATCCGGGGGATAGGCTTTCTCTGGGGGGTTGAATTTGTAAAGAACAAGGAGACCCTTGAACCTTTCTCGCGCCGGGAAAAAGTAGTTGAAAAACTTTGGGAAAGCATCTTTCAAAAAGGTGTCGTCATGTACAAGTCAACCGGTCTTGCCGGAACGGATGGAGATGCTTTGCTAATCGGCCCCTCCTTTATCATTGGAGAAGATGAGATGGATGTTATCGTTAATGCTATCGCTCAGGCATTGACGGAAACCCTGGGGTAACCTCATGGTAATTCATAAAAGTTATAGTTCAAGCAAAGCGATTCGATCACATAAAGGGCATTCGGTAGGCAGGAGGTAAAATATGTATGGATGGACGAACAGGATTCTGCGGGTCAATCTGACTACTGGCAATATCAGCCGTGAGAAGCAGGATTCTAAGATCGCAAGAGATTATATCGGCGGGCGAGGTTTGGGTGTCTATTATATGCTAAAGGAAGTCGAACCGACTTGTGACCCCTTAGGGCCTACCAACAAGCTGATCATGACTACCGGGCCTTTGACGGGGACCCGTGCGCCAACCGGGGCAAGATACATGGTCACGACTAAATCTCCATTGACAGGTGCTCTGACCTGTTCCAATTCAGGGGGGTATTTCCCTGCGGAACTCAAAAAAGCCGGCTATGACGTGGTCATCATCGAGGGTCAAGCAGCCGAACCGGTTTATCTCTGGATCAAAGGTGATGAAGCTGAACTCAGATCCGCAAAACATCTGTGGGGTAAAACAACGCACGAAACCGATTATGCCTTGCGAGCGGAGACGGATGCCAAAGCGAAAACATCCGTCATCGGGCCGGCAGGGGAAAAACAGGTCCTTTTCGCTTCAATTATGAACGATAAAAATCGTGCTGCCGGCCGATCAGGCGTTGGAACGGTTATGGGTGCTAAAAAACTGAAGGGCCTGGTCGTACGTGGTAAAAGAAAAGTGCCCATGGCAGACGAGGAGAAATTTAAACAGGTTAATGCCAAATACCGAGGGGTGTTTAAGGAAGTTACGAAAGGCAACCCTTATCCCCTGAGAGTATATGGCACAGCGATTACTTCGGTAGGTACCCAGGCAAACGGTCTGTTTCCGACGCGTAATTTCCAATATGGAACCTTTGACGGATGGGAATCCATCTCTGGTGAAGCACTGACTGAAAAGTATCTTGTCAAAGCAAAAGCTTGTTACAGCTGCCCCATTGGCTGCGGCAGGTTGACCAAGATACCCGACGGCCCATTTAAGGGTGAGGGGGAAGGACCCGAGTATGAGACGATCTATTCTTTTGGATCCGACTGCGGCGTGGATGATCTGGCTCCTCTTACCAAGGCCAACTACATATGCAATGAATTGGGAATGGACACCATCGGTATGGGATCGGTCATTGCCTGTGCCATGGAGCTTGTAGAAAAGGGGTATTTGAAAGAATCTGAAATCGGGCGGTCTCTACAATGGGGAAATGGAGAAGCCATGGTAGAATTAACCCGTCAAACCGGATATCGGGAAGGGTTTGGTGAGATCCTGGCGGAAGGCAGCCTGAGGATGGCAACTCGCTACGGGCATCCTGAATTGGCCATGGTTTCAAAGGGGCAGGATTTTGCTGGCTATGATCCCAGAGGTTGCCAAGGAATGGGTCTTGGATATGCCACTTCACCCATTGGGGCTTCCCACATGCGGGCGGATTCGCCTTATTTTGAACTGCTGGGCGTTCCCGTCAAACTTGACCCCCAGACCTGGTACGACAAACCGCCGATAATGGTCAAATGGCAGGATGTTTTCTCTATTTTTGATGCTGCCGGCATATGTGTTTTCTTTTCCATCCGGTACTTGGTTGAACCCACACTGGAGATCCGCCCCAGGCCCATTATGGAATTTCTCAACGCTGCTACCGGTGCCAATTATACCTTGGAGGAGTTGGAAAAAGCAGGTGAGCGGATCTTTAATGCGGAGCGGTTGTTTCTTGTTAAAGCCGGGTTTTCCAGAAAAGACGACAGTTTGCCGCCAAGAATGACCGAAGAGCCGATGCCCAGTGGACCGGCCAAGGGCCTGGTCTGCCACTTGGACGAGATGCTGGATCAATATTATAAACTCAGAGGGTGGAGCAACGACGGCATACCTGGTGAAGATAAGCTGCATGATTTAGGGCTGGATAAATTTATCGAGACTGGCCGATAAAAATACCATAAAACGAATTACTCTCGCAAAAGGAGAGATAGCTATGGAGAATATTCACTTTCATGTCGATGAAACCGAATGGCAGACCTTGCCTGAACAGGCGTGGCGGGCATATCTCTTTAAAGAACTTTTAAATAGACATAAAGGCGGCTCAAGGGAATACATCTTCGGATTTGCTGAGGTTGCTGGTGGTGGGAAACTCCCACCGCATACCCACCGCCATGAGTTGGCGCTACATTTCCTTTCAGGAAAAGCAAAAGTTAGATTGGGAAAACAGACTGTCGAACTGGAGTCAAACTCAGGCGCGTTTTTTCCTGCAAACAAACCCCATTCAATCGAAGCGCTTGGCTCGGAACCTTTACAATAATTTACACCTATTCGTGCCCTGAAGTGCCCCAGATACTTGACAGAAAACTTGCTTCCGAGGTAGAGGTAAATTTAGTCGACATTCTCAATAAGCCCAAAACTCGTTGGGCCATCAGTGATGAATTTGAGACATGGGTACCTGTAGAATTATCAAAAGGGTACAAATTGAAATCCCAATATTTGTTTGACCGAAAACGAGGAAATACCCAGGAGATGGCTGCATCTATCTTTGATACTGAAGTTTATTATATTATTTCCGGACATGGCGTTATGTACGTGGCTGATTCAGAATATGTTATCACCCCGGGATCGGCCCTCTATCTCGAGCCGAATATTGTTCATGGCATTGATAGTCTCGGAAAGGAACCGCTCCATACCATGGTTATTTTTGGAGAGCAGGTGCTCGATGAATGGACCCCGGTCGAGCAAATTTATACCGAGGTCCGAAAGTCCCGTTAAGGTTTTATCTATATGGCCACAACTGATGGTCTCGAAAAAGCTTTTTCAAGCTACAAAATGTCAGCGGGGCTAAATCTATTGACTATGCGAAATGAAGTATCATGTAAAACCCGGTAAAGCTTTAGCCGAGGCCCGATAATGAAAATACAAAACCAACTGATGGTCAACCTTTGGAAATATGCGCCCTCAGGCGAGGCAGGTACTTTTCAGCTCGACTGTAATTTTGGAGATACCGCCGGCAGCGTCGTTGAATTTTTAAACATTCCTTTCAATGTGCAAAAGATGGCTCTGGTCAACGACCGCCATGCTGACGAGGAGACAAATTTCTCCGATAGGGACGCGTTAATCCTTTATCCCGCTATGGCAAGGGGTATTTGGGAATAAAATACCGAAAAGGGTTGTACACCCTTTTCGGTCAAGGAGGTGAAACCAGGAAAAAATATTATAATCAAATAGTTGTCGGGCTCTCACAATTTTTGGAAGTAGTAAACAAACTCAAAACTAACAGTTGCTCGAGGTCGGGCGATGGAAGTTGATAGAGGTGTATCCATGAAACGAAATTTACAAGCGGGTAAAAAACAAAGTGGAGGTTTTAGCCTTAACGTCTTTAACGATGATGAGTGCAATGAAATACATCTGGCCACTTTAGAAGTTCTCGAAAAAACGGGTGTATTCGTTGAAGATGAAGAGGCTATGGAGGTACTTCATGGCGGTGGAGCCATTATTGATTCAAAAAATAAAATTGTAAAATTCCCCTCTTATTTGGTGGAAGATGCAATCCGTTCAGCTCCTTCAAAATTTATTGCAGCTGGACGAATTCCTGAGAGAGATATCGTTCTGGGAAATAATCGGGTTTCATTCACTAACTTTGGTGAAGGAATCGTTATCAAGGACCTCTACACCGGTGAGCTCAGAGAGACCACTAAATCAGATGCCAAAGATGCTGCTAAAATTATAGACTATCTGAGCAATGTGGATACCTATGAAAGAGCCGTGGGGTCCCTTGATAAGCCACCTGAAGTGCAATCACTCCATAACGCCGAAGCATCTCTGACCAATACGACGAAACACCATTGGTTGGGGCCTCAAAATGGTTACCTGGCCAGAAAAATTGTGGAAATGTGCGCAGCTATCGTTGGAGGCAAAGACAAACTAAAAGAGCGTCCATTGCTGACATTTCTGACTTCTCCAATAAGCCCTCTCAAACTACCAAGAGAATTCTGTGAAATCGTCATTGAGGCTGCTCGGTCCGGCCTGGGTCTTAACATATGCTCGATGGCCATGTCCGGCGGATCGACTCCGGTTACCCTGGCCGGAACTCTGGTCGTTCATAATAGTGAAGTCCTCTCGGCCCTTGTCCTTAATCAGCTAACGCGCAAAGGAGCACCTGTGGTTTATGGGAGTTCGACGTGCGCCTTGGATTTGAGATTTGCCTCTGCATCGGTCGGTACCCCTGAATTAGCCAAGATAAGTGCGGCCGTGGCGCGTTTAGCGCGCTACTATAGTTTGCCATGCTTTGTTGCCGGTGGATAGAGCGATAACAAAACTTCTGATGCCCAGACCGGTCATGAAAAGACGCTCACCGCCCTCTCAGCAGCGTTGGCAGGGGCCAACGTTATATATGGGTTGGGAATGATAGAAAGTGGCATTACTTTCGATTATAGCCAACTGGTTATGGATAATGAGTTTGCCAGTATGATTAAGCATATGGTCGAAGGAATCCCTGTCAATGACGAAACACTGGCTGTCGATGTGATTAAAGAGATAGGACCTTTTAAGGATTTTATAAGCCATGCTCATACATTTAAACATATGAAAACGGCATCACAATCACAACTGATCGACCGGAGAACACGAGACGCATGGCAAGCCTTGGGTGGAAAAGATATATACCAGAGATCACGCGAGAAAGCGAAGGCAATTCTGGAAACATACCAGCCGGAGCCACTGCCTGAAAACGTTATTGAAAATATCCGATCGATTGTTAAAAGTGCGGAAGAGGAATTGGGTGTGTCTGGAAAATAATGCAGAATCATTGTTTTGGAAAAGAATATAGCCGGGCATTATTCAACTTTGTCCTAATGATTTAACTTTACTGCATTGCGACGTGACAATCGGTTACTCAAGGTTTTTCCTGGCGGTAACACTGCCGGGCCACCAGGTTTTTAGGCGCGTTGCAGCATTCGAAGAAAACCGGTTCCGCAAGAACTCTATTCAAAACGGAAAAAAAGGAAATAATGCGATGGAAATAGAAAATATTGTCATTGTGAGTGCAGCTCGTACGCCCATAGGGCGATATCTTGGGGCCTTACGCGAGGTGCCGGCGGTCGAAAAGAAAAAAAATGGGGATTTATGCCAAGGGGCCTTTGCTGGTGATTGATACGGATGAGTCGCCGCGTTGCAACACATCGGCGGAGAAACTGTCGAAGCTGCCGGCTGTTTATCCGGAAGGGATCTGTACGGCGGGAAACTCCTCTACGGAAAATGACGGCGCAGCCGCGGTGGTGGTCATGACGGAAACCAAGGCCGAAGAATTGGGCATCGAACCTATGGCCGTTTTGTGATCATTTGCGGTAGCTGCATCCGATTCAGCTCTGACGTACCCGGCGGTTCCCGTATCCGTGAATAAGGCTCTAAGAAAAGCCGATCTGTGCATCTCGGACATCGATTTGATCGAAATTCAGGAAGCCTTTGCTTCCCAGGTGCCGGCGGACGCCAATCTAATGGGCATTACAAATGATGATCTTGAAGCAAAAGTAAACGTCAATGGATCGGGCATCTCCTTAGGCCATCCCATTGCCGCAACCGGGGCCATGAGAATAGCATGGATTTATGGATATTTCCGTATGCCTGCGCCTTCGCGCCTTGCCGGTCAGGCGTCGCAACATTTAAAATTACCAACTTGTTTTTGTGCGAATGCTGAAAAGAAACAGTGTTTCGAGAGAGGAATTTAACCATGGGTCTGGAAGATAAAAGAGTGCACAAAGGTGTGGAAAAAGGCGCGCCATTTGAAATAACGGTAGATGGAAAGAAGATCATTGCTTACCAGGGGGAAACCGTCGGGGCCGCTTTAATGGCCGCGGGTCAGCGGACCCTTCGTTATACAGATAAAAAAAAACGCCCCCGGGGTCTGTATTGCGGTATAGGGCTGTGCCAGGAGTGTCGGATGGTAATAAATGGCGTAGCTAATACCCAGGCATGCCAGACACTTGCCACTCCGGGATGTCGGGTTGAAACCCAAAAAAGTGAGAAGAAAAGGGGAATTGAAAATTGAAAGAAGCGGAACTTGCAATCATCGGTGGAGGGCCGGGCGGTATTGTCGCGGCCATTGAAGCTGCAAAAGCCGGGGTAATGGTAACGCTGCTGGATGAAAATCCGAGACCTGGAGGACAAATCTACCGTCAGTTTGAAAAAGGTTTTAAAGTAACCGATCCCGAGGTATTGGGAGGGGATTACGAAAAGGGTCTGGACCTGTTGAATCAATTCAGTTCCCTGGGTGATAAAATCAAATATATGAATAACGCCACAGTTTGGGGGATATTTGATAACAATACGCTGGCGTTCGCCCGCAATGGTTTTTCTTCAAGTCTCAGTTACGGGAAATTGCTTGTGGCAAATGGTGCTTACGATCGGCCGGTTCCTTTCCCGGGATGGACATTGCCCGGTGTTCTGACTGCAGGGGGAGCGCAAAAGTTAGTCAAAACAGAGCGTATCCTTCCTGGTAAAAAAATACTGATTGCCGGCACAGGGCCGCTGCAACTTGTGCTTGCACACCAGATCCTTGCTGCCGGGGGCAAAATCGAGGCTATCCTTGAAGCAGGCAATCTCAACAAGAATTGGTTCCAGGGCCTGAGAGGGATATGGGGAAACTGGGATTACCTAAAGGAAGGCTGGAAATACCTGCGCAGTATTCAAAAATCCGGTGTTCCCCTGTTGCACAATCATATTATCCTTGAAGCACGTGGTGATGGTCAAGTGGAAGAAGCCGTATTTGCAAAAGTTGATGAAAACTGGAGACCAAAACCCGGTACGGAGCGTACCGTAAAAGTAGACACCATCTGTTCGGGATACGGCCTTGTTCCCTCAACAGAGTTAACCATGCTAGCAGAATGCGAACATAAATATGATAATCTTCTCGGTGGTTATATTCCGGTGCGCAACGAGAACATGGAAACCACGGTACCGGGAATCTATGCGGTTGGTGACGGTGCCGGAGTGGCCGGAAGCAAGGTTGCCATTGAGCAGGGTCGTATTGCAGGTACGGCTATAGCCTGCTCTCTGGAGCGTATTTCAAAAGCTTTTGCCGACAAGTCTATAAAACACGCCCGAAAGCGTTTGAACAGATACAACCGATTACGCAAGGTGCTTGACCAAATCAGTATGCCGAGGGCAGGTCTTTACGAATTGGCAAGGGATGATACCGTCATATGTCGATGTGAGGAGATCACGCTCAAGGAAATTAAAACAGCAATGGCGGATAGCACGACCCAGGTAAAGGACCTCAAGCGAAAAACGCGTGTGGGCATGGGGCCGTGTGAAGGTCGAATGTGCGGGCCTGCTTTGATTGAGATTCTAAGGAATCATTCGAACACTTCCCCTGAGGGACATGGATATTTGAATCCACGACCACCAATCAAGCCGATAGCCCTTGGTGTGCTGGCTGCCGGACAACAAAAGTTGGAAATCTAACAAAAAAACAAGGATGCTTTATATGTTTCCTGAAGAAGCTGAAGTCGTTGTTATCGGAGGCGGGGTCATTGGTTCTTCTACTGCCTATTTTTTAGCACAAGCCGGAATAGACGTTGTCCTGGTTGAAAAAGGTTATCAATCAGGGGAAGCATCTGCAGCCAATTCCGCTTTTGTATGGACAATAACGAGAAAGGCGGGAATCGATATCAGGCTGTCCATGCATAGCCGTAGATTGCATCAGCAGCTTCAAAAAGAACTGGACATGGATTTTGAATATGTATGCAATGGCGGGCTGCTTGTCATAAATGACGAAAAACAGATGTCTTATGTCGAGGACCATGTCCGGAAAAGAACTGAAGACGGATTTCCGCTGGAAATAATTGATGCTAAACAAACACTGGAATTAGAACCTCTTCTTTCAAAGGAAAAAACCATCGGTGCTGTTTTCAGTCCAGTTGATGGAACCACCAACCCTATTTTTCTCGGGGTAGCATTAAATTTACAAGCCAAAAAACTTGGCGCAATAATCTGTCACCATACAGAAGTCCTGGGAATTGAAGTTATGGGTGGTAAAGTCAAGGGGGTTATTACGGATAAGGGGACAATTAAAACCAATACTGCAGTGAATGCTGCAGGAACCTGGGGAGGCGCCATTGGGGCGATGGTCGGGCTCAAAGTGCCGATCACTCCCTTTCAAATGGCTGTTTTGGTCACTGAACAGTTGCCGCCTTGCGTATCTCACCCAATAATGGGTGCTTCTTATATGGTAGAAGAAGATGCAGGGGAAAAAGGAGAACTGGGATGTGGTCTTATCGTAAGTCAACAAACCTCGGGGAATTTGCTGATTGGAAACAGTTGGCGGAACGCAGGATACGATCAAAGGACTAGTCAGGAAGAGATAGAGCTCATGGCAAGAGTAAATGTCGGTTCCATGCCGTCGTTGAAAAATGTTCGTGTAATTCGTTCCTATGCGAATTTTTTTCCCCATACGGATGACGACCTGCCGATTCTGGGTAAAGTCGATGGGATCGAAGGATTCATCATGGCGTGTGGTCATAATGGACATGGTGTTGGTCTGGGGCCCGGATCCGGGAAATTGATTCAGGAATTGATATGTGAAGGTAAAACAGCCATCTCTCTTGATGAATTGAGTCTGTCTCGATTTTATTCAAAATGATAATAGAATTTTATCTCGTCATATATTTTGCATTCTTGAGATTGATTCTTTCAAAAGAACAGCATGGTGTTTACCGATTATAACGATTTTATCAGAATTAATCAATATGGAAATAAAAGGTAATGTTTTTCACCGCAAACTTGATCGTTGTCTTCCGCTGGCGACAAAGGCTCAAGATCTTTGGATCCATGACGATCAAGGCAACCGCTATCTGGACGCCAGCGGCGGTCCGCTGGTCGTAAACCTGGGCCATGGCCGTAAAGAGATTGCAGAGGCGATTTATAATCAGATTCTCAATTGCGATTACACCCATCCCACCATGTTTACCACCTCGGCTGTCGAGGATCTGGCCGCATCACTTGCCGCTCATTCGCCGCCGGGCATCGATCGGTTCTATTTTATGTCCGGCGGTGCCGAAGCGGTGGAAACGGCCATTAAGATGGCCCGGCAGATTCACCTGGAAAACGGGCGTCCCCAGCGCTTTCAACTCATTTCAAGATGGCAATCCTATCACGGGCTGACCCTCGGCGCTCTGGCTGCCACCGGGCGTACAGCGTTTCGATCGCCCTATGCCCCGATGTTGAAAGATGTCTGCCACATTCCCGCACCCTATTGCCTGCGCTGTTCATTTGGTCTGCACTATCCGGACTGCAAACTCAAGTGTGCCCTGGCCCTTGAGGAAGCCATAGAAAACCTCGGACCGGAAACCGTCTCGGCCTTTATCGCGGAAACCGTCTCCGGCGCTACCCTGGCCGCAGCGCCTCCTCCGCCGGGCTATTTCGAAACGATTCGTAAAATCTGTGATCACTACAATGTACTGCTGATCCTTGATGAAATACTGTGCGGCCTTGGCCGCACCGGACGCTGGTTTGCCGCCGAACATTACGGCGTGGTCCCCGATCTGATCACCATGGGCAAAGGCCTGGGGGGCGGCACCATCGCCATTTCCGCCGTAGGGGTTCAGGGGCGGCATTTCGACGCGATCTGCAACGGCAGCGGACACTTTGTGCATGGGGGTACCTTTTCGCACCACAACGTCGCTGCCGCCGCCGCAAATGCCGTAATCCGCATTATCGAAAAAGAAAATCTGATCCATCGGGTTGATCGCTATGGAAAAATTATTGAACAAAAATTAAACCAGGCCCTGTCCGGCCATCCTCATGTTGCCGATATCCGCGGCAAGGGTTTTTTATGGGGGATTGAATTCGTCCGGGATAAAACCACACTCGAGCCCTATCCCCGCAAAGAGAAAATAGCAGAAAGGATCTGGAAAAATCTGTTTGACCGCAAGGTGCTGGCGTACAGCGCCTCCGGCTTTGCAGGAAGCAACGGGGACGCTATCATCTACGGTCCGCCCTTTACCATGTCCGGTGAGCAGATAGATTTTATTGTCGCTGCCCTTGAGCAAGCGGTTGAGGAGGTGCTTGGGAACAACTGAGATGCCGGAGACTGAAAACTGAAACCGACAACAAATAGCAGGACACCCCATCATTTTAGCATAATCATCAAAAATCGGGAGGTGAACTATGTACGGCTGGAGTAATAAAATTCTCAGGGTAGATTTAAGCAATGGAAAAGTAACCTGGGAAAAAATAGCGCTGGATGTTGCAAGGGATTATCTTGGAGGCAGAGGTCTTGGAATATACTATCTGCTGAAAGAGTTAGCTCCCTCGTGTGATCCCCTGCAGCCGGAAAATCGCCTGATTTTCAGCCTGGGTCCATTGACCGGAACAAAGGCACCGACTGCCGCGCGGGCCATGGTGACCACCAAATCACCTCTGACCGGCGCCTTGACCTGTTCCAATACCGGTGGATATTTTCCCGCGGAACTGAAAAAAGCAGGCCTTGATCTGCTGATATTCCAGGGACGGGCATCAGGGCCTGTTTATCTATGGATCAACAACGATCATATCGAGTTGCGCCAGGCCGATCATATCTGGGGCAAAACCACCCATGAAACAGATGCTGCTTTGCGCCGGGAGACGAACGCCAGTGCAAAAGTGGCCAGCATCGGCCCGGCCGGGGAAAATTTAGTGCGTTTTGCCGCCATAATGAATGACAAGGATCGGGCTGCCGGGCGTGCTGGGGTCGGTGCGGTGATGGGTTCGAAAAACCTCAAGGCCATTGTTGTCAAGGGGGATGGCAAAGTTGCACTGTGGGACCCGGAAGGGTTTAAGGCTGCCAATAAAAAGTATCGCAAAAAATTTAAAGATTCATTAGAAGGGGGGAAGTCCGGGTTGAATCTCTATGGCACGGCGGCGACCATTACCGGTACCCAGACGGCCGGATGCCTGCCCACCCGGAACTGCCAGCAGGGCACCTTTGAAAATTGGGAGCGCATCAGCGGTCAGGCACTCACCCGGGATTTTCTGGTCACTTCCAAGGCATGCTTCAGTTGCCCCATCGGGTGCGGCCGGGTGACAAAGGTGGATGAGCCGGAGTTCCAAGGTCGGGGAGAAGGCCCTGAATATGAAACCATCTATTCCATGGGCAGCATGTGCGGTATCGATAACATGGCCGCACTGACCAAGGCCAATTACCTGTGCAACGAACTGGGAATGGATACCATCAGCATGGGAGCGACCCTTGCCTGTGCCATGGAGCTGTCCGAAAGCGGGTATCTGCCGGAAACAGATACGGGGAAGCGATTGAAATTCGGAGATGCCCAGGCCCTGGTGGAATTTACGCGAAAGACAGCTATCCGTGAAGGGTTCGGTGAATTGCTGGCCGAAGGCAGTCTGAGGCTTGCCGGGAAATACGGCCACCCCGAAATGGCCATGGTCTCCAAGGGCCTGGAATTTGCCGGCTACGACCCCAGGGGAGAGCAGGGCATGGGGCTGGCCTACGCGACTTCGCCCATCGGCGCATCCCACATGCGCGGTGACCCGGCATACATCGAACTGCTGGGGGTGCCCATGCTAATAGATCCCAAAACCTGGGAGGACAAACCGCAGATCGTCAAAGATTTCCAGGATGTATTTGCCGTCATTGACGCTGCCGGTCTGTGCGTATTTTTTTCAGTCCGGAATTTATGCACACCTACAAAGGATATTCGTCCCGACGGCATTCTGGATCTTGTCAACACCGCAACCGGTGCCGATTATACCCTGGAAGAGCTGGTCCGGGTGGGGGAGCGCATCTGTAACGCCGAAAGAATGTTCCTGTTGAAAGCCGGTTTTTCGAGAAAAGACGACAATCTGCCCATCCGCATCCTGAAAGAACCCTTGCCGGACGGCCCCGCAAAGGGGATGGTTTGTCATTTGGATGAAATGCTCAGCGTCTATTACAAACTGCGCCAGTGGAATCCGGACGGTATTCCGCTGCAGGAGAAACTTATGGAACTCGGATTGAACTGAAGCCGATTGTGTCATGTCCGTAAAGGCGATCATCCAAGCCGGGTAGATCCCGAAACCCGTAGCCGGAATTTGGCATTAAGGTCGTTTTATATCAGCCTTGCCGGGCTATATACTAAGAAACGCGGCACTTCTTTTTAAAATCAAAAAAAATCAGAAAACCATTAAACATGGAGGGAAAAAATGGCTCAGCAAGAAAAATTAATCGGGGAAATTGGCCAAATGTGGGAAATCTATGAAAAATGTATGCCTGATGTCGCCCGTGCCTATAATGAATTGCCTATGGCGGTGTATAAGGACGGTGCGCTATCCGGCAAAGTCAAGCGACTGATGGCCTTGAGTGGTGCTCTGGTGCACGGCTGCAGGGCATGCATACTTTATCAAACGGAGGAAGCGTTGGCCTTGGGCGCTACAGCGAAAGAGATTTTGGAAACCTGCGCCGTGGCGATCTCTTTGGGCGGTACAATGGGATCCGGAGAGACAACCCGTGTCGTTCAGTTTTTAGAGGAGAAAGGGCTTTTGGATGGGCTAAAGCAGGGCAACTAATTAAATCACAACCTTTTTGTCTTTGCAGCAGCGTTTCTGCTCATGGGTGGCAGTTGATTTAGGAAAAACAATAAATGAAAAAAATAACATTTGTAATCGGCGGTTGCCGGAGCGGCAAAAGCCGGCACGCGATTGAACTGGCGGAAAAGGTGCCTGGGACCCAAAAGGCCTTTGTTGCCACGTGTATCCCCCGGGATGAGGAGATGAACCAGCGGGTAGCCCGTCACAGGCAGGAGCGCAGTTCAAGCTGGATTACCCTGGAAGTCCCGGTCCGCCTGGCAGATACCATCCGGCAAAAAAGCACCCAATATGATCTGATGCTCATCGATTGTTTGACGCTCTGGATGAGTAATCTGCTGTTGGAAACCGAAGATTTTGAAACCATCGACCGGCATGTGACGGATTTGACCCTGGCGCTTGAAAACGTTCAATGTCCGATTATACTGGTTTCCAATGAAGTCGGCACGGGTATTGTTCCAGAAAACCGTCTGGCCCGTCTGTTCAGGGACGCTACCGGGTTTTCCAATCAGAAGGTGGCCGCCTGTGCGGATGAGGTGGTCTGGATGGTGGCCGGAATATCGGTGAAGATTAAATAAAAAATACGAAATAAGAAGCGTTTAATGAAAAAACTAATTGCCGCCATTCAGTTTATTACCATCCTTCCAATAGGAAAACCCGGCACGTATGACCCGATGGGAATGATTGCATTTTTCCCTCTGGTGGGTCTTTTACTGGGGGGCATCGTATCTGTTTTTGACATGGTGATTCTTCACATCTGGTCCCCTATGGTGGTCTCGCTGCTGGACGTAATTCTTCTTATCTGGTTAACCGGGTCTCTTCATCTGGATGGTCTGGCAGATACGGCGGACGGGCTTTACGGAAACCGGCCAAAAGAAAAAGCCCTTGCCATCATGAAAGACAGCCGGGTTGGTGCCATGGGGCTTGTGGCTGTTTTTTGCGGGCTCTCCGTCAAATGGGCCGGTTTGGCTGAAATTTCCATTCACCGCAGCCTGTTGCTCCTGATTATTCCCGTTTATGCCAGAAGTTCCATGCTTTTCGGTATCCGTTTTCTGGAGTACGGCCGGTCCGAAGGTGGAACCGGTCACGGGGTTTTCGTAGAAAAACTGGTCGCCAGTTCTTTTTGGGGTCTTTTAATTCCAGTAATGTTATCCTTTTTTCTGGGATGGCGCTTCGTCGCGCTGAATCTCGGGTTCGTCATCATTGTCACATACACACTCATATTTTACCGGCGCCGGATCGGGTGTATTACCGGTGACATGCTCGGCGCCATGACCGAAGTCACCGAGGCCGGTCTTTTTCTTCTGGCGGCAGCCTTGAGTATGGCAGGTTGAAGTTTCACTATTTTTCCCACCTTTTCCCGCAGCAGCATACTATCCAATCTTTCTTAATTCGGAACCAGACGAGGATTGTCAGTCATTTCCGCTGCCGCTCTGAAGCGGTGGGCAAGGATGGTGTCCATAATCATCTGGGTGAGATGGTAAACAATAGGCGGTATCATGGCGACAGGGAAAGAGGCGCTGAAATACCCGGCCCAGACGATATAGGCGATGGTCAGTGTTTTCTGGGAGGTGTGGATTGTAAAAGCGGTGGTGGAAGGCTGGTCCAGCCGTATCAGGCGGCTGATGGCAAAGTTCATCAAAAGGATGATGCCGTGCAGTAGAATCATAAACATGAAAATAAAGATAATCTTAAATCCCAGTTGGGATATTTTGCCCGTTGAACTGGCAACGGCATTAAATATGATCAGCAGCACAATCAGTTGGGAGAATATTGAAAAATATTTTTTAAAAGGAGCGATGACCCGGCTGATTTTTATCCTGAGAATCTGGCCCAGCAAGGTAGGGAGCATCACAATCACCAGAAGGCTTTTCATCATCTTCAGCACCGGCAGATCAATACTGTGGCCGAATTGAAGGAGAATGTTCAATGCCACCGGAATGGTGAATATGGAAAGGAAATTGGTGACCACACAGATAAAGAGGCTCAACGGGATGTTACCGCGGCCGATGGCGGTCAGCACGGTGCCCGAGGCGATGGTTGCCGGAACAACGGCTGCGATACACGTTCCCACCAGAAAGCCTGGATTATTTTTAAAGAAAAAAGTTCCCAGAACATAGGCAATCATCGGAATCAGGACCAGGGAGGAAAGAATTGCAGAGCTCAAGGTCTTGAAATTTCTGACCTCATCGATGATCGTGCTGGTTTTCATCTGCAGGCCTGTGATCAGAAAAGCGATAAAAATGCCGGTTTTAAGCAGGTTCCACTGCTTTATTTTGATACCGATGATCGGAAAATTAAATGCGATTACGGACACGATGGCAATGCCGATGAAAAACCAGTATTTGGGTAGAAAATTTTTCATGTTACAGTAAATTTTTTCCGTAAAGGATTCAGCAAAGGATTATGCCGGGAGACTATTACGCATTCCATTAAAAAATAGCAAGATAATTCTTGGAATTTATAAAAGGACGAACCTGCATTGGGAAGGAGAAGTGGGAAACCTAAAATTGATAAAAAGCGGGGGCTGGTCCTAAAGGCGACCGAAGCTAGAACCAACCCCATCTTTTGAAACTTTTTTGTATTGTCACCTTTATAAGACGGCTTCTTTGCCCATGGCATCTGCCGTCAGCATAGCGTCAACTACGGCATCGGGTGTAACAGGAAACGGCATGTTCACCATAAAAGTGCCTTTGGCGCAGGCTTTTTCGCCCACGGGCATTAGTTTTTGGCGGTTGCTGTCGCCAAGCCCGAGATGGGCAAGTGTTGTCGGTAGGCCGATGGACATGCAAAAATCAATGACTTCATCAAGCATATCCGATACGGCATCTTGAAGAATCAGTTGTGTAATCGTTCCGAAAGCGACTTTCTCGCCATGATAATAGCTGTGGGTTTCCTCCAGGGCGGTCAGGCCGTCGTGAATGGAGTGGGCTGCTGCCAGCCCCCCGCTTTCAAATCCCAGGCCCGAAAGAAGGATATTGGCCTCGATAATTTTTTCCATGGCCGGTGTTACCGCATCTGCCCGGCAGGCGGCTATGGCAGCCAGGCCATATTCTAAAAGGTTTTCATAACAGGCTTGAGCGATCATAAGGGCGGCTTCGGTGCAGGTGCCGTCGACACAGTTGGGTGCCTTTGTCAGGCTGCACGCTTCGGCTTCAAACCAGGTGGCCAGTGCATCTCCCATGCCTGATACCAGAAGACGTTCAGGGGATTTTGCAATAATTTTGCTGTCCACAAGGACTATTTCGGGATTTTTTGATGATGATTTAATTATTTCGACCACACCGTCTGGTGTATACACGATGGCGCAGGCACTGCACGGGGCATCGGTAGCTGCGATGGTCGGGATGATCACCACTGGCAGATTCTGTCGCCATGCCGTCACTTTTGCAGTATCCAGGGCCTTGCCGCCACCGGCTCCTACGATTACATCGGCATTGTGATGTTGCGCCTCCTTTTGTATTCAGCCGTCTGCTGTTGTGCTGCGGCCTGTATCGATCCCATAAATTTTATCAGAAAAAGAACCGGCGATACAAGCTTTTTTCAGTTCGGTTCCGGAGCCAACATTTTCTTGACACCTTCAACCTTTGCGTTTAATATTATAAGCTTTATTTATATAAAAGCATCATATGCCGGATAGACCGGAACAGCTCTAATATGTTGTTATGGTCACGCTACCTTTTTTGTCACAAAATGTAGTAAATTCAGGCCGAAACAACTAACCTGGAGGAGATATGGATTACAAGAAAACTTTAAACCTTCCAAAGACCAAATTCCCCATGAAAGCCAGTCTCGTCATGCGCGAGCCCGAACAGCTCAAGACCTGGGAGGAAAAAGATTTATACAATATGATCAGGAAGGCATCTGAAGATCGCGAAAAATGGATTCTGCATGATGGCCCTCCCTATGCTAACGGCAATATTCATATGGGTACCGCATTAAATAAAATATTAAAAGATATCATCATCCGTTCCCGCCAGATGGTCGGTTTTGATGCGGTATATGTTCCCGGTTGGGATTGCCATGGCCTTCCCATTGAGCATAATGTGGATAAGGAGCTAGGATCCAGGAAAAAGGAACTTTCCCAGGTGGAAGTGCGGCGTTACTGCCGGTCGTATGCTGAAAAATTTATCGATATCCAGCGCGATGAATTCAAGCGGCTGGGTGTCATGGGCGAATGGAACAACCCCTATTTGACCATGGACTACATTTATGAAGCGACCATTGCCAGGGAATGCTGCAAATTTGCCCTTGACGGAAGTCTTTTCAGGAGCAAAAAACCCATTTACTGGTGTTGTAGCTGTCATACGGCCCTGGCTGAAGCTGAAATTGAATATGCAGATGAGGCATCACCATCGATTTATGTAAAATTTGCCATGGCAGAAGATCTTGGCGAAACGGTTCCGGCCCTTGAAGGCAAAGCGGTGTCCATTGTCATCTGGACCACGACCCCTTGGACACTTCCGGCCAACCTGGGTGTGGCCCTGCATCCGGATTTTGTTTATTCAGCCGTTGATATCGGAAACAATCAGGTACTGATCCTGGCACATGACTTGGTCGATGCCTGCATGAGAACTTTTGATATTGATGAATACACAGTTCTCACCGACATCAAGGCTGCGGATCTTGAAAAAAAGCATTGCCGGCATCCATTGTATGATCGGGAATCACTGATTATTTTAGGTGAGCATGTGACCCTGGAGGCCGGTACCGGTTGTGTGCACACGGCGCCGGGTCATGGCCGGGAGGATTACGAGGTCGGCCTGGAGTACGGCCTGGATGTCTACAGCCCGGTAAATGACAAAGGCTGCTTTACCGAAGATGTCGAGTTTTTTAAGGGAGAGTTTGTGTTCAAAGCCAACCAGGGCATTATCGACAAACTCGAGAAAACCGGTGCGTTAATGGCACGGGAAGATATCCAGCATTCCTACCCGCATTGCTGGCGTTGTAAAAAACCCGTTATTTTCCGGGCCACTCCCCAGTGGTTTATCTCCATGGAAAAAACCGGGCTTCGTAAAAAAGCCTTGGAGGAGATCGACCGTGTAAAGTGGGTGCCGCACTGGGGCCGGGATAGAATTTACGGCATGATTGAAAACCGGCCGGACTGGTGTATATCCCGGCAGCGGTCCTGGGGGGTCCCCATCACGGTTTTTTACTGTGAAAAGTGTGAGACATTGCATATTAATAAAACTATCATCGATCATATCTATGATCTGTTTGTCGAGTTTGGTGCCGATATCTGGTTTGAAAAAAGTGCGGAAGAACTGCTGCCTCAAGGCAGTGTCTGTGAAAAATGCGGGCATACGACCTTTGTCAAGGAGACTAATATCCTGGATGTGTGGTTTGATTCCGGTGTCAGTCATGCCGCGGTTCTGGAACAGCGTGAAAATTTGAAATGGCCGGCGGATATGTACCTGGAAGGCAGTGATCAGCACCGCGGCTGGTTTCACAGTTCTTTGCTTACTGCCGTGGGGACCCGGGACAAGGCACCCTATGATGCCGTGCTGACCCATGGATTTGTGGTGGATGCCAGGGGCCGCAAGATGTCCAAGTCCGTCGGCAACGTGATCGCTCCCAAAAAGGTGATCAATAAATTCGGGGCCGAGATTCTCCGCCTCTGGGTTTCGGCGGCAGATTACCGGGATGATATCAGGATATCCGATAATATTTTAAAGCAGCTCAGTGATGCCTACCGCCGCATTCGCAACACCAGTCGGTTTATTTTAGGGAACCTGTATGACTTTGATCCTGAAACCGATGCCGTGACCTATGATGACCTGCCCGACATTGATCGGTTTGCACTTCACCGGCTGCAGAAACTCATCCAGCGGACGCGAAAGGCGTATGAGACATTTGAATTTCATATTATCTATCATTCCCTGTTTAATTACTGCACCCTGGATTTGTCGGCGTTTTATCTGGATATCCTGAAAGACCGATTGTATACGGCACCGCCTGAGTCTAAGGAGAGGCGAAGTGCCCAGACCGTAATGTATATGGTGTTGGATGCCATTACCCGGTTGATGGCCCCGATACTTCCCTTTACCAGTGAAGAGATATGGAGATACTTGCCCGGAAAGGATAAGGAAGAGAGCATTCATCTGGCCTTGCTGCCGGATGTCGAAACAAAATATCTTGATTTAGAACTGGCCGCCAAGTGGGAAACGCTGCTGGATGTTCGGGGAGAAGTTACCCGTGCTCTTGAGGATGCACGGGTTCAAAAACTCATCGGCCATCCCCTTGATGCCGGGATAACCATCTCTTGTGACGGAGATATCCATGAACGCCTGGCTCTTATCGATGAAAAATTGAGTTCCCTGTTTATCGTTTCCCATGCTGCCCTGGTCAAGGGGGCTGAGCTAGAAGACGCATATGTCAGTGAAGATATAAAAGGGTTGAGTATTAAAGTTGAATCGGCTGTGGGAGCAAAGTGCGAGCGCTGCTGGGTTTATGACGTCACCGTTGGTGAAGATGATACGCATCCGGATATCTGTCGGCGGTGCAGGGATGCCCTTGAAAAAATAGACCTTGAAATTTGAAATTGGGAAAATAAAAGCATTGCTCGATAATAGATCCCAATTCGGGAAAAGTATAAATTCGTGAACAGGGGTGCCAAATTCAAGATAACGGGAAACAGTATTTTGACGGAAAATTTTAAACGCAGCAGATATATCCGACTTATACTTATTGCCGGTTGTGTGGTAGCCCTTGACCAGATGACTAAGGCCCTGGTGCTAAAGACCATTGAACTGTACCACTCTATTCATGTGATTCCCGGTTTTTTCAGCTTCACCCATATTCATAATCCAGGTGGGGCATTCGGGTTTATGGCACGGCAGGGACCCGGCGTTCGAGCCTTTTTATTTCTGGCTGTCTCATTTCTGGCAATATTACTGCTCTTTTATCTTTACAGGAAGGTCCCCCGCCGTTATCCGTGGCTTTCCGCAGGACTGGCCCTGATCATGGGCGGAGCGGCCGGAAACCTGACCGATAGACTTCGTTTTGGAGAAGTCGTTGATTTTTTTGATTTTTATGCTGGTACGTACCACTGGCCTGCTTTTAATGTAGCGGACAGCGCCGTAACCGTAGGTATTACTATTTTGTTGATTCATATAGTTCTGGGAAAACTGCCGGAATGATACGGTTCATCTGATGAATAAAGGTAATTGAACAAGATGCATCCTGTTCTTCTTAATTTTGGAAAATTTTCAATCTATACCTATGGATTTTTTGTGGCCATGGGGTTTTTATCGGGGATCTGGTTTGCAACGCACGAGGCAAAGCGGTGCGGTGTGGATCATGAAAAAATTATGGATCTTTGTTTTTATGTCCTGATTGCGGCGATTGTGGGGTCGCGGTTGGCCTATGTTGCCACAGTTCCGGGTGAATTTGCATCCAACCCCATGGAAATGTTTAAGATATGGAAAGGCGGCCTGGTGTTTTACGGCGGATTCGTTGGAGCGATGCTGACGGCGATAATCTATCTGAAGGTCAAACATCTGCCCATATGGAAGACCGGCGATATCCTGGCGCCTTCCCTGGCCCTGGGACATTTTCTGGGTCGGCTCGGATGTTTTTTTGCCGGGTGCTGTTATGGCAAGACATGTGAACTGCCCTGGGCAATCACGTTTCATGACCCGGCCTCTCTGGCGCCGATTAATATCCCGCTGCATCCCACTCAGTTATACTCATCTGCCGGCAATTTTATGATATTTTTGATTCTTTTTCTGATTCGAAGTCATCGGAAGTTTGAAGGACAGATATTCTGGCTTTATGTATTGTTATATGGCGTCATCCGATCCGTCATTGAAATATTCCGCGGTGATTATAGGGGCAGCGAGATAATGGGTGTCTTGTCGATTTCTCAAACCGTTGGTTGCAGCCTGGCACTTGTTGCTGTTGTGATGCTGATGATTCTTGCAAAAAAAGCCAAGTCCTAAAACAACCCCGGTTAAACCGGACAAACAATCTTATACTTGAAGTCTGCTGGAAACGATGGCCGAAGTTAATTACAAAAAAGTAAAGCAATATATTGCCGATTCAAGAAAAGGGGACAAGGCCGGTAAACCGGAACAGATATACCTGATCCATGGCGAAGAGTTACTCTGCAAATCGGTGCTCAATGATCTTTTGGATTTTCTATTGCCGTCTAAGGACAGGCATGTGGGACAGCATGTTTTTGACGGTGGCAATGAAAATATTCCGGATGTAATCGAGCAGTGCAACACCTATTCGCTTCTGGGCGGCACCAAGGTGATCTGTATATATGACTCAAGAGTGTTTTATTCCCGGCAGGACAGTCTTGCAATATTTGAAAAAGCTAAAAAAGCCTATGACCAAAATGAATTGAAAAAAGCGGCCCTTTATTTTTTAACCCTGCTTGGACTTGCCGATATTGCCTATGAGGATCTTGCCGGTCTTGATTATAAATTTTTAAAAATTGATTTAAAACAGGCCGGCGATAAAAAATGGCTGGACAAATTAAAAGCGTATAGCATTGAGAAGAGACTTTCCATCCCCGCGGCAAGTGAAAACAGTGCACTTCTTCAAAAAGCTGTTGAAAAGGGATTCCCTGCCGGCAATTATCTGATTATCACCACTGATCTTGTGGATAAAAGGCGCACATTGTACAAGGTCATTAAAAGTGCCGGAGTTGTTATCGACTGTTCGGTTCCACAGGGATATCTAAAGGCAGATAAAACAGCCCAGGAAGTGGTGGCACGGGAGAGTGCAAATGTGCTTTTAAGCCGGTATCATAAAAAAATTGATCCGGCCGCCTTTCATGCTGTTTATGAGATGACCGGGTTTGAATTGTCCACTTTTTTACATAATCTGGAAAGATTGATTGATTATGTCGGAAAAAGAGAGAGAATAACCATTGAAGATGTTACTGCCGTTGTCAACCGCACCAGGAAAGACCCTGTTTATGAATTAACCGGGGCCTTAGCCGAAAAAAATCTACCCCAGGCCCTATTTTTTATGGGGTCCCTGCTTTCTGAAAATTTTCATCCCTTGCAGATTTTGGCGGCCTTGGCAAATCAGGTAAGACGGCTGACAATTGTAAAAGATTTTACTTCAAGCGCCAAGGGCAGGGCCTGGAGCAAGGCGATGTCCTACAATCAGTTTCAGTCGGAGGTTATGCCTTTAATTAAGGCCTGTGACAAAACACTTTTGGAATGCGTAGCTCAGTGGAACACGGATCGCTCCGGGCCGGGGGAAGGCAAGAAGACCAAAAAAGCTGCCGACCCGACATCTGACCTGGTGATCGCCAAAAATTCGCGCAGTCCCTATCCCGTATATTTGCTGCTGAAAAATTCCGAAAAATTTATACTCAGGGACCTGGTTGATGCCATGGGATATTTGAGTGCAGCCGATGTAAAACTCAAGTCCACGGGGCAGAATCCCAAATTGATTTTAGAAGATGTTTTATTTAAAATTTGCCGGTGACTTGCATAATTGAACAATCCGGCATTCTGCTTTTTGGGTTAATGAAAAGACGGAGCACTTCGGTTCCTCAGTATAAATTCATCGATACCATTGAAAATGAAAAATGAATCGTGCTGCAACGGAAAAGGGGATAATACATGGGTTTTATAAGAAAACAGGAAGAAAAAATAGCGCTGCAGTTATTGATCTGGCAATACGGGAAAAAGGATACGGCCCTGCCGACGCTTTCCGATCTTCAAAATCAGGCGGCCCGGGTGGTGGAGCAGGCCCATGGAATTGCAAAAAAAAGAGGGCGCAATGTCATTTCAATCATAAAAGAACTTGCAGGTGATGTAAGCAGGGATTTGAAAAACAGGAAAAGCGACAAATGACGGTTTCGTAAAAAAATCAAGTTAGCGCTACGCTTCACTGCGTGTCTGCGTTGCGCTGCATTTTGCAATTATTCAACGTACGATAAGTACGCCTCATGATTACAAAATTTGCACGCCTTGAATTTGAACTTTTTACAAGACCCTCTCAATCTGACTCTTTACGAATGCATCACAAATAATGATCATCCAGGAGGACTGGTGTGGAAATTCAGGAAATAAAACAAAGGGTTGAAGAAAAATACCTTCTTGTAAACAGTATAAAAACTGAGATCGGAAAGGTTATTGTCGGTCAGGAAAAATTGATCGAAGGATTACTTATGGGGCTGTTTACCAAGGGCCATATTCTGATTGAAGGCGTTCCGGGGCTGGCTAAAACCAGTTCTGTCATGGCCCTTGCCAATACGGTGATGGCAGATTTCAAGCGCATTCAGTTTACGCCGGACCTGCTTCCGGCAGATCTGATCGGGACCGAGATCTACCGGCCCAAGGTCGGTGATTTTGTAGTCAAAAAAGGACCTGTTTTTCATAACATCATTCTGGCCGATGAGATCAACCGCGCCCCTTCCAAGGTTCAGTCGGCCCTTCTGGAAGCCATGCAGGAACGCCAGGTGACCATAGGTGAATTTACCTTTAAGCTGGACGATCCCTTTTTGGTGATGGCGACCCAGAACCCTATCGAGCAGGAAGGCACCTATCCGTTGCCCGAGGCCCAGATAGACCGCTTCATGCTTAAGCTGGTGATTGACTACCCGGACAGACACGAAGAAAAAGAGATCATGAAGCGGGTGGGGTTTGAAAAACCCCTGGATATAAAACAGGTGATAAACCCGGCGGGCATAGATGAAATCGTATCGATTATTAAAGAAATTTATATGGACGAAAAACTCAAGGACTATATTGTCGATATTGTTTTTGCATCCCGCACCCCGGCTGATTATAAGCTGGACATGGGAAATTATATTCAGTTCGGGGCATCGCCGAGGGCAACCATATTTCTGAGCCTGGCTGCCCGGGCCTATGCGTTTTTACAGGGGCGGGCTTATGTAACGCCCCAGGATATCAAAAGCATTGCCCCGAACGTACTGCGGCATAGAATTATCCTTAGCTATGAAGCAGAGGCCGAAGATATTACCAGCGAGCAGGTTATTGCCGCTATTTTTGACACGGTGGAAGTGCCTTAGGATTGAAAAACAAGAAGTGAAAAGTGGGAAGTGAAAAGTTAAGGAATTCTATCTATTTTAATTCGCAGAACTGTCCGTCTTTGGAGGATTACACAAATTACAATATATTATATTGATTTTATTTATAAAAAGACAGAGCGGAGCGATACTACAACTTTTCATTTTTCAGTATTCACTTTATAAGGCGATACCACAAATTTTCACTATTCAATTTAAGCGGTTTTCACTTTTCAATTATAGAGTCATAAGATGCTTTCATCTGAAATCATAAAAAAGATTCGCAAGATACATATCAAAAGCGGCCGTCTGGTCAATACCCTGATGGCGGGACAATACCGTTCGGTATTCCGGGGATCGGGAATAGAGTTTGAAGAAGTACGGGAATATACGCCGGGAGACGAAGTCAAGAGTATCGACTGGAAAGTATCGGCTCGGCTGGGACGGCCCTTTATCAAACGGTATTGCGAGGAGCGTGAGCTTATCGTTATCCTGATGGTGGATATGAGCGCATCGGGTTGTTTTGGAACCGGCGAGAGTCGGAAAAGGGAAACCGCCGCAGAGGTGGCCTGCATAATGGCCTTTAACGCCATCCGGAATAATGACAAGGCCGGGGCCATTTTATTTACCGACCGGGTGGAAAAGTATATACCGCCTAAAAAAGGATCTGCCCATGTATGGCGTGTAATCCGCGAAATATTAACCTTTGAGCCGGTATTCAAAGGTACCGATATTTCCAATGCCCTTGGGTATCTGGGCAGGGTCTGCCGCAAAAAAAGCGTTTCCTTTTTAATTTCGGATTTTTTAGCAAAAGATTATCTGCAGCCCTTGAAACTGGCCGGGCGCAGGCATGAGCTCATCGGGGTGATGGTTTCGGATCCCGGTGAGTTTAAATTGCCGGCAGGCGGTATGGTTCATGTTCAGGATTTTGAAACCGGAGAGATTTGCTGTCTTGACGCTTTTGATGGAAATACCCGCCTGCAATTCGAAAAATTCCGAAAACTGGAATATCGTAAAAGCATGGACACGCTGAAATCGGCGGGTACCGATTGTATCGAAGTCAGTACGGCGGGTTCTGCCGCTAATGCATTGACCCGATATTTTCGCTATCGAGAAACAAGGAAGCGGTAATGCGGGGAAAGTTTTTTTTTATTATTTTTGTTTTGTTGTTTTTTTTTGGCGGGTTAAGCCGTCCGATCCGGGCAGAGAACAATGCACCGGTCAAATCCGACCCGGCTTCTGTCGCCGCCACCAATGCCGACCGGACCCCACAACCCATGACGGATATTCATGGCCTCAAACCGGTTGAAGCGGACGGATTTGATCTGTCCCCGTTGATATATATCATCGCCGGTCTGGTGATCGCACTGCTGATCACCGGGTTGATTTATTACCTGACCAGACGTGGCAAAAATAAGATAACGACGATTGAGCCGGTGCTGCTACCCGAAGAGAAAGCTATTCGGCTGCTTGAAGGACTATCCGCTTTTAAAACTATGCCCGGGCGGGAATTTTATTTCCGGCTTTCCGCAATTTTAAGGGGATATATTAAAAACAGGTTTAATATCAACGCCCCGGAGATGACAACCGAGGAAGTGTTGCCCCGGATCGAGCAAATCGATATTGACCGGAAACTGCGAAAGGATGTTAAAAAATTGCTTTCAACGGCTGAGCCCATAAAGTTTGCCGGTTTGAATGCCGCCATCGATCAGATGGAAAGGGATTTTTTGTTTGTAAAAAATTTTGTAAAGCATACGACGCCGGAGACAACTTTATCGATGGATGACAGATGATTCAGGGTTGAGGCCTTAGATGGGTGACGCCTGCTATTTCGCCTTCAATCTTTTACCATTCATTCTTTTCCCAAAATATGTTTTTAAATTTGTGAAACTCGAGCTGTAAAGTAATACAAGATAAATTGCCTATGTTTCGATTCGCATCGCCCTATTTTTTGTTTTTACTGGCCCTGATTCCAGCGGCTATTTTTTATAAGCATCGCAACCGCACCTGTCCGGTCCTTGGCATATCCGCCGTTGCCGCGGTTTCCAAGATTAGAGGATCACTCTGGTTTCGGCTGCGGGGAGTCATGCCGGTTTTGAAATACATGGGGCTTGTCCTGCTCATTATCGCCATGGCAAGGCCCCAGTGGGGTACCCGTAAACAGAACATCCAGACCGAAGGGATCAATATCCTTCTGGCGGTTGATCTCTCCGAAAGCATGGCTGCCCTTGATTTCAAGCAAAAGGGGGAAATCGTCAACCGTCTTGAAGCGGTCAAGGGGGTCGTAAAAAGATTTGTAGCACAGCGTAGCGGCGATCGGATCGGTATGGTGGTTTTCGGGTCCCATGCCTATACCCAGGTACCCCTGACCCGTGATTACAGCACCATCGTATCTGTTCTTGATCAATTAAAAATCGGCGCGGCCGGTAAAAGTACCGCCATTGGCGATGCCATTGGAATATCCCTGAAACGGCTGGAGGATATTAAAAGCAAATCCAATATTATTATTCTGCTCACTGACGGGCGCAGTAATTCCGGCGAGTTTGAGCCGGAAACCACCGCCGGTATTGCCGTACAAAAGCATGTAAAGATATATACTGTCGGGGTGGGCACACGCGGCAGGGTTCCGTTTTTGATCAAAGATACACTCTTTGGCGAGCGCTATGTTTATCAACGGGTGGATATCGACGAAGAGACGCTTAAAGATATTGCCGAAAAAACCGGAGGGCTTTATTTCAGGGCTGAAAATATTGAGGGTCTTGAAAAAATTTACGATATTATCGACAGGCTGGAAAAAACAAAGGTGAAGGTCGTCACCTTCGAGCAGTACAATGAGTTCTATGTTTATTTTCTTGTCACGGCCTTTATCGTTCTGGGGCTGTGGATCATTTTTTCAAATACCCGCTTGCTGGAGATACCATGAGGTTTGCCAGAATTGAAATGCTGTCTCTGATATGGGTTATTCCTTTTTTTATCATTACGATCGGATACGGCATAAAAAAACGTCAAAAGATTCTACACGCCTTTGCATTACCAGGCACGCTTGCAGCCATTTCACCGGAGTCAGGTTCAAAAAAACGCGGCATGAAAGCTGTGTTGATGATTGGTGCACTGTTGTTTATCGTGCTGGCATTAAGCGGACCCCAGTACGGCTATAAATGGCAGAAGATCCAGCGAAAGGGCATTGATATCATTATTGCCCTGGACTGCTCCCGCAGTATGCTGGCCCAGGATATAAAACCGGACCGGTTAGCCCGGGCCAAGCGCGAAATTATTGATTTGCTGAGCATGCTTCAAGGCGACCGTGTCGGGCTTGTCGCATTTGCCGGAACCGCTTTTATGCAGTGTCCTCTGACACTGGACTATGAAGCGTTTCATATTTTTTTAAATGCCCTTTCACCGGAGTATTTGCCTGTAGGCGGATCAGATATCGGTAATGCCATATCCGTCTGTGTTCAGGGATTTGATGAAAAAGCAAATGCCCAAAAGGCGATTGTTTTGATTACCGATGGCGAAAATACGGGTCTTGATACTGTCAAGGCTGCGGAAAAAGCGCGGGATGCCGAAATAAAGTTGTTTTGTATTGGCGTGGGGAGTGAACAGGGCGTGCCGCTGCCGGATAAAAAGGGTGGTTTCATAAAAGATGCGTCAGGCAAGATTGTTTTGAGTAAGATAGACGAAAAACCGCTACATCAGGCAGCGGTTTTAACCGAGGCAACCTATGTCCGATCCGTTGCCGGAGACATGGACCTGGATGTCATTTACAAACAGGAAATTAGAGGAAAAATGGAAGCGGCAACATTTGAAGGCGGGAAAAAACAGGTGTGGGAAGATCGCTATCAGTGGTTTCTGGCCCTGGCTATAATGGCCCTTGCAATAGAGATGTTTCTGTCCGACAGGGGAAAAATAGTTTCTCTGTTTGTTTTTATACTGCTGCTGACCGTTGCTTTTCCGGCCAGGGCCGGTAATATGAAGGAAGGACTTGAAGCCTATCAAGACGGAAAATACGATAAAGCCTTGAAAAGTTTTATTGACGCTCAACTTGAGCATCCGGAAAAACCGAAAATTTCATACAACCTCGGTAACACTTTTTATAAACTAAAAGATTATGGCTCAGCTTTGAATCATTTTCGACAAGTGCTGAAGACAGAAGATAAAACCCTGCGGGGAAAAGCACTCTACAATATAGGCAACACCCAGTATCGTATGCAACAGTTTGAGGAGGCTATAAAAAGTTATAAAAAGAGCCTTGAAACCAATCCCGGCGACCAGCAGGCCAAAGAAAATATTGCGTTTGTCAAGAAGGTGATGCAGCAGAAAAAACAGCAGCAGAAAAAACAGCAGCAGAACAAGCAGGACCAAAAAGGAAAAAACAAACAAAAGGCCGGCGGTTCGGATAAGCAAAAAGATGCAAAGCAGCCTCCATCCGATTCATCCAGGGATAAGGCAAAGGACGGAAAGAAAAATAACCAACGTCAGCCGGATAAAAAGTATGGCGACAAGATGGATTCCCCTAATGACGGCGCCCGGAATTTTAAGCAAAAAGCGTCAGGGGCAGCCGAAAACAAGGCAAAACCGCCGGAAAAGAAAGACGACATGGCCAGGGGCGAAAAACCGGCAGACCGGAATCAGGCCGAACAAATGCTCAATCGCCTGAAGGACCAGCCCGGGAGGGCAATGATCCCGAATTATCGGGAGCAGCAGGTGGAAAAGGACTGGTGACCTGTATAATTGATGGGTGTGTGGGGAATCTTGTGCTCGTCCGATCTACCGATGCTATTTATAAAAAGACAAAGCGGAGTGAAACCACAAATATTCAATTTTTAGTAGTCATTTTTCAATATTATTCGGAGATATTTTATACCGTGCGACAGACCATGCACAACATAGTCAGGAAAGGCCGGATAATCGGGATATGCATTTTCCTGTCCGTTTTCATTATATTATTTCCCCGTCTTGCCGGAGCCGTAAAAATCAGCGCATTTGTAGATCAGAATCGGATCATGCCCGATGAATCGGTCCGTCTGACGGTGACGATTGAAGGTGGAAACGGAGAGATCGACAGCTCGGTAATAAAGGACTTTACCGTTGTTTCCCGGGGTACCGGCAGCAGTGTCCAGATTATTAACGGCCACACCACCCGAAAGACGAACCACAATTTTATTCTCATCCCTTTAAGCAGCGGCACCCTTACCATTCCACCGTTGAGGGTGAAAACAGGCGGTCAGACATTAAAAACCAGGGAAATAACCATAAAGGTATCCCCATCGTCTGCCGATGATACCGCCCCCAGAGATCTTTTTGTTCGTGCTGTGGTGTCTGACAATGTGCCATATGTCGGTGAGCAGATTATATATACCTTTAAACTTTTTTCTGCGATAAGGATCGCAAATCTGCGGTTTCAGAAACCTGAATTTTCAGGATTTACGGCAAGGCAAATCGGGGACAGCCGCACTGTGCAAACGGTTGTAAACGGCCGCAATTTTGATGTCACCGAACTGGATTATCTTCTGGTCCCCGTAACTGAGGGGAATAAGACAATTGATTCGGCCATGCTTGGATGTGATGTGATTCAGCGCAACAAAAACCGCAATTTTGGTTTTAATAACTTTTTTGATGATCAGTTTTTCGGAAACGTAAACAGCAAACCTGCCGTGTTGAGAACCGATCCGTTAACGGTGAACGTTAAACCATTACCTGAAAATTTATCGAGTGATGAATTTTGCGGGCTGGTGGGGCAGTTCCGGATGAAAATTGAAATAAACGAACGCGCGCTTAAAACTGGTGATTCCACAACCCTGACCGTTACGATTAGCGGCAGTGGTAATATCATGGATGCTCAAGACCCTGACATTGCGGTGCCCGATGGCTTCAAGGTATATCAAGATACACCCGAAGAGGATATCCATCTGGGCCCCACCGGGTATTCGGGCAGCAAGACCTTTCGCAGTGCCCTGGTGGCGGTTACCCCCGGATCGTATCGACTGAGCCCTGTCCGTATGGTGTTTTTTGATCCGCAAAAAAAACAGTATTGTCTGATGCAGGCCGGTCCTTTTGATCTGACGGTGATCTCTTCCGGAAAAATAATTGATGTCAAGGTGCCGCCGGAATCGGCCCCGGGGCCTGTTGCTAAAATAAAAAAGAGAGCAGTAGAATTTACAGGGCATGATATCCTGCCGTTAAAAGAGAACCTGGACGCTTTGCAAAGTCGGAAAAATCTCTCATTGATCCGGTTTATGCTGTATCTGCTGATGCCGGTATGTATATATCTGACCGTAAGACTTGTTTTTGTATTTATTCGAAAGGATGCAACGCCCCGCACCCGGATGCTTGGAAAGGCGGACAAAGCGTTGAAAAAGGCTGCCAGAACATCGGTTTCCAGGGAAGAATTCTTGGACTTTTTGTACCGGGCACTGGTAGCAGCAATTTTTGCAGTGGCAGGCAGGATCGGAGCGTCCATTACCTACCAGGAAACTCGAGACCTTATGCAGTCCAGTGGGTATTCGGATGAAGTCGTGGAGCAGACTGTGGCCCTGCTAAAGAAAATTGAGTCGGCCAAATATGGAGGCGTGAGCCTGGATGTCGATTTAAAAAATGATCTGCTGATAGAAACCCGTCAACTCATCAAGGGGGGCCTGTTGTGAAGTGCATTCTACGCATTGTCTGTATTTTAATTATTTTTATACTGCTGTTTAGGGTCGCAGATGCTGCGATAAACCAGCCTCGCGTTTTTTTGGACGGGATTCAATCTTATCACAGTGGTAGTTTTTTTCAGGCAGTTGAATCGTTCAGGCAATTAACCAATGCCGGAATCCGGAATGGAAAACTTTTTTACAATCTGGCTAATGCTTATCTGAAAAACAATGATCTGGGGCATGCTATCCTCTGGTATGCAAGAGCAGCTCGGCTGATACCGCGTGATCCAGACCTGAAGTTCAATTATAACTATGCGCTGAGCCTGGCCGAGGATCAAAGTGAGGATAAGAATTCAGGGATCTTTCGGATACTGTTCTTCTGGAATTATATGCTGGGCAGAACCACCATTCAATGGATTGCGATTGTTTTAAATTTGTTTTTATGGCTTATCCTCATCATGCAACGGGTTCGAAAAAACAGGAATATGAATCGCATCGGGCTGGTTTTGGCGCCTTTTGTGCTGATATTTTCAATTACGGTTTTTTATCATTTCTATGAAGATACCCATAGTCGGCAGGCCGTTATTTTTTATGAAAAAGTGTCTGTGCGGTCGGGATTTGCCGGTAGTTCCACTGAATTATTTGTTCTTCATGCCGGGACCCGGGTTGCTGTTGAAAAAACGAGCAGGAATTTTTTAAAAATTCGTTTTTCCGATGATAAAATTGGGTGGATAAAAGCAGAAGAGGCCGGGATGATATAAATAAGTTTGGTCAACGGTTGACATACAATACATGAAAGGAAAAAAATATGATAAGGGCGGGTATTATCGGAGCAACCGGATATGCCGGAGCGGAACTGGTGAGGATACTGGCAGGACATCCCGGCGTTGAACTGACGGCCGTCACTTCAAGGCGATATGCCGGCAAATCCTTTGGGGAAGTATTTCCGGCGATGACCGGTGTGGTGGATCTTGTTTGTGAAGAACTGGACATTGCCGGTCTTTGCGGCCGAACGGATGTTGTTTTTCTGGCTTTGCCGCATAAAATTCCCATGGCCCTGGTGCCCGGGATCGTCAGGCGGGGTAAAAAGGTGATCGATCTTTCCGCTGATTTCAGGTTTTCCGATATCGGGCTGTATGAGCAGCACTACCAGGCTCATACCGCACAAGAATTGAATAAAGAGGCCGTATATGGATTATGTGAAATATATGGGGAGCAAATCAGAAAAGCCAGGATTATAGGAAACCCGGGCTGCTATCCCACCAGTATTCTGTTACCGTTGATTCCCCTGCTTAAAAAGGGGCTCATCGATCCTGATACGATTATTTCAGATTCAAAATCAGGGGTGAGCGGTGCGGGCCGGTCTGTTTCTATGACCACCCATTTCTGCGAGGCGAATGAGTCCTTTCGGGCGTATAAGATTGCCGCCCATCGCCATAACCCTGAGATCAACGAAATATTGAGCCGGGAAGCCGGATCTTCGGTTCACATCACCTTTGTGCCCCACCTAGTGCCCATGACCCGGGGTATGCTCACGACCACCTATGCGTCGCTTAAAAAAGAGGCAAAAGATGTGGATATCCGCAAATGCATTGCTGATTATTATGCCACTCGGCCCTTTGTCCGGATGCGGCCGGATGAAAATCCTCCGAATACTTTACAGGTACGCGCAACTAATTTTTGTGATATCGGAGTTAAGATTGATCGACAAAACAACCGCCTGATACTGGTTTCAGCCATTGACAACCTAGTTAAGGGCGCTGCCGGCCAGGCGGTCCAGAATATGAATATCATGTACGGTCTGGATGAAACCACAGGCCTGGATGCCGTGCCCTGTCCGGTTTAGAAAATGCCTGTCAGCCCATCAGTCCTGGAAGAAACAACGCAATCTGGGGAAAGGGAATCAGCATAAGCGTTCCGATTAAAAGGGCTATGATCAGGGGTATTACACCCTTGAATATGACATCCAGGGGTACATCCCGGGCCACGGAGTTGACCACATATACATTGATGCCCACCGGAGGTGTGATGACGCCGATCTGGGTTACCATGACAATAATGACGCCGAACCACATGGGATCATAGCCCATGGAACTGACCACCGGGAAAAAAATCGGTACGGTCAGCATGATCAGTGCCAGGGCATCGATAAAACAGCCTCCGACAAAATATACCATGATAATCAGGATCATTACCGCATAAGACGGCAGGTTGAATGCCGCCACCCAGTTGGCAATGTCAAAAGGGATTCGGGAAACCGCCAGGAAATGGCCGAATATGGTGGCGCCGGCCACGATGACAAGAATCATGCATGAAATTCGGGTGGTTTCAAAAAGAGCCTGAACAAACCCCTTAAAATCAATATTTTTCCGCAGGACTGCGATGACAAGGGTGCCGAAAGCGCCCACGGCACCGGCCTCCGTGGGGGTAAAAAATCCAAGGAAAAGACCGCCCATGACCATGGTAAAGAGGATAAGGGTTTCGATAAGGCCGGTCAGGGACGCGATTTTATCCTTGAAGTCGGCTTTGGGCGCCCGGGGAGCCAGTTCGGGTTTCAGGATGGTCCAGATGATAATCGTCAGAATAAAAAGCAGGGTCAATAGAATTCCCGGCAAGATGCCGGCCATGAACAGCTTGCCGATAGATTGTTCGGTCATGATGCCGTAGATAATAAAAATGACACTCGGCGGCACCAGAATGCCCATGCTGCCACCGGCTGCCACCACACCGGTTGCCAGGGTGTCATGATAGTTGTATTTTTTCATTTCAGGCAGAGCTACGGCAGCCATGGTGGCGGCCGTAGCGTTGGTGGACCCGCTGATGGCGGAAAAACCGGTGCAGGCGCCCACGGTGGCAATCGCCATACCGCCGGGCCAGTGCCCCATAAATTTGTAGGCCACGTTAAAGAGCCGGCCGCTGATGCCGGCATGAAATGCAATCTGCCCCATGAGTATGAAGAGAGGGATAACGGTGAGGTTGTAGCTGCTGAAAACATCGAAAATATCCTTGGCCATCATGCTGAGTGCGGCGTCAAAGCCCACCACCGTGCCAAAGCCTACAACGCCGATTAATGCCATGAGAAAGCCCACCGGCATTTTTGAGAATATTAGAACAAAAAGGGCGACCAGACCGATGACGCCCGCAAGTGTCGGAGACATATTTTTTTCTTTCCTAATGTAATCCGGGCAGCCTTGACCGGCAACTCGGGGGTAAGTTTAAAACAGCATAAAGCAGGTTGTCATTTAATCAAAAGAATTCCTCGATGCTTTGCATCGGGGTTAAAAAGATAAAAATTCATTTTGATACCTCGCAGCTTTGCTGCGGGGTAGCTCATTGTTACCGGTTGCCTTTTTTAAAAATTTTAAGGATCGACTCGACAGTCCGGAAAAATAGCACAAGACTCAACATGCCGCATCCAAGAGCGATTCCAAAAACAAAGGGATGGATCGGCATTTGCAGCGTCATGGAGACTTCACCCGAGTTTTTTAAATCCAGGGCATACAGGATGCTCTGCCAGGTAATAACAGCGAACAAAAGCGCGCAGATAATTGAATTGATACAATCAATCAGGGCCTGCAGCTTTGGTGAAAATTTTTGGACCAAAAAATCCACTGCAATATGTCCGCGCTTGGTTGTGGTATGGGCCAGAGAAAAACTGATAAATGTCGCCCCCAGCAGGCCAACTACCTCATAAGTGCCGGGAATGGGACAGCGCAAAATCCTCAGCAGTACATCCGCACAGGTAAGCAGCATCATGGCAGTCACGGCAATTGCCGCTATCCAGTTAAACCAGCGTGCCGGTGGGTGAAGCTGTTTTTCAAGCTGTAGCACAGCAAAATTCTCCTATTGGTATGGCATTTAAATAGTGCCCGTCTACAAATTGCACTTCAAGTGAGTGGGCACTATTTAAGGCGGCATTTATTTTTTATCCGCTTACTTTCTCATGTTACGGTTAAGTCAACTACGCTCATTATTTGCTTTTGCGTATCAATTCAGAGAGCAGGTTTACATATTTTTCCCCTTCCAGGCCCTTGTCTTTCGCAGTTTTGATATACTCGTCAATAACGGGTTGAACTGAGGATTTCCATTGCGCGCTCTCGTTGTCGGAAAGGGAGATGATCTCATTGCCCAAGCTGAGCGTAAACAGTCGGCCGTCATTGTCTCCATTGTCCCATGCCTTGCCATGCACACCGATCCATTCATTGCTGACCTCAGTGAAGATTTTCTGAATTTTTTCAGGAAGGCGGTTCCATTTTTTCAGGTTCATGACGACATACATGGAGGTGGTATAACCAACGCTGAAACAATCGGTGGTTGACTTGATGACTTCTCCCTGGTGCCAGCCTTTGAGTACTTCAATGGGACCGAATGTGCCTTCTACAACGCCTTTTTGCAATGATTCGTAGGTGGAACCCTGAGACATGGCCACCGGTACTCCGCCCAGAGACTTAACCACTTTAGCGCTTAAACCAGTGGACCTTATTTTCATATCTTTCAGGTCTGAAAGATTGTGGACCGGTTTTTTGGTATGCAGCAGTCCGGGTCCATGGGCATGGAGGTACAATACTTTTACGTCGGACAGTTCAGCCGGCTGAATTGCTTCAAGAAAATCGTTTGACACACGGGTTGCCACTTTCCCGCTGGGGTAACCCAGTGGAAGATCGATGGCTTCCATTACCGGAAATTTTCCACGGGTATAGGCAAAACAGGACATGCCCAGGTCGGATATTCCTTTGACTACGCCATCGTAACACTGGTTGGCTTTGGTCAGGGTACCGCCGGGGAATACGGTTATTTTTACCTGGCCGTCGGTCCGTTTCTCGATTTCCTTAGCCCATTCAACACCAGCCCTGCATTGATCATGGGATGGTGGAAAGAAAATACTGTAGTTGAGTGAAATGGTTTTCGCCTGAATCGGCGTACCCATCAAAAAAACGGCTGAAACAATTAACAAAACCAGGGAAAATATAAAGATACGATTTATTTTCATCTTTTTCTCCTTTACCATTGATATTAGAATTTGGTTGTTAATCGGCCCGGTAGTCGATGGCCGGTTTAAAACGGGTATGATCGTTAGTGCCCGTCCAGGAATGGCCTTTTTCCCCACCCCCATCGTTTTGTTCAAAAAATAATCCTCGGAATATCAAACATATGTCTGCGGTAATTTTGTGCATGCCTTGATTTTGAACGAAAATCCTCATTTCCGGATGAACACTAGTTAAAATTTTAAAAATAGGTAAATACAGCGAATTATGAACCGGGAAGCTTGCCTATTCATCATATGGATAAACAGCAAGCCTTTAATACAGGTAGGGGTAATATGAATGATAACTTGTAGCTTTATTTTTCATGAAGTTATTTTTTAATTTCAATATTTGAACACTTATTTATCTTTTTTTTGATTTGGATGTCAAGTTATATTTTTTCATAATTTGTACACCGACTTTGTAAAGCGCCGTGTTGGCCGCGTTTTTTTTAATACAATCGTCCTGTGGTATAGGGTTTCTTGTCTTGACATAATAATTCGATTGGATTAATTAATACCCGATTTAGTGTTATTAGATATATATGCGTTTTTTTAAACATCCTAAATTTAAATATTGAAAGGAGATTACAAATGTCAGCAACATTGATCAAGGGTACTGAAATCCGGGAGCAGATTCTTGAAGAAATTACTGCAGAAGTAGCTGAAATAAAAGAAAAACATGGCATCGTGCCCGGTCTTGTGACTATTCTTGTAGGTGAAAATCCCGCATCCATGTCTTATGTGACCCTGAAGATCAAAACCGCCCATCGGGTTGGTTTTAAGGAAATTCAGGATAGCCAGCCCATAGATATTTCAGAGGAAAATCTACTGGCCCTTATTGAGAAGTATAATAAGGACGATTCCATTCAAGGTATTCTGGTTCAACTCCCGCTTCCTAAGCATATCGATGATAAAAAGGTTTTGAATGCCATCGATCCGGACAAGGACGTGGACGGTTTTCATCCGGTCAATGTGGGAAGGCTGATGATCGGCGGTGATCAAGTCAAATTTCCGCCCTGTACGCCGGCTGGCATTCAGGAGATGATCGTACGTGCCGGTGTGGAAACCAGCGGTGCCCAAGTGGTCGTTGTGGGCCGGTCCAATATCGTGGGCAAACCCATTGCCAACATGATGCTCCAGAAAGGGCCCGGTGCCAATTCAACTGTCACCGTTGTTCATACACGGACCAAGGACATGGACACGCATTGCAAAAGGGCCGACATCCTGATCGTTGCGGCGGGTGTGCCGGGTTTGGTAAAGCCTGAGTGGATTAAACCCGGAGCCTGTGTGATCGATGTGGGCGTCAACCGGGTGGGAGAGAAAATCAGTGAAAAAACTGGCAAAAAAATTGCGGTGCTGAAGGGCGATGTCGATTTTGATGCTGCCAGGGAAATCGCAGGATGGATTACACCGGTTCCCGGCGGTGTCGGGCCCATGACCATCACAATGCTGATGAAAAATACTTTAAAGTCACTTAAGTTTAAACTGGGAATTGCCTGAATTGCCCAGATATGATTTTTTTTGTCAATCTCATCGGTATGCACAAAAATAATCCTTGGAATATCAAACCGATGCCCTAAGATTATTTTTGTGCATGCCTTGATGTTGAACAAAAATTCTCATTTACAGATGGATATTAGGCTATAAGCAACGGGTTTGAGTATGAACGATAAGCTGTCGGTTTTAATATACAACCCCCGCAAAACGCAGTTGAAGCGGATTACCGTATCAACTGGTGTTCTCTACGGATGCGTCTTTGCACTTTTTGTTCTGGTTGTCCTTGCGGGCTATGGTGTCCGCGATTATATCAGTGTCAGAAAAAGCGTTATTCGTGCTGTCGTTCTTGCAAAAAAAGTGTCTTCCCAACAGGAAAAAATTGTTCACCAGCAAAAGCAGATAGAAAATTTTGCAAATGATATTAACGCGCTAAAGTCCAAACTGATTACCTTGAACCAGTTTGAGAAAAAGATTCGAGTTATCGCAGATATTCAGGATAAAGACCGGCAGGAAGGATTTTTCGGTATTGGTGGGTTTATTCCCGAGGATCTAGATCCCAAGGGTATGATGGATAGCAAAACAACTTTGAGCAGTCATTTTATACGCGGAATGCATGATCGGATCAATCAGCTTGAAACCGTCTCAGTCGAACAGGGATATCAGTTTGAAACCCTGTTGCAATATCTGGAAAATCAAAAAAGCATTTTAGATTGCACCCCTTCCATACGCCCTGCCAAAGGGTGGATATCGTCGAGTTTCGGGTATCGCAAAAATCCCTTTACCGGACGGCGTGAAATGCACAAAGGGCTTGATATCGCAAATCATAAGGGTACTCTCATTGTGGCCACTGCATCTGGGGTTGTAACGTATGTGGGCCGAAAAGGATTGCTTGGGAATATTGTTGAAATCAACCATGGCCATGGATTTGTTACCCGTTATGGCCATATCTCCAAGGCCTTGACCAAAAAGGGTCAAACAATAAAAAGAGGTGAAGCGATCGCGCAAATCGGCAATACCGGGAGAAGTACCGGCCCTCACCTTCATTATGAAATCAGGCTTAACGGCATTCAGGTCAATCCGCACAAGTATATTCTCAACTAGCGTCCCTGCAGCAATTCTTCATATTATCATCAGGCTGAGCAAATCCGGAAAACAATATGCGTCGCCGGACCGGACATCGGTCCGCCTGAAATTGGAAACCGATGCGGTCTTAATCCGGTTTCCAATCTCAAAGACCGCTTCTTGACATACATTTCCCATAAAATCCGCTTGAGATTCCTGGCAAAATGGTTTAATTTCCATTTAAAAGAAAAAACGATACGGGGTGTATTCATATTTATCCAAAAGCTTTTTAGCAACCGTTATTCATTACAAGGAGTTCCTGATTTATGTTTTTTGATTTTTTAACCAAAGTTTTTGGCAGCAGCAATGAGCGGGAGCTGAAAAAGCTTATGCCGATTGTGGATCAAATCAACGCCTTTGAAGGCGAAATGCAAGCCATGGATAATGCGGGCCTTATATCTCAGACGGCAAAATTTAAAACACGCCTGGCAAACGGTGAATCTCTTGACGATATTCTGCCCGAGGCCTTTGCAACGGTTCGCGAAGCATCGGTCAGGGTCCTTAAAATGCGGCACTTTGATGTCCAGCTCGTCGGCGGGATCGTGCTCCATCAAGGGAAAATAGCCGAGATGAAAACCGGGGAGGGCAAAACCCTGGTGGCCACACTGTCGGCGTATCTGAATTCTCTGACCGGACACGGGGTTCATATCATTACGGTCAACGATTATCTGGCACGGCGGGATACTGAATGGATGGGACAGATATACAGGTTTATGGGCCTGAGCGTCGGCACCATCCTGCACGGGTTGGATGATAATGAGCGCAGTATCGCCTATCATTCGGATATTACCTATGGGACCAACAATGAATTCGGTTTTGATTATTTAAGGGATAACATGAAGTTTGACAGTGACTCCCTGGTCCAGCCGGAGCTCAACTATGCCATTGTGGATGAGGTTGACAGTATTCTGATCGATGAAGCCCGGACCCCCCTTATCATTTCCGGGCCAGCGGAAAAATCCACCAGCCTTTACTATCAGGTCAACAGCATTATCCCGGGTTTAAAAGCAGAGCGCCATTATACCATTGACGAGAAAGCCAGAACCGTGGTGCTCACCGAAGGCGGTGTCGCTCATGCCGAAAAAGTGCTGAAAGTCGACAATCTCTACGATCCCAAATATATCGAACTGCTGCATCATATCAACCAGGGGCTAAAGGCCCATACACTTTTCAAAAGAGATGTGGATTATATTGTAAAACAGGGCGAGGTGATTATCGTTGATGAGTTTACCGGCCGTCTGATGCCCGGCAGGCGGTACAGCGAAGGCCTGCATCAGGCCCTGGAAGCCAAGGAAAATGTTAAAATCGAAAATGAAAATCAGACGTTGGCAACGATTACCTTCCAGAATTATTTTAGGATGTATGAGAAGCTGGCTGGCATGACCGGTACGGCCGACACCGAGGCGGCCGAATTTAAAAAAATCTATGACCTGGATGTGATGGTTATTCCGACCCACCGGACCATGATCCGTAAGGACCATCCGGATGTTATTTATAAAACCCGAAAGGAGAAATTTGGTGCGGCTTTAGAGGAGATCATTGAACTTCACCGAAAAGGCCAGCCGGTGCTGGTGGGTACCATCTCCATAGATGTCTCGGAGAGTTTCAGCCAAAAATTGCAAAAGCGGGGAATCAAGCATACGATACTGAATGCGAAAAATCATGAAAGAGAAGCGGAAATCGTGTCCATGGCCGGCCAGAAAGGGGCCGTGACGATTTCAACCAATATGGCCGGCCGTGGGACAGACATCGTACTGGGAGATGGTGTGATCGAACTGGGGGGACTTCATATTTTGGGAACTGAGCGGCATGAGAGCCGACGTATTGACAATCAGCTCCGGGGCCGGTCCGGCCGTCAGGGGGATCCCGGTTCCTCCCGTTTTTATCTGGCCTTGGAGGATGACCTGCTCAGGATATTCGGCGGTGATCGAATTACCGGCATCATGGAAAAACTGGGCATGGAGGAGGGCGAACCGATTGAACATAACCTTATCAGCCGGGCCATTGAAAATGCGCAGGCCAAGGTTGAGGGTCATAATTTTGATATCCGCAAGCAGTTGATCGAGTATGACGATGTGATGAACCAGCAGCGTGAGGTGATCTACAAACAGCGGCGTACCACATTGACGGGCAAGGATCTGCGGGACTCCATCCTGGAGATGATTGCCGAAAAGAGCGAGGAAATTGCCCGGGTGTTTGCCGATGAAAGGGCCCTGCCAGAAGAGTGGGATTTTAAAGGCATCCGGGAATCTGTGTTCAAATATTTCAGCTTCCACCTGGGAACCTTTGACGAGGACACTTTGGACGGGCTGACCCGGGAGGGACTGGCCGGATTGATTACGGATGCCGCCATTGGAGTTTACCGGGGAAAAGAACGATTGATAGGTGATAGGGAGATTCGGAATCTGGAAAGGATCGTCATGCTTCAGGCAGTGGACAGCCTGTGGAAAGACCACCTTTTGAGTATGGACCACTTGAAAGAGGGGATCGGTCTTAGAGGTTACGCCCAGCAGAATCCTTTGATTGTTTACAAAAAAGAGGGGTTTGACATGTTTCAGGAGATGATTGACAGGATCAAGGAGGAAACCCTGTCCATTATGTTCCGAATACAAATCGCGGAACCGGAAAAAATTGATAAACTTCAGCAGAAAAACGAACAGAACCTGATATTTTCAAGCGGTGATGAATCCGATAACCGTAAAACACCAGTCAAGCGCGCCAATAAAAAAGTCGGCCGGAATGATCCCTGCCCATGCGGTAGCGGGAAAAAATATAAAAAATGTTGCGGCAAATAAGATGTCGCCGAGAGTTCGTGAAACCCCTCTTTAAATCAAAGCACCAAGTTTTCAATTCTTACTTCTCAATATTTAATTAATGCGGAATTCAAGATAAATGACGGCAATGCATACATCCGGACCTGAAACTGAAAACCATTTGGTTTCCCGGACAAAAGATCAGACACGGGAACCGGCAATGTATAAAGTGCTGCTGTTGAACGATGACTATACATCCATGGAGTTTGTCGTTGAAATTCTGATTAATATTTTTCACAAAGCCATTGAGGATGCCACTGCCGTGATGCTGAAGATTCATCGACAGGGCGTCGGCCTGGGCGGAGTCTACACCCGGGATGTGGCTGAAACCAAAATAGAACAAGTCCATTCCCTGGCGCGTGAAAAAGATTTTCCGCTCAGGTGTATAATGGAGAGGGAATAGGTTATGATAAGCAGGCAAGTCAGTGTCAGTCTAGGTTTTGCGGTAAAGGAAGCCCGAAGGCGGCGGCATGAGTATGTGGGCGTTGAGCATGTTTTGTATGCGATCCTTCATGATAAGGATGGCATTAAGATCATTGAAAATTGCGGCGGCAGTGTCCAAAATCTTGAAAAAGCCCTTGAAAATTATTTCGACAATAAAGTGGAAACTTTTTTAACGGGCACCGAATATGTGCTTCAGCAGACCCTGGGGTTTCAACGGATCATCCAGCGTGCAGTGAATCATGTGCGGTCGGCTGAAAAACAGGAAGTCGCCATCGGCGATATTCTGGCATCGATATTTCAGGAAAAGGACTCGCATGCCGAGTACTTTTTGCGCAGGGAGGGCATTACCCGGCTGGATGTACTGACTTATGTTTCACATGAATCCTCCAAATCCCCCTTTCCCGATATTGCAGACCCAGATGCCGGCCTGGCCAAGGATGCAGGGAAAAAGAAAGATCCCCTTGAGTTGTTTGCCGTCGATCTTGTGGCCCAGGCCCGGCTGCATAAGTTTGACCCGCTTATCGGCCGTCAGGTGGAGCTGGAGCGAACCA
>Ga0307991_1000114_pt1 | contig 60666 bp, 45 predicted proteins | sample EllFjometagen131_FD_203146 | JGI IMG/M metagenome (GOLD analysis project Ga0307991, IMG submission 203146) | Marine microbial communities from Ellis Fjord, Antarctic Ocean - #131 | ecosystem: Environmental > Aquatic > Marine > Unclassified | place: Southern Ocean | collected 2014-10-08
TCACGATGGCATCATTTCCGAGCAAGGTGAAGTCGCTTTTTTCGGCATGAAAATGACCGACTGTAGAGCTTATTCATCATCTTTGCGCCTTGGCTTTCAGTACCAATTTGGAAAATTAACCATTGGTAGTGCATACCTCACAGCAACAGATTTAAACTTTAGGCACGGAAAGACCAAAATCAATTACTCCGCGCTAGGACTTGGAACAGTCGAATACAAAACGGAAATGGATGGTTTCAATTGGCCTCAGCAAGCAGGCGTTGGTGCCAGCTACCAAGTCAATCAACGACTCAAATTCGTTTTTGACATCGACTGGATTGATTGGTCCTCTGCTATTAAAGAAGTTAAGTTCAACCTCAGTAGTCCGGACAACCCTAACGTTGCACAACAACTTGCAGTCACTTACCCCATGGAGTGGGAAGATCAATGGGTTTTCGCTATCGGCAGCGAGTACAGCATTAACGATAACTGGTTACTCCGCCTCGGATATAACCACGGTAACAACCCAGTTCCAGACGACAACCTCCTCCCCTATTTTCCTGCGATCTCCGAAGATCACATCACCATTGGCACAGGGATCATCTGTGCAGCATGGAAAATAGATATAGCTCTAGAATGGGCATTAAAAAACAGTGTAGATAGTTCTAACTCTCTCTACTGTAATCAAGGTTTTGAAGAGGAGCTTTCCCAGTTTACTACCCACCTGATGATCAGTTATTCACTTTAATCCCTGGGCTAATAGTCTTTCCGTACCGCTAGAAGTTTTTCAAAAAAGGCGGTAATCCCTTTTAGTTGATCCTCTGTCGCAAAACACAAACAATAAAAGATCAACTACATAACGGATCGTCTTCTCTAAATCATTTGAAGGGTTATTATTGCCTTAATGGGTTCCTTGATATATAACGTAGTGGTTTTGAACTATATAAAGTTATCCAAAAATCATTGCGGTCACCCATAATATTCCTATAAATATAGATCTATTTCTGAGATAACTTCCTTATGATGATTCTTCTTGCCATACCTTTGTGCATGCTCTTCAGCACTCTTGCCTACCTCTGTTATCGGAAAAACTTTTACCCACAAGCTTGTGCTTTTGGTGCAGTTGCTTTTTTTCTACTACTGATTTCTGTTGTATTTCTCGGATTCAGCTACTATGCATGGATAGAGCTTAAAGTGTAGATCCCATCGTCAAAGACATCTTAACCTCTTTTCAATTTATGTAATTGCACTTATTGTATGAATTCGAGAGGTTACCCACAGCCGTTAGCCCGCACAAGGAGATGTGATATGATCTCTCTCTTAATAAGCATCGCAACAGCAGGACTGATCGTATTTTTCCCCCTTGTTCATACGCAGGTCCATGCAGCAACTATCGAATATAATCTTGTAATCTCCCGCCAAGAGATCAATATTACGGGAAATCCTGTGTGGAGCATGACCGTCAACGGCAGTGTTCCAGGTCCGACCCTGCGTTTCAAAGAGGGGGACCTCGCCCGCATCCACGTTCATAACAAAATGAGTACAGAAACCTCCATCCACTGGCACGGTCTGCTCGTGCCTCCAAACATGGATGGCGTGCCCAACATCAGCTTCCCGCCTATCAGCCCCGGTTCGACATTCACCTATGAATTTCCCATTCGCCAGAGCGGAATCTACTGGTATCACTCCCATACCAGTCTGCAGGAACAAAGCGGGATTTACGGTTCCATCGCCATCGAACCCAGTCAGGCAGTTCAAAAAGCAGATCATGACCATGTTGTCCTGCTTTCAGACTGGACCGATCAAGACCCGCACGAGGTAAATCGAACACTCAAACGTGGCAGTGAGTGGTTCGCTCTCGAAAAAGGCAGCGCCCAGAGCATTTTCGGCGCCGCCCGGCTCGGCATGCTCGACGACTACTTCAAACGGGAGCTCCAGCGCATGCCAGCCATGGACATTGCAGACGTGGCCTATGATCGTTTTCTCGCCAACGGCAAGTCCGAATCCACTTTCCCAGCGAAGCCGCATGAGACTGTGCGTTTACGAATTATTGACGGATCCGCCACCACCTATTTCCACCTGGAATTCGCCGGTGGGTCGATGACCATCATCGCCGCGGACGGTCAGGATGTGGAGCCGGTCACAGAAAAACGTTTTCTTATTGCCGTAGCGGAAACCTATGACGTTCTCATTCAGGTGCCTACCGCCGGAGCATATGAATTCCGCGCTACAGCGCACGACGGTTCGGGCTACGCCTCGATCTGGATAGGTTCTGGCGAACGCCACCCGGCCGGCAATATTCCCAGGCCGAATATCTATCACTCCATAGGGGGTATGAACCTTAAAGGAATCTTTGCCCTCACCCCCGCTGGAACCATGGGAATGCCCGCTCATGCGATAGAATCCGGCACATTCGATCATCCGGGGATGATGTCCATGGATTCAATGAAAATGGGCAACATGGATCAAACACCTTCCCCGTCTGGAGCCATGACGATGCCCGGTAACACACCGCCAACCGGCTCACCAAAGCATTCGGGCATGAAGATTATGAGTTCAATGGAGATGAGCAGTGCTCAACCCATTGGAAGCATGAATAACGCTAACGACTCCATGCCGAGACCAGCCAACCCCTCGCGGTCTGGCAAGAGATACAGCACAGATTTCCGTTTTTTCGCGGCTGACGTTTCGGAATCCGGTAGCCTAGCCGTTGACGGCATGAAAACAAGCCGCCCCTGGTCCCCGTACGCTCAACTGCGAGCCACCAAACCCACAAGCCTCCCAGCCGACAGACCCGTGCGCGAAATCCGCCTCACCCTTGACGGCGACATGGAGCGTTATGTCTGGTTTCTCAACAATGCAGCGCTTGCACACAGCGATTCAATTCGCATTCGTAAAGATGAGGTGGTGCGCTTTATCATGATCAACCGAACCATGATGCACCATCCCATGCATCTTCACGGTCATTTCTTCCGGTTAATCAACGGTCAGAACGAATTTTCTCCTCTCAAACACACCGTTGACGTGGCGCCCATGTCAACAACCGTCTTCGAATTTGAGGCAAACGAACCGGGCGACTGGTTTTTTCACTGTCATCTGCTATATCACATGAAGGCAGGCATGGCCCGCGTCGTACACTACGATGAATTTACCCTTGACCAGGAACTCGCCGCTCTTCGCCCCAACCTCTATAAGGATCCCTGGTATGCCTGGGGTCAGGCGAACCTGCTCAACAATATGACCGAGGTTTCTCTGACTCTGGCCAACACCCGTAATATTTTCACCGTGGACTGGGAAACGGGATGGAGAAACGTCGAAGAAACGGAGTCGGAAGGCATTTTCACCTATGATCGCTATATCAATAGGTTTTTCTCTGTTTTTATGGGAATCGATCTGCTGCTAGCCGAAAGTGACGATGTCCAAAATACCCGGGGAATTTTCGGTTTTCGCTACCTTTTACCACTCAATCTGGAATTTCGCGTGTGGGGCGATACGGACCGGAACGCACGATTCAGCCTAGGAAAATCCTTTGAATTAATGCCCCGCCTAACATTATTCGGCGCTGCGCAATACGATACCCATACCCTATGGGAAGGCAAGGCGGGGCTGTCCTACATGATTTCCAATTCCTTTTCTCTCGTCGGGCAATGGCACTCGGATTTCGGAATTGGCGCAGGTCTGCAAGTTCGGTTTTGAGTGAAAGAAGAATCAGGAGTCATCCATTAGACAAACATTAGCATCAACTAAACATTGTTTAATAACTTATAGTTATGTAATTGATAAAAAAACTTAACTAGACACTAGTGATGTAACATATATAAACATTAACCAATGTGATCTTTTATAGTAGCTGGAATGATTGTCAATGGGGGAGTATGCCCAGCACGTCAACCTAGCTCTCTAGTTTTAGCGAAAGTGAGGGTATCTTTTGTCCATTATTATTGCGAAACAGTTGGTTAAAACCTATATCAGCGGGGATATCAAGGTTGAAGCGATCCGCGGAGTCGATTTTTCCATTGAGCCGGCCTCATTTGTTTCATTTATAGGTCCTTCGGGTAGCGGTAAATCAACGTTGCTGAACATGATTGGTTGCCTTGATCCGCCCACGGCAGGGCAACTGCAGGTTGCCGGACAGGAAATCACCAATTTGAGCCGCCAGGATGCTGCCCGTTTTCGTGGTGAGCATATCGGCTTTGTGTTCCAGGATTTCAACCTGATTCCGGTATTGACGGTCTATGAAAATGTTGAATATCCATTACAAATGGTGCAAAACTGGCCAAGCGGCGAACGCAGAAAGCGGGTTAACAAGATGCTGGATGCGGTTGGGATGGGGGATCAGGGTCATAAGTATCCCAGTCAGATCTCCGGCGGACAGAAACAGCGGGTGGCCGTGGCCAGAGCTCTGGTGACAAATGCCAAATTGGTGTTGGCTGACGAACCGACCGCTAACCTGGATCGAGAAACCGCTGGCCGCATTATTGATCTGATGAAGCATATGCGTGACGAGTTTGCAACCACGTTCGTCTTTTCCACCCACGATCCCCGCATTGTCGATAACGTTGAAGTCATTTTTGCGCTGGAAGATGGAATCTTGCGCAAACACGAGCAGCTTGGTGGAGGTGCCCATGTATAACATCTTCAGGTTTGCCGCGCGAAACTTGTTGCGCTACAAACGGCGCACCCTGCTAACCTCGATGTTAATAACCCTGGGCGTGGTCGCCGTGCTGCTGTTTATCTCCGTCTCCGGATCCTTCAAGGCGTTGATGGTCGGGCAGATCACCGACTCGATGCTCGGACATATCCAAATTCACAAAAAAGGCTACCTAGCTTCAGTGGACAGTATGCCCCTGAATCGTAATCTGACCGGCAAACAGATTGCCCAGGTGAAGCAGTTTCTTGCGCAGGAGGATGCCGTAGAAGCCTATTCCATGCGCATCAGGCTGGGGGCGATGTTCAGTAATTTCACCGAAACCACAAATATCCGCTTGAATTCCGCAACTCCGCAGGATGAGATCAACACTGCGCCCCTGCTGACAGAACGAATTCTGCAAGGTGACAAAGAGGGTCTAATCAAGCAGGGTGAAATCCTTATTCCAGAACTGATTGCCAAAGGGATGAAGGTCAAGGTTGGTGACGGGATTGTTCTGGTGGCCAACAACAGAGATGGATCGGTTAACGGGCAGAACTTTATCGTACGCGGTATTTTGGAAGGTATCTCTGGGCCGGGCGGCCGCGATGGGATGATCCATATTGACGATGCCAAGGCACTGCTGAGGATCGGTGCCGCCGAGGTCAGTGAAATTGCCATCCGCCTAAAGGATATCAACCAGTTGCCCGCAGTCTTCACCAGATTGCAGGCACAACTAGGATCGATAAAAAACCAGCAGGGGAAGCCAGTTTTCGAAGTACACACCTGGGAAAGTATTTCCCCCTTCTTCAATATTGCCAAGATGATAGATCTGATGACCCTTTTTATCAAGATCATGCTGGTGGCAATCGTGTTGGTCAGTATCATGAACGTAATGATAATGGCTGTCTACGAACGGATCAACGAGATAGGTACCATTTCAGCCATGGGGACTTCGCCAAATAAAATCCTCGGACTTTTTGTCGTCGAAGGTTTTCTCATGGGGGTATTGGGAACCGTTGTCGGTACCGTCATTAGCTTGATCAGTATCGCAGCTATGAATATGACGCAGATCAGTTTCGATTTCGGGCGTCAGAAGGGACTATTACTTGCACCGACAATCAACACCGTTGATGTCATCGTTGTTGCTTTAATCGTCATAGCCATAGCCGTTGTCGCCAGTTTGCAACCGGCATGGAAGGCGGCCAGAATGGATCCGATTACCGCTTTGAAACATGTTTGAAAAAATCAAAACTCATGTAACTATTCAGCACAGTACAAAAGACTGTCATTCCGGCAGGATTTTAGCCTGAATCCAGATTTTAGAAGACAGAAAGGCTGGCTCCCCGATAACAACACTTGGGGATAACAGCCGTTATTGCTCCTGATCGGATAATGCTAAATAATTACCAACTAATAAGCAGGAGGGTTGATATGTTTGGTAAAAAGATAAGAATATGTTTATTCGTGATTTTTTCCGTCCTATTAATGGCTGTCAGCGCAAACTCAGCGGAAAATAAATCCTTTCTCGCCGTCGCCTCCGATGGACCAGAACCGCAGACGATCTGTGAAACGGCTGGGAGGGCAGCCTATTTTCTTCTTTTTGACGGCAGTGGAAAGTTTCTGAGTGCAGAGAAAAACCCCTTTGCCGGTATCCATGGTGGAGCAGGTCCAAAGGTAGCAGCTTTTCTCTCTGGCAAGGGGGTTACATTGGTGTTGGCCGGAGACTTCGGAGCCAAGATGGAGCAAGCCTTGATTTCATACAACATGAAATACATTAAGCAAGCAGGAGTTGCCAATGAGGTTGTTCAAACAGTTATTAAAGAAAAATAAAGTTCTTGTTGTTCTGGTAGCGGTTTTGCTGTGCACTGCCACGGCAGTTCAGGCTATTGACGGCGCGGCTATCCTGCAGCAGGTGGATAACAATCTTAATCCAGAATCCTACGAGATGTACCGTAAGTTGATCAACATCGAGCCGGACGGCAGTAGAAAGGAATTCATCATCTATTCGGTGAAAAAAGAAAAAGATAAAATGGTGGCGCTATTCCTCTCCCCGGCCAGCGAAAAGGGGCGATCTACCCTGCGTCTTAATGACAACATGTGGCTGTATATTCCTAATGTCGGCAAGCCGATCCGTATTACTAGTCTACAGTCGGTGGTCGGCGGGGTATTCAATAATTCCGATATCCTGCGCCTTGATTACAGTGTTGAATATGACGTGACAAGCATAACCGAAGAGGGTGATCTTTACCTGCTCGAACTCAAGGCAAAATCCAATGCCATAGCCTATGATCGGCTGAAAATGTTCGTCGATAAAAAAGCCCTGGTTCCCTCCGTCATTGAGTGTTATGCCTCCAGCGGCATGCTGATCAAAACCCTCTATTACAGGGAGCCGAAGGATTTCGGCAATGGTGTAGTTCGCCCATCAATCTTGGAAACTGACAGCCCACTGTACAAAGGCTATAAGTCAGCAATGATTTACGCCAAAATCAATAAGAAGGAACTTGCCGATGAAGTCTTCTCTATTAACTACCTATCGCGAGTCAATGAGCTACGGTAGTTTTCATCCGGAAACAGTCCTTTTCCGCAATCTCTGCGTCAATCAGCGGACTTGCTTGTGCGACGTACCATGTACGTCTCCGCGCAATACCTTGATTTTCTTGATCTTGCAAAAAAAAATTGCACGCTTCCTATATGAAAACTGCACTAGTCAATTGTTGCTGCACTCGCAAATATTCCTAAGATGGCATAAATGATTCTACTGAAAAAAATATGTGCATCGGCGTGTTTCTGTAGCCTTTTGACCGCTAGCTTGTCTACCCCGTGCATAAGCCTGGCAGAGGACTACAGCTTTAACGTGGAAGAATTTGAAAAAAGGAGTTTTGAATTAGGTGGCTATGCTGAACTGAAGTGGGATCACAACCGGATTAACCGCGATGGCACCTTTGGATTGCTGGGGTTCTACGATAACCCGCGTTCCGCTTTAGATCGTTTAACAGCAACCTTGCAGCTTGATGGAAACTATAATAAAGGGATAGTGGATTTCAACTGGCGACTGCAGGCTTCTGGTCGCAAAGATCAGCTTGATTCCGAGGAGGAGCTGGATGTCTTTTCTGCCTATGCCAGTATCAAACCTTCTCCATCGCTCACCTTTGAACTGGGGAAAAAAACGTTCAAATGGGGCAAAGGATATGCCTGGAATCCGGTAGCCTTTATCGATCGCCCCAAAGACCCCAACAATCCCGATGATGCCCTTGAGGGTTATATCGGCGCAGGCGTCGACGTAATCAAAAGTTTTTCCGGAGCGCTTCAGACGCTGGCATTGACAGGGGTAATTATTCCGGTCTGGGACGATTTCAATAATGACTTTGGCGAAAAGAACAATGTCAACTTTGCTGCCAAGTTATATCTTCTCTACCGGAATACCGATATAGATTTCATCCTCTTCTCTGGCAACAGCCGCTCGACTCGGTATGGATTCGATTTTTCAAAAAACCTGTCCAGCAATTTTGAAATTCATGGCGAAGTGACCCACATTCCCGAGCAGAAAGTTCAGATTCTGAGCAGTTCTGAAATACTGGAAAGTCATAAAAGGTCAGTCACCAGTTATCTGCTGGGGCTGCGTTATTTGACTAAAAACGAGCTTACTACCATCCTTGAGTTTTACCATAACGATGCGGGGTACTCCGAAGCTGAAATGGAGCGTTTTTATCAGCTTGTCAGTGATGCCTCCGCGCAATACACCAACACCAGTGCTGACAACCTTTTTGACCCAGCAACCCTTATCAGCGCTAGCGGTTACGCAAAACCCCAGATTCGGCGAAATTACCTCTATATAAGAATGGCTCAGAAAGAACCGTTCCAAGTGCTCTATTTTACTCCAGGGATAACAGCAATTATCAACCTTGATGATAAAAGTTATTCCCTGAGCCCCGAAGCGGTTTACAGCGGGTTCACCAACTGGGAGCTGCGGCTGCGTTATTCACATATTGCTGGCGAAAAATTTACCGAGTATGGAGAAAAACTCAACGAAAGTAAGCTGGAGCTGAGAGTCCGTTATTATTTTTGAACCCCGTCCCAAAGAAAAAAGCAGAAAAAACGGAAAAAACGGGACATTACCCATATAAATACCAATGGGGTCTACCATCGGATTATGTAGATGACAAAATCCCCCGATGAAGCTGGGGCAATACAACTGCGGGTCATGTTTTGCAAATAACTAGACTGGTTTCACTGCCTTACCATGGCGCAAAAAAATAACTAATGCGCCCTCACCACCGTACTGGCGCGGCGCCCTGCCCCACTCGGCTACCCACGCGCTGGCACATGTACTCAGATACTTTTCTACGTCACTACGCAAAACTGCTTCACCGTTGGGTGAACGCTTCCCCTGACCGGTAACAATCAACACTGTGTTGTAACCATCAGCGTAGCGATGTTGCAGGAAATGACGCACCTTCTTAAGCGCTTCTTCGCGGTAGCAACCGTGCAAATCCAAAGTATCTTGCGGTTTCAACTTACCTTGGCGCAATTGTTTCATGCGACGCGCTTCCGCCCCCGGGCTCTGTACCTCATCGTCTGCGCAATAGTTATCGCTAAACACACTATCCAGCTGCCCTAAACTTGCCAAAAACAACGCTTCATCCGAATCATCATGTAAAGCGGACTTTTCTTGATCCTGCCCGTCAATTTCGCTACCTGCGTCGGTAGTAAAGGTGGAGATGCTTTCATTGTCAGTAGCAATAACTTCAACACCGAGTTGTGCCATGGCTTGACTAAAATCAACCTCACTATCTTCATCACCAGTACGCGGTAATCGTGGTGTAGGAACTTTGGGGGGTAGTTGTTTTTCTACTTGCTGCGGTAAAGCAGAAAACCCCTTCACTGTTTTGAAGGGGTCATTTTTAAAGCTTATGCTATCTTTTTTGTGGTTTTTTTTACTCATGGCAAATTAGACGCGTGGCATTTTGCGCCGCCCTTGAGCAGCCTTGGTTTGTTTTTTGATAATAGTCCCTGTTTTTTCCAAATGAAATTGATACCAGATATCGCCATAGCTATCCATTTTCATCCGTTTGCCATTCTGCACAGCCTCTAAAGAAGCCTCCAAGCCATCACTGCCTTTGAGCTTCTTGATCCCCTTTTTCAAGGTCGCAATGGCTTTGTCATGCTGACCAATCTTTTCTTGGCAGTAAGCGTATAAGTTCCAGATAAAAGCCTCTTTGCGCGATGCTGCAATGGCCTTTTCAAAGGTCAACTCCATCTTGGTTGGATTATTGCGCTTCATGTAACATACTGCCAACATGCACATTGCCACCCAATGACGAACTATACTTTTCTCCAGATATGGCATCGCTTTGGCGAAATCTTTTTTAAGATATAGCAAAGTACCTAACTGAGCGTTTACCTGGCCTTTAACATAAAATTGCCATTTCGAATATTTAAAGCCTTCCTGCAGTGTTTCCAGGGCACGCTCTGCACGGTTAGCCTGCATATCGTGTTGTGAGCTTTTGACAATCTCCATCACTTTATTCATCGTACGCCGTGATAATAGGAAATAGATCACACCAAATATTACTACGGAAATCATGCCACAATAGAGCAGTTGCACCTGGTAAAAAACATTTAGGGGCACTGGCGCAACGGTGCCAATAACAAAAGCAATCAAAAAATTAAGCATTTACTTTTATACCTTTCGTTGTTACAAAATAGCACTTCAAAGTGCGAGCGCGAGTCTAACAATAGGCAACGCAAAAGTCAAAGTTCTTCCAGCACACCCAACAGTAAATCTACGAATAAAATTAGGTGTTCCGCTCAAGGTTAAACAATGCGCCAGTTATGTACGTTTATCCTCAGCTACCAGCAAGGTCAACTTATCCCCTGGTTGCAATATATGTTGCTCTGACAAACCATTCCAGCGGCGTATTTGTTGGGTATGTACCGCAAAACGCCGTCCAATACCCCATAGCGTGTCGCCAGAACAAACTTTATAAACCACCTTCTGCTGCGGTGCTGAGTGTGGCGTACGACCCCGCGGAGCAGACACCAGCAACACCTTACCCGGCTGAATGACATTTGACCACCCCAGACGATTCCACACGCGCACCTGTTTTTCGGTAACGTCGCATTTATGGGCAATACTCCAGATGCTGTCACCTGAACGCACCTTGTAATTGCGTCTATGGGAGCGCTGGTAATCATCGGCCAGTTCAGTGACTGGCAGGGTGCTGAAATCCCTATTCAGCGGCAAAATCATATTCTGTCCAATGCGCAAGGCGCGCGGATTGGAGATTTTATTCAAGGCCACGATATCATCGACTCTTATGCCATAGCGCTTGGCAATATGTTGCAAGGTATCACCGGATTTAATTTGATGGCGTTTATAGCGGGCGCGCTCGCGACTGGGAACAGCCGCATATTTATCGCTAAAATTTGTCGCACTGCCGACTGGCAAACGTAACTTATAGTTTTTTACGTGGGGAGGAGTACACCAACGCTTAAGCTCGGGATTAAGTTCCTTAAGCTGGGCATAGCTGGCATTGGTTAATTCAGCTATCAATTCCAGATCTGTTGCCTCAGGTAAGATAACAGTATCAAACTCAAGAGGTTCCTCATATTGCAGATCACAAAAACCATATTTGCGCGGTTGCTTACTTATCAATAGGGCTGCCAACAACTTGGGCACATAATTTTTGGTCTCTGCACGCAGGTAGCTGCCTTTGCTCAATTCCCAAAAATCTCGAGTATGGTATTTTTTTATTGCCCGCGAAATCTTACCCGGACCGGCATTGTATGATGCTACAGCCAAGTACCAGTTACCATCAAAGCGCTGATGTAAACTCTTCAAATATTGTGCAGCCGCTAAAGTAGACTTCTCAACATCGCGGCGTTCATCGTACCACCAGTCGTTGTCTAAATCATACATGTTGCCAGTTGATTCGATAAACTGCCAAGGACCAACAGCATTAGCCCAACTATGCGCGTTACTGTTAAACCCAGACTCCACCATGGCCAGGATGACCAAGTCTTGTGGAAGACCTTCACGAGCAAAAATCTCGCGCATTAAAGGCAGGTATTTAGTTGAGCGTTGCAGCCAACGTGCAAAAGAGGGACGCCCGTTTCCAGTGTAGCGCTTAATCAAAAAGCGCACCTGATCATTCTCCACCACCGGAAAATCAAACAACGGCTCAGGCGCTACCATTACTCCTGCATCAGCTGGCAGCATTACATCTTCAGTTAGCAACTTGGTATCAGCAACAGTATCGTCTATCTGCTCAGCGACAATAACTACGCATTCAGACGACTCCGAAGTAATTTCTGAACCACTTAGTGAAGAAATATCGATTAAGGCTTCTGAACTTGTCTCCACCTGAGAACCAACTGGCAGGTCACTCTGGGTAGTCAAAGTGGTTAATGTTGAACAACCACTAAGCGCGGCAAAAAAACAAATTGAACAAAAAAACACCAAGCAAGGTGAACGCATCATGTGCAACACAACTCCGTAACCTCAAAAATCACGCGGTTATAACTACATAGGCAAGTTAAGAATCTATTTAACCCCAGCAAAATATCGCCCAAGGCTATAGAAAAAGAGTGTCGCTGTCAACTATACCGCTTCAGCAGTCAGCGTCAGCATTGGGAGCATTTTCACAACCGGCTTCCGCTTCAGCATCTTGTGGCCAAAATTTCTGTTGCAGCTGCTCCAGCAGGGGCGCGAAACTACTCCGATCACGCGCACAGACACCAATGGCCTGATATCGACGACACAGCTCCGAACTCTCATCGGTATCCACTTGGTCTATTTTATTAAACACCAACAATCGGGGGATGTGACCAAGCTCAAGATCTACCAATATTTTATCTACCGCGGTTATCTGCTCGGCAAAACGCGGATTTGACAAATCAACCACATGCAGGAGCAAATCGGCATCAGCCAGTTCCTCTAAAGTCGATTTAAAAGCGCCCAGCAAGCTCACAGGCAACTGGCGAATAAAACCTACAGTATCGGTAATAATAACTTCTCGCTCCAGCGGAAAACGCAAACGACGAGTAGCGGTATCAAGTGTGGCAAACAACAGATTTTCGGTAAAAACCTGGCTACTGGTCAGCGAATTAAGCAGCGTCGATTTACCCGCGTTGGTATAGCCGACAATTGAAATAATTGGCACCTCAGCTCGAATTCTCTTGCTGCGTCGTTGTAAGCGACTGCGCGCCATAGCCTTGAGGCGTTTTTCCAGCCGACTGATGCGCTCCCGAATCCGCCGCCGATCAATTTCCAGCTTGGTCTCGCCGGGACCACGCCCGCCGATACCGCCCATCAAACGCGACAGCGCGGTCCCCTTGCCGGACAAACGCGGCAGGATATATTTCAACTGAGCTAACTCCACCTGAACTTTACCGTCTAGGGTATGTGCGCGCCGGGCAAATATATCCAAGATTATCTGTGAGCGATCAACAACTTTAAGATCGGTTAAAGCAGCAATAGAGCGTACCTGAGTAGAGCTCAGATCCTGATCAAACACCAACATAGTGGCACGCTGCTGTAAAGCACGGATCACAACCTCCTTAATCTTGCCCTCGCCCATCAAATACTTAGGGTTCAGGCGCTGAGGTCGCTGCATAACCTGATCAATCACCAGCACATCGGCAGTGCGCGCTAATTCGTGCAATTCACACAGCGAATCCTCCACCTCCTGCAAACGACGCTGGCTGACCGAAACTAAAATAGCCCGTTCTCTGGGATCGGCAAGATCAACCTGACCAGAATCTACTGTGCGTTCTAATTCATTTTCTAAGGAGCGCAAAAAAGGTTTTAGTTCCAGCTGTAATTGACTCAGGTTGGAGGCAAAGAGCTGTTCAACCTGTTTCTGCTGCGGATTCTCCGGCAGCAGATGAGCATAATAAACAGCTGCTGGCAAACCCACAGGGCTGACGCCGATGGCCACCATCATATCTAGGCGCAGTAAGGCCAAATCGGTCAAATCATCTTGCGAAAGAGTTTCATTTTTCAGGTGAGTGTGCACACAGCGCAGCCCGCGCAACCCACTGCGACCTAGAGCATAATCACTCAGATCTGGGAGTAATATTTCACGATCATCACCAACCATGACATATTTGATTACTCCGGAGCGATCAATAAGCACACCGATCTGGCGCCGTATTTCATGCGACAAACCACAGAGAAAACGCGCCAGTTCAGCAGAGATTATCTCGTTCGGAGTAACGCGACGGTTATAAATACGCTGCAACGCATTCAGTTGTGCTGATTTCAATCCAGAAGTTTGACCTAAAACATCCACGATTTATCCTGACTACTGATTCCGGCAATAAACAAAAAGGACCCGCAACGGGCCCTTTTTAGAGTACAACATATCTGAAAAAAAATAAAATTATGCAGTAACCACAACATTGAAACCAGCATCGACAAGGTGCACTTCACCGGTAACGCCGCTGCCTAAATCGGACAGTAAATAAACAGCTGAATTGCCGACTTCATTGGTAGTGACGGTACGCCGTAGTGGAGCATAATCGTCCATCAATTTAATTTTCGCTCTAAAGTTAGCGATCCCAGAAGCAGCCAGAGTACGAATTGGACCAGCAGAAATCGCATTAACGCGAATCCCCTTTTCGCCCAACTCAGCAGCCAAGTACCGTACTGACGACTCCAGAGCTGCTTTAGCAACCCCCATCACGTTGTAATTAGGTACAGCGCGGGTAGCACCAAGATATGTTAGAGTAACAATGCTGCCGCCCTCTTTCATCAATGGCACTGCACAACGGGTCATCGCCACCAGCGAATAGGCGCTGATATCCACAGCTAAAGAGAAACCACTACGACTGGTCTGGCTAAACGGTTTCTTCAGGTCTTCACGATCAGCAAAAGCTACGGCATGGACAACAAAATCGAGTTCCCCCCACTGCTGCTCTAATTGCTGAAAAACGGCCTCAATCTCACTGTCATCAGCCACGTCGCAGGGGAGAATCAACTCGGCACCCAGACTTTCAGCCAGCGGGCGTACACGCTTTTCCAGTGCATCATTGAGGTAAGTAAAAGCCAAAGTTGCACCATGTTCATGCAGCTGCTGGGCAATGCCCCAAGCAATACTCATATCATTGGCAACACCAAAAATAACGCCCCGTTTTCCCGTCATTAATCCCATTAAGTTTAAATCTCCACGAGCAAGGTAAAGTTTATAATTTTGAGAAGTCTTTTTATCAGATTGACAAGGATAAATCAAGTTTGTCAATACGGCGATTCCTACATCAATACAGTTAGAACTTTACCGCACAAAATCACTTATCAAGAGGCATATACTCTTTCAGCACTTTAAGTAAGTCGGCGGCGTTACGCCCACCGGGTAAAACTTTCCCATCAGGCAGCACTAGCGTAGGGGTCGAGCGAATATTCCAGCGCTTAGCAAACGCAGCGCTTTCATCCACTGCTGGACAATCCAGATCAGGTGCTGTCGGTATTTTCCCGACCATGGCATCATCCAATACCTTATTTGATCCTGAGCAGACAATTTTATTAACGGTTTGTTTATCCGACATCAGAGGCAGCAATTTCACATAAAATGCTATCTGCGGGTTCTGCTCAACAACCTGATACAACTCGGGGTGCATCTTCTGACAAAAATGACATTTCACATCGGTAAACACAAAAATCTTTACCGCGGCCTGGGCATCCCCGATCAGAAAAGCGCCCTCACTACTGAGCTCGGCAACGTCCACACTCCGGCTGAGATCAACCCCGTCACGCAAACGCAGTATTCTACCGGCAATAAGATATTTTTTGGAGAAATCGATATAGGCGGTAAACATCTGCCCCTTAGCACGCCCTTTAACCTCCCACAATCCGCCAACTTCGGCAAGCTGCACACTGGTAATTTGTTCAGCACCAGGAGGCAAGAGTTTCATAGCTTCATCAGTTGTCAAACTGTGGCAATCGACACATGCACCTGAACCGCAACCCGCACCACCAAAAGACCATGCTGTCATTGGAGCAAGACACAACAAAACCAGAACAAAAAAACGCAACATATACAACTCCATAGATATAAACAGTTTTGGACTATTTATCAGAAAACCTGAGACACTAGATAATAGCCGCGCAATAGTGTATTTTATCAACAGTTAAAGTCAGCGGAATATTACACTGCGTTCAAAGTTATTTCAACAGTTACCCCTTGCCAATTTTTTTAAGATTTATTGCCTACTAAAGGACAGCCTATACATGACTGACAAAACAGCTATTTCGTCTTTGCCACCACAGTTTACTTTGACCGCTACCACTGAATTATCCGAGATAAATGCGACATTATTCCAACTGACACACACCGCAACTGGTGCCCGTTTTGTACATATAGCCAGCGATGATGACAATAACCTTCTTGCTATTGCTTTTAAAACACCGCCGGCAGATTCAAGTGGCATAGCACATATTTTGGAGCACACATCGCTGTGCGGATCGCGCAACTATCCGGTACGCGACCCGTTTTTCACCATGCTCAAACGCAGTCTCAACACCTTTATGAATGCCTTTACCGCCAGCGACTGGACCTGTTATCCCTTTGCCAGTCAAAACCACACAGATTTTCACAACTTGCTGGATATCTATTTGGATGCTGCATTTTTCCCATTGTTAAGGGAACAGGATTTTCGTCAAGAGGGGCACCGGTTGGAATTCACTCAACCTGATGATCCTACCTCACCACTGTGCTTTAAAGGGGTAGTTTTTAATGAGATGAAGGGCGCCATGGCTGATCCGTCATCGTTATTATCCCGCCGCACCACGCGCCATCTTTACCCAACAACATGTTATCACCACAACTCTGGTGGAGAGCCGGAAAACATTCCCGACTTAACTTGGCAACAGTTGCGTGACTTTCACGCCGAATATTATCATCCAAGCAATGCCTGTTTTTTCAGTTATGGCAATTTCCCACTGGGCGAGCATCTACAGGTAATTGAAGATCAAGTATTAAGCCAGTTCACTACTAGACAGGTAAATAGTGAAGTAGCCCCGGAGCAACGCTTGCGCGCTCCAATAAAAATTAAAGAACCGTTCCCCCTTGACGCCAATGAAGAGACAGCGAACAAAAGCATGGTGCACTTAAGTTGGCTGACTACGGATATATCTGACAGCTTTCACAATCTGACCCTGACATTATTATCACAACTGCTGTTAGGCAACCCGGCAGCCCCGCTATATAAGGCGCTGCTAGATTCTGGGCTGGGCAGTAACCTGACCCCAGGCTGTGGGTTCCAAGATGATTACCGCACCACCTGCTTCAGCGTTGGCCTGCAGGGAACTGATCCACAGCATACCGATGCCATCGAAACTCTCGTTCTTTCCAGCTTGAAAGATATTGCCGACACAGGTTTTGCCCAGGAGCGCATTGAAGCGGTCATTCATCGCCTGGAGCTAGCTAATCGCGAGGTTAATGGTGACAGCTACCCTTATGCCATATCACTAATGTTCCGCATCCTCGGTCCATGGCTGCATTGCGACGACCCTGTTTCTGCCTTACAGTTGGATACTAACCTGCTACTGCTGCGACAAAAGTTAGCCGAGGGTAATTTTTTTGAGGATTTAATTCGCACTTGGCTAATCGACAACACCCATCGCATAACCCTGTGTTTATACCCTGATCAACAACTGCAAGCACAGATGGATCAGCAGGAGCAACAGCGTCTAGCACAAATAACTGCGACACTGAGCTCCAGCGACAAACAACAAATCATTGCCCAGGCACAACAACTCAAGCAATCGCAGGAAGATAGCGAAGATCTGAGCTGCCTGCCAACCTTACAATTGAGCGATATCAATGTAGAAGAACCACAGATTGCCAGCACAACTGTAACTTTAGCTAACAAAACAGTTACCTTGTTCGCCCAACCAACTAACGGCATTGGTTATTTTGAGCTGTATTTTAATTGTGACCACATAAATGCAGAATTACGCACGTATTTGCCCCTATTCTGTGGATTGCTCACCCAGGTCGGCGCTGGCAGTGATGATTACCTGCAAATGGCACAACGGACAGAAGCTCACACCGGCGGCATCAATGCCAGCATAGCGATACTCGACGATATTGACAATCTGGATAGCTATCAACCATTGCTACGCCTGCGCGGTAAAGCATTACTGCGCAATACAGACAAGCTCGCCGACATTGTTGCCGACATCTGTTCAGGCGCAAATTTTAATGACTTAGAACGTTTGGCAACTGTTATAGGCCAGATTAAGAGCTCATGGGAAAATGCTATCCCCAACTCAGGGCACAGTTATGCTGCCCGCGCTGCTGCCAGCTCTTTGACCCCGGCCGGAAAACAACGTGAGCAATGGTCAGGATTCAGCCAACTCACGTTAGTAAAACAGCTGGCTCAGCTTGAAGCGAAGCAGCTGAAAGATTTTGCTCACACCATGCACCAACTGGCGACCATCGTTCTTGACAGCAATCGTGTCCACGCGGCCATTACAGCGGAAGAAAATCAGTTACCGCAAGCACAAAAGGCGCTGGCAACGCTGTTACAGCGGCTACCAGCACAACAGACAGTTTCTGAATTACAACCTATTGAAAAAGTAACACCGCAAGCTGTACAACTCGGCTGGGCAACGTCAATACCGGTTTCATATGTCACCCGACTATTCCGCACCGTTCCATTTAATCATCCGGACAGTGCTCCATTAAAAATTTTGGCGGCACTCCTAAAAGCAAATTTTTTACATAGGGAAATTCGTGAAAAAGGTGGTGCCTATGGTGGCATGGCTAACAGCAGCAGCGAAGCAGGACTATTTTCGCTGTTATCTTATCGCGATCCACAATTGTTGCGCACCATCGATGTCTATAGCCAGGCATTAGATTGGGTACAGCTGGGAGATTTCGACGCAGAAAAAATAAAAGAAGCAGTTTTATCGGTATTTAGTGCTCATGATCGCCCCCTCTCACCCAGCGGTCGCGGCAGCAATGAGTTCGCTAACCAACTACAGGGGTTAAACCACGGTTTGCGCCAGCAGTTCCGCGAACGCCTGCTATCAGTAACCAAGGAACAATTGCTGGATGTAGCCAAGCGCTATCTCAGCACTCAACTTGATCATAGCCCAATCTCTATTTTATCCAATGAAGAGAGTCTGAGTGCTGCACAACAAACACTGACACAGCTGGAAATAAAGCGTTTGTAACTACAACTTAAATTAAAAAATTGCGCTGCCATTATCCTACACACACGAGGATTATGGCAGCGCAATTAAACAAACTCGATCAGAACACCAGGGTTTCCTTAAAACGCTTAACCATCAATCATAAATTTCTAGGTACTCTTCGACCTAACCCTAGTAAATTAACGGTCATGGCTACCATGCGCAGGACATGCTTTCCACGCTGCATACATACAAACAAAGTAACTATTCAGCATGATAAGTACTCAATCCCCACAACAAGGGACACATAAACCCATCCATGGGGAATGCGTACCAACCTGAAGAGGTACTGAATAATTACCAAACAAACAACATATCTTTGTTGGAAAATACCGCCTCCAGTAAAGCTTGAATACACTAATTGTTTTTTCAATTTTTCATTTAGCCATCAGTCAACCAAGATTGAAATCGTCTAGATTGAACCACCCAGCAAAATACTTGCTTCAATAAACAGCTGGTAAAATGTTTAAGCTATCATTTTTATTAGTATAAAGATTAAACCACTTCTGGTATAGTCAAACTAGTTCTAGCACATTAAAACGGTGTAATATTTGTTCAATACGACATTGACGGCATAGAGTTCTTGCCGACAGTGAACCGCTTTTAACAGCGCTAACTAAGAATAAAGGTTTTTGATTCTACTTACTCCACCAGACAGCAATTAAGCAGTCAAACTGGTAACTGGTCATATTGATACATAGCTGAAGGATCATATTCATTCCTGCTACAGGTTCACTAAAGCGGATTGAATCTCTGGACTAACATCGTTATTTAACGACAGCTATGTATTGCCCATAGTGCCTAGTATCCGGGACTAAGTAGAGTCATATATGCACTGGGCAGCAACGCTCCACAGCGTTACTAGCCATTACAATTAATCAGCGTACGAATGAAGATTCTTTCGTAGCGCCGCCAGCGTCGATAATGATGCTAGCGTTTTAAAAGGTTTCACATGAGCAAAAAAATGTTGATCAACGCCACCCTTCCTGAGGAGGACCGGGTAGCTATAGTTGATGATGGTGTTTTAACCGAGCTAGACATTGAGATAGCGGAACGCCAACAGACTAAAAGCAATATCTACCTCGGAGAAGTTATTCGCGTAGAACAAGGTCTACAAGCAGCCTTTGTAGATTATGGAGCGTCACGCCCTGGTTTTCTCCAAATTGGCGAAATCCACCCCTCTCTCTATCCACTGCAAGACGATGGCAGCCCAACAACCAAGCGGGTTCCTATCAATCAAATCCTTAAAAGGGGTCAGCAAATACTGGTTCAAGTCGTTAAAGAAGAACGCGGCAATAAGGGCGCAGCTATAACTACTGAAATTTCATTGCCCGGGCGCTACATGGTACTTATGCCTGAGAGCAACTCACGCGGTATTTCACGCAAAATTGAAAATGAGAGCGTGCGCAAAGGGATCAAACAGGCAATTGCCGGACTAGAGTTGCCTGACAACATGGGTTACATAATCCGCACGGCCGCTATTGATCAACCACCCGAAGAGCTTAAACGTGATTTTGATTATCTACTGAGTACCTACAACAGCATCATTAGTCACAGCAAAACAGCAAAAGCTCCAACTTTAATATATCAGGAATCCAATCTGGTAATCCGCTCAATCCGCGACTATTTTTCACCAGAGATTGATGAAGTGCTTATTGATGATCGCAAGGTTTTTCAGGAAGCCCGTGATTTCTTTAAAGCGGTAATGCCAGAGTACGTTTCCTTGGTAAAACTCCACCAGGAACGACGGCCGATATTCGCCCGTTACCAGGTAGAAGAGCAGATAGCTCAACTCTCCAGCAACACGGTAAATCTGCCATCCGGTGGATCTATTGTTTTGGATCAAACCGAGGCACTAGTGGCTATTGATGTAAACTCCGGCAAAATGGCAAGCGAACAGGACGTTGAGGCCACTGCCTCTCGTGTAAACATTGAAGCGGCCACAGAGATAGCACGACAATTACGCTTACGCGACATGGGCGGACTAATCGTGATAGATTTTATCGATATGCGCCAACGTAAAAATGCCCGCGAGGTAGAAAAAACATTAAAAACTGGTCTCAAGATCGACAAAGCGCGCGTCACAGTCGGTCGCATCAGCCACCAATTCGGGTTGTTGGAAATGAGCCGTCAACGCATAAAAGGCAATCTCGGTGAAGGGGCTTATCATCAGTGCCCCCATTGTCAGGGAACTGGTCGCATTAAAGGTGCTGAATCACGTTCTGTAGCATTACTGCGACAGATACAAGCCGGCACTGCCAAGGGAAATATTGACCTAGTTAGCTGCACTGCAGCTGTAGACGTGACCAATTACATCCTTAACAACAAACGGATCGAGCTAATTGACCTTGAACAGCGCCACAACCTAAAAATACGTATCAATGCTGACCCAAGCTACCTCCCGGAACAAACTGACTTGGAGTTCATCAAGCAAAGCAAAGAGCTCCACAACGGTGCTAGCGCTCAAACTGCGTTAGTAGACATTGATGTGTCAGAACGCGGACAAACCAACGATGTAGATAGTGACAATGACCTTGAAGTTAGCGAAAACGCCAGTGCTAAGGTTATTGAATCTGACACAGACATCCAAAGTGAGGAAACAGCCTCGGCAAATGACAAAAAAAGACCGCGCCGCCGCCGGAGACCAAACCGTCGCCGTACCGAGAACAACTCTACTGACGAGCAACGCACAACAGAAACCCTTGGCGCTGAGCCAGCACTGGCTCAACAACCACTGGATACTGTATCGGACGTTGTAAGCAGTGTTGAAACACAGATTACAACAACAGCAGACCAACCACTGGCGGCAGTAAGTGCCCCAGCTGAAAACATTGAAGCAGCGCCGGAAGCTAAAAAACCTGCTAAACGCCGCCGCACAACAAACAAAAGAACAACCACAACTGCAACAAACACCCCAACACAGACTGAAACAACAGAACCGACGATGCAACCTGCGCCGCAAACAAACTCAGCAGGCAAGCCGGAAAACACTCCGGTTGACAATAAAGCACCTGAAGTGACGACAATCAGCAATATAAATATACCAGCACTACCTACGGAGCAACAAGGTAGTCCGGTTGACGCCACCGAACAGAGCAACGAAGTTAAAAAACCGGTTCGCCGCCGCAGAAGCAGCAAAAAAACCGACTCAACAGCAGATCCAACAGCGAACTTATCACCAACACCTGCAGTTGAGGACGTATCACAGGCAGAAGAAAAAGCACCAACAAACACAACTGTGCGCAAAAAAACAACCACCAGTACTACGCTACAAAAAACCAGCGATACCACCGATGCAATGGTTGAAGGTTCCACACCAATTATAGAGAAAAAACCGGTTCGGAGACGCAGGGTTGTTAAGATAAAAGCTCCTGAAACAACTGACGAAGCTGTAATCGCTGACACAGTTCCAACTAATAGCACTGATAAGAAACCAGCAAAACCCAAGACCCGCACCGCTACTCGCAAGAGTACTCCAACAAAAGCATTAGATGCTGATTCTGCCAATGAGACTCAAACGGCAGCCAACATGGATGAACAACAAAGTACTGAAAAAAAACCGGTTCGGCGACGGCGCACCACTAAAAAACCAGTACAAGATGCCGTAACTGAGGATAAATAGCAGCACCTATCTTCAATCAGACCAAAAAGACATAAGCAAATATTAACCAATTATAAATAGAAAAGCCCCGTCCAGACAACACTGGATGGGGCTTTTCTATTTATACGCAGCAATGAACTATCACGTACTGATTAGTATTTTTAAGGACGCATTTGTCTGGAGATGATAGCTAAGGGTAATAAACGTCTATGCATCGCTAACAGAGCTAAAAGATCAGTGCCATCATTGATAATCATGTCGTCCGGTCCAAATTCAGTTTTAGCTATATAATTTTTACCATCACAAAGATAAATAGAAATAGGATAACTGCGCTCGGCAAATTCGAAATAACTTTTATGAACTAATTCTTCTTGAGACATAAAATCAAGCTCTTTCTTGTTGAAGAAAATATCATAGCAATTGAGTACTGCAGATACTATTCCAAAAACATCTGCTTACACATTAGATATATCCACAACAAGACAAACCGACAAAAGGTCATACACAAGTTACTAACTACTTGATTTTACATTTAATTAATCAAGATAACCACATAACTCTGTAGCCAGGGCTGGAGAGTTAAAATAGCAAAGCCCCTGTTTAATTAAAAACAGAGGCATTTCACTAAACTAGCATGGTTATTTTGCGTAATTTATTTACTGCGGCTCACCGCATAATCGGCCAAAACATGCATGGCACGCCGCGCTTCACTCTCTGGAAATATTGCTAAACATTCTTTGGCGCGCGCCACTAACTCCTTAGCTCTGTTCCGCGTATAATCGATACCATTGTAACGATGAATTAAAGCAGTAACGCTGGCCAGATCATCATCACTCAACTGCTCCTTTTCAACAACTTCATCGACAAGGTTACGCTCTTGTTCATTACAGTGACGCAATGCTTCAATCAGTGGCAAAGTCATCTTACCCTCTTCAAGGTCATGACCACAAACTTTGCCAAACTCTGCTTGGTCTGCCACGTAATCCAGAGCATCGTCCATAAATTGAAACGCTATTCCCAAGTGCATACCAAAGTCATTCAGCGCCTGTTCCTGTTCAGCATCCACACCACTCAACACTCCGCCGCACCTGCATGCAGCAGCTATCAGCACCGCAGTTTTATCGCGCACCACCTGAATATAGCGTTCTTCGCTTAAATCTAGATCACAGGTGCTAATCAATTGCAGCACTTCACCTTCTGCCATCATGGTAGTTGCATCAGAAAGTGCTTGTAAAATAGCTAAACTGCCAGTGCGCACCATTAAGGAAAATGACTTGGAAAACAGAAAGTCGCCCACCAAAACCGATGCCTCATTGCCCCACACCAAGTTGGCTGAAGCCTCACCCCGCCGCAGATCTGCACTATCGACAACATCATCATGCAACAGGGTCGCTGTATGAATAAATTCGACTACGCTTGCAACACCGATATGCTGATGGCCCTGATAACCAGTCATGCGTGCCGCCAACAAAACCAACATCGGGCGCATGCGTTTACCACCACTAGCAAAGACGTATTCTCCTACTTTGCGAATCAACAAAACATCTGAATCAAGGTCACGCTTAAACTGTTGCTCGACCAGCGACATGTCATTGTCCAGCATTTTTAGTACTTGTTCCATGATTATGCTCACCTAATAAATAACAACTGGCAAATTGATTGATAAAGCTACACCCGTGTAACCACGGGAGTATAAAACAAACCATAGCGCTTGGCACTCGAAAAGATTTAATAAATTCAATTGACCACCACGCACTAATTACCAATCGCGTGCTTATCCATTAATCCGTATCTATTTTATTGGGAATGAAAGTATTCTCCTGAACAGACCAGTGGTATTGCTCTTCAATCCATAGTTCTTCTACACTGTCCAGATCGAGGGGAAGATCGAGCATATTTTCACTGAGCGAAGCAGCTTCGAGCATCTCGTCGTCATCAATTACCCCGTCACCATTCAAATCGGCCCAATGAATGTGTGCGATGACCAATCGGTTAACACCGATCAACTCCTCGCGCGCACTATCAGCCGTATTGCGAATAACTACACCACCATCAAAGCTTGGCATGGAATCCAATACACCATCCGCTGCAACTTTGACCAGATAGTAAATATTTACCGGGCTATCGGCTATCTGCACAATCCAGCGCAACAACCCCTTATCTTTGTCGACACTGGATGGAACTGGCATTGCGCTGACGAATTCCCATCCAGCAGGGAGCGTCTCGCGTACCACACCACGAACCCCAGCGCCGTGTAAGCTTATCTGCACCGGAATAATCATTCCCGGGCTGGCGTAACTAGGCAGCAACCGTTCAGCAACAATATGTATTGGGTGCGCCCGCCACAGCCACATTCCACAGACAGCAGCGACTACAGCAATTGCTACGACACTGATCCATACCTTGATGTTGCGTGTCTTTTTACCCTTATCAAGTTGCTCCATTTGCGCATCAACAGCTCGCAAAATCTGTTCAAGATCAACCTCCAGCGCCTCAGCTAATTTCTGGGCATTAACCCGTTTAATTGTTGGATAGCGATTATTTTCCCAGCGCGAGATAGTGTCAGTAGTAACACCAACAACTTTTGCCACATATAATTGTGTCAGAGATTGCTGCTCACGAATCCGCTTGATAGCCAAACCATCAACATTAACCGTGACATCGTTTTTTGTTATCTCACTAAGCTTCATAATGACCGACACTAACAGAATTATCTATAAAGAGCAACGACACACCCATCAATTACCCACCCGCAACACCTATACAACATACTGTAAATACATAACCTTTACTCGACATCTATCTACATTCGGCTAGATATCTAATGTAAAGAGAAAGAATATTAGTAACAATAGCCACAAGTTGTTAGCAACCATTTCCCCCTAACTCACATGGAGGCACAAAATGAAAATGACAAAAACAGCAAAGACAAAAAGGCAAACAATCTTTCTAGCACTGGCACTGGTGAGCTTAAGTTTATTATTGAGCACTACAGCTTTTGCGGCCGAAACCTATCTGTACACCGGCAAAGGTACCGTAACATTTACCCACGACAAACATGGCACCGAACTGGGATGCTCCAGCTGCCACACCGAAGAAACACCAGCAAAAATCAGTATGGAAAACAAGAAGCAGGGGCACGATTTGTGTCTGCCCTGCCACAAAAAAGAAGCAAAACAGGGCAACAAGAATGCCCCGACAAGATGTAATAAATGCCACATAAAATAACCAGTTTTCTTCGCATAAATTCTTTTCTTAACCACTATCCAGGGAGTATACACAATGATGAACAAAAAAAGTTTTGCCATAATCGCACTGAGCGCATTTGTTTTCTGCACCGGTAATCTGGCCATGGCAAAAAGCTTTAAAGGCAAAGTTACCAATATCTCGGACACATCTATCACTATCCAACTTTCCAAGAACGATGTTAAGAAAATCGCAGTTGGTGACAACGCTAAACTTTCAATTAAGAAAACCGTCAAACCAACATCTGGCGCCAGTGCCTTAACTGGATGTTAAACTAACGTAATCAAGTGGATGCTATAGCCATGGGCATAGCATCCACCATTGCCTCCACCAGCACATGTATATCCTCCACTTCCTGCTAACTTATTTTTTCAGCACCGTCTTCCATTACTTCCATATTGCAGCAAACATATTTCACTTCCTAGAGTTTCATGGCATAATCATTGATTACAATTTTAGGAACTTACAACCTCAAGTTAAATAGGAGTTGCGCGAGGTGTCAGAAGGATCAATTCGTTTTCCAGCAGAGTGGGAGCTACAGGATGCAATCTTACTTGCTTGGCCAACAGCGACCAGTGACTGGGGCGAAACCATTGAAGATATAGAAGCTGTTTTTGTCGAGTTATCGGCGACTATAAGCCGCTTTGAAAAAGTAGTGATTGTCTGCAGCGACGCAAAACATATCCATGCCAAACTGGCTAAATCTACAGCCAAACTTGACAATATCAGCTGCCACTTCATTGCCACCAATGACACTTGGGCGCGTGATTTTGGGCCGCTATGTGTGTACAAAAACAGTGAACCGTTATTATATGATTTCGGCTTTAATGGTTGGGGACTAAAATTCCCCGCTGATCAGGACAATCAGATCAATCGTCGTCTGTACGACAATCATGCCTTTAGTTGTCCGCTGCTGTTTCAAGGACTGATCCTCGAAGGGGGCAGTATTGAATCCGATGGTGAGGGAACGCTGTTAACCACCAGTCAATGTTTGCTCAGCCCGAACCGCAATCCACAGCTGAATAAAGAGCAGCTGGAGAAAATCTTTGCCACACAGTTTGGCATTAAACAGGTGCTGTGGCTAGATCATGGCTACCTCGCTGGCGATGACACCGACTCCCACATCGATACTTTGGCGCGGCTGTGCCCCGCTAACACAATTTTATATACCGCTTGTGCTGATAAAAATGACGAGCATTTTTCGGCTCTACATAAGATGGAACAACAACTAGCCACATTTAAGACTTTAGCTGGGCAACCATTCACCTTGCGCGCCCTTCCATGGCCACAGGCACAATTTGACGCTGACGGACAGCGCTTGCCAGCCACTTACGCAAATTTCCTCATCATAAATGACGCAGTATTAGTGCCGATCTATAATGACCCAGCCGACAGTGCAGCTCTGGCAACCATAAAATTGGCTTTCCCGAACCATGAAATCATTGGCATCAACTGTAATCCAGTCATTGTCCAACACGGTTCCCTCCACTGTTTAACCATGCAACTGCCACAAGGAACATTATCATGACCGATACCCATACTCCATGTTCACAGCTGCCAGTGGCTTTATTGCAGCAGCACTATGGCGTGAATCAACAAGACAACATCGACACCAACATTGCCACCATTCGCCAAGCGGCTAGAAATGGCGCCAAGTTGGTTGTGCTGCCAGAACTACACACCAGTATCTATTTTTGCCAAGGGCAACACTATGAAACCTTTGACCTGGCAGTCACCATTCCTGGACTATTATGCGATCTTTTTTCCACAGTTGCTAAAGAGGAACAAATCGTCTTGGTCACCTCGCTGTTCGAGCGCCGGACAGCTGGGATTTACCACAACACCGCTGTGGTATTTGATACAGATGGATCAATAGCCGGAATTTATCGCAAAATGCACATCCCCGATGACCCAGGCTACAACGAAAAATTTTACTTTACTCCGGGTGATCTCGGTTTCAAACCGATACCAACAAGTATTGGCAAATTGGGAGTGCTGATCTGCTGGGATCAGTGGTATCCAGAGGCGGCGCGCCTGATGACCTTAGCCGGAGCCGACATGTTGATCTACCCCACTGCTATTGGCTGGGATCCAGCCGACAATGCTGCTGAACAACAACGCCAACTAGATGCATGGCTAACCATTCAGCGCAGCCACGCCGTCGCCAATGGCATTCCTGTACTGTCAGCAAATCGTGTGGGGTTTGAAGAAGATGCCAGCGGACGTACCGCCGGAGCCCAATTTTGGGGCAACAGTTTTGTTGCCGGAGCACAAGGGGAATTTATCGCCCAAGGCAACGCTAGTGATAACACCATAGTGAATGCCGTTGTGGATTTATCCAACAGTGAAAAAGTGCGGCGCATCTGGCCATTTTTGCGGGATCGACGCATCGACGCCTATGCTGGTCTAACCTCACGTTGGATTGATTAACGATTAATTAATAAGGCGCTATTGCTCTAAGCAGCTCAAAGTTCGAGAAGAGACAAAATGGTGCTGGCAACCACTGAGCGGATCGGTAAAACGCAACTCCTTGGCGAGCAACTGCAATGGGCAGGCATAATCATCGTCCTGCTCTTCCAGCAGGTGGGGATAACAGCGGTCATTTACCAGAGGAAAACCTAAATTACTCATGTGAATGCGCAGTTGGTGGGTTTTACCGGTATGCGGTTGCAGCACAAAATTAGCGTAGTGCCCGACACGCTGGCGTAAGATTATGCTGGAGTGCGCATTAACTTTCCCCGGAACTACCTTGCGCAAAAACCACGGTTCACCCTGATCTATACGGTTTTTAACTTCCCAGCTACGTGGTTGCGTTGCACTATTTCCCGCATCACTAGTGTCCAATTGATAATGAGCTAGAGCCTCATAGTGCTTCTCGATGCGCCCCTGACTGAACAGCTCATTATAACAACTACGCGTGTGAGGATTTATCGAAAACAACACCAATCCGGCTGTATGGCGGTCCAGTCGATGGACAGGGACTAGCTGATCAATGCCAGTCTGCTCACGCAAACGATATACCAAGCACTCCTTGACAAAACGCCCTCCGGGAATAACCGGCAGAAAATGGGGTTTGCAAGCCAGCAGAATTTCATCATCCTGATAGACAATCTCAGCACTAAAAGGGATATGTGCCTCAGCAGCTACCTCACGAAAATAATATATCGCCTGCTGGGGGACAAAAAGACTCTCCAGGGTAAGCGCCTGCTGCTGCGCATCCAGCACCTTGCCCGCTATAAAACGCTGCTGCCAAACTTGGGCAGGAATTTGATTAAAGCGTTGACACAAGTAATCAAACAAAGGTGGATGTGGTGGTGGTAGTTGCGGTAAAGTCAAACGCGAAGGATAAGCAGCGATACTCGTTTGCGCAACAGAAGCATCATTATGCGTGTAAGTGTAACCCATTATGGCTAAAAGCTCCCAAGTCCCCGCTTCTTTTTGCGCGAAAATTTACCTGCAACCCAGCCGAAGAACAGCACACCGGCACCGGCTAAAAACCATTTGATCATAGCAGTTTTTAGCATCGCATTATTATCCTGACGCAGTGACTCCACCTCAGTGGTGGCCGCACTCAACTCAGTTTTTAAGCGCTGGCGTTCCTGATCGATCAACACCACATTTTCCGCTTTCATCTGTAAATCACTCAGTTCGCTTTGAGTATTGTTCAGCAATTCTTCGTTGATAGTTAGCGCATTCTTTGCTTCAGTCAATTGCTGACGCAATACCACTAACTCTGACTGAGTTTGCTCAGCCAGCTGTGTTTGTTTGGCCTTGGTATTCTGCAAGACTTCTACGTCTCCAGATAATTGCTTAATTCGCAAGCTATTGGGTGTTTTTTTAACTATATATTGTTTCAGCACATAACCTTTTGTGCCATCGGCAAGTTGCACATACAGATAGTTATCCTGCTCTGACAGCACCTCAATAGCAGTATCTGTTTTCAGTGCCCGAATGACCCGATACTGATTACTCATCCCTTCACGCAGAGTAATCACCAGCTGATCGGAGACATAGCGCGTATCAGCACTTGCTACCCCGGCACTCAACACAGTTACACAAACACAAGCTATAATAATCCGGCGTAACGACATGCTATCCCCCTCAATAGAAAGTTTACTGACTAATTGGCCAATCGTGTTCAAAATCATCTGGATAAAAATTATCTTTAGTGCGGTTAAAGTAGCCGTATTGAATTTTCGGCACCCGTTGTTTAACCTGAACCAACATATTTTTCATTCCAATGGCATCCTCTCCAGTAGGCATGGCATTATAGTACATCACGGGATCAAGACACAAATTGCGCAGCTGGATTAAATCTACCTGACCATCATCAATTACCTTCACCAGCGCATCGATCTCCCGCTGTTGATCAGTAATACCGGGGAAAACTAAATAATTCAGCATGACAAACAAACCACAATCTTTAGCGCGGCGAATCGATTCAAGTACATCGGCAAATTTATAGCCACGCGGACGATAATAAGCACTATAAAAAGGTTCACGCAGCGAATTCAGCGATACGCGGATAGAATCGAGCCCCGCTTGAGCCAATTTATCCACTTCGTTTGGCAAGGAACAGTTGGAGTTAAAATTTATGGTGCCACGCGCTGTCTGCCGGCGCATTTCTGCTATAGCAGGGATAATGGTATCGGTTTGTAATATTGGCTCGCCTTCACAGCCCTGGCCAAAAGAGACAATAGCATTTTCCGCCTGTTGCAAATGCGGCACTGCGGTCTCACATAGTTCCTGAACTGTAGGCACAAAAGTAATACGCTCTTGACTGGATGGACAACATTCATTCTCTGCGCTTTGATACGATAAACAACCGAGGCAACGAGCATTACACACCGGGGAAGTTGGTAAAGGTCCTTCCCAGCGCCCCAAAAATAAGTTCTTGGCCGCAAAACAGTGATAATCCAAGGCGCAACGCGACAACTGCTGTAACAAACGATTGTCAGGATATTGTTTCAGATAGCGTTCCACCCCTGGCGCAACTTCACGGTCATCAAAACGATGTGGTTGCCACTGCACGTTACGGTCTACCTGTTGCGCGGCTACATAAAAGCGTTCCTCTTCCATACACCAACCAACAGCAGTGTAGGCCCACAGAGGTAAAGTCTCCCGCTCTTTCTTGTACTGCGCCGCAGGTAGCAACGTCCGAGTGAAAGCTGGCGACATAAAGGCGCAAACAGCCTCAACCTTGTCCCCACCCCAACTGCGCGGCAAGCGCTCAGCGGTAGTAAACTCACCTTTTTGTGGGTCAAAGCCAATTGGTGGCGTATTGGGGAGGGTAAATAGCCGACTACCTTCAGGTAATGGAATAAGCTCATCACGCTGTGGTTGGCAAACAGTCATGCCATTCATCCCGGCCATCAGCAGTTGCGGATGTTCAAGCACTTCGCCATTAGCCGTAGCTACTACCGTATAAATTGTCTTTTGTGCCGCCATAAAATAATCCTTTCTCGATTTACCTTTCACACTGGCGCGCCTATGCTACCGCAAAACGGCGAGAATCAACATGATTTATTCTATATTATCAATCGTTTTAAGAATTTTGTTTCCCCCATAACTCACTCTCAGCTAGACTAGCCTACATGAAAACTATTCTGACCACACTACACAGCAAATATATTCATCCCAGTTTAGCCTTGCCATACCTGGCGGCATATTGTGAAGCAGAAGCATGCGGAAGCATTATGGTTCGTGAATTCACCATTCATGAACCACGGGAAAACATTCTGGCCGCGTTACTAGATGAAAATCCCGATGTCATCGCCTTTTCAGTATATCTATGGAACCGTGGCGCTACCTTGGAACTAGTGGATGCGCTGCATACCATCAATCCACAATTACGCATCGTCCTAGGTGGTCCTGAGGTAAGCTTTGAAGATACTACCATCTGGGAGCAGCATTGCGGCATAACAGCCGTGGTGCGCGGCGAAGGGGAGCAGCCGTTTCGGGAACTGTTACATAAGTGGTATTGCGCCACCACCAAAACAGACCAAGAAATGGACAGCAAAACAATTGCCCGTGTAACCCAACGCATAGGGGATAAAATTATTGTTGGTAGCGCCAGTGAACCACTGGAAAATTTAGACGATATACCCTCACCTTTTCCCAGTGGTCTTATGAATTGCCAGCGTGGCTTTGTCTATTATGAGACCAGCCGCGGCTGCCCATATAGCTGCGCCTTCTGTATGAGCGCCTTGGACACCAAGGTTCGCTCATTTTCCATGATGCGAATTGAACAAGACCTGCTGTGGCTGATGCAACACAATATTCCGAAGATAAAATTGGTCGACCGCACCTTCAATTACGATGCAGCACGCGCACGCCATATCTTCAGTTTCATTCTCCAGCACAACCGCAACAGCCACTTTCACTTTGAGATTGGTGCCCATCTGTTGGATGACGCAACTTTAAAGCTATTGCAACAAGTGCCGAAGGGGATGTTCCAATTTGAAATCGGTGTCCAATCTATCCTCCCGCAAACCCTCAAACTCATCAAACGTACAGCCCCGTTAGAGATATTGGAACACAATGTGCGCCAGTTGATGCAACACAGTAATATTCATCTACATCTTGACCTCATAGCGGGACTGCCTGGAGAAAATTTTCCCCAGATGTTACTCGGCATCGACCGAATAATGGCATTACAACCTCATCACCTACAGATAGAAACAGTCAAGCTACTGCCTGGGGCACCACTTCGCCACCAAGCTGCTAAATTTAAGATATTTTTTGATCCTAATCCGCCTTATCGGGCCTTGCGCACCCCGGATATGAGTTTTAAGGATCTGGAACGCGTACGCGGCATCAGTCGCTTACTAGATATAACTTGGAACAACAATCGGGCGCGCAATTTGCTAACTGAACTAGCAAAGCATTATGGCAGTAGCGCAACAGCCATTGCGGCACTGGAAGATTTCTGGCACCGCGAGGGGCTGTTACGCTTCCCTCTGGCACAAAAAGAGATATTTGAGCATCTGGCACGTTTCATTCAGCACAACTTCGCAGCGGATAACAGTTGCCGGATGTTAGAAATACTTGCGCGGGATTATGCTTTAAGTGAGCGCATTACCCCGAACAATGCTCCCAGCTTTTTTGATACTGAGCTGAACAGCGCCGAGCAACTAGCCGTAAAGGGGCAGCTCAAGCAGCGTCTAGAACAGGTCAAGGGCCAGGGGATCAAATTGCAACATCTGGCCGTATGTTTTCAGCATTTAAGCGCGGACGAAGGTCGGCAAATCCACCTGTTTTACTATCTGACAGCAACGGGCACCAAGATGGAAATCGAAGAGCATATACTTGCGCTACAGGATTAGATAATCATGTTACGCTAACATTATAAAGCACGACCAATAAGTCCCTCCACGCAACACGGCACTGAGGAGTCTTCACATGGATCAATCTGCTTTTTTACAACAGCAACTTGAGTTTCGTAAGCAACTGATGGATCGCATTAACGAAATTCATTCAGCAAAAAACCTTGTAGAAATCATGCAGCACATTGGCCAGCGCACCCCGCAGCTTTTTCAAGCCGAACGCATAACAATATACCTCGCTGACAGCAAAAATAATCAACTGATTGCCAAAGTCATCTCCGGCAACGAGTTGAAAGATATCATTATTCCTATAGGTCACAGCACCATAACTGGTCACTGTGCTAAAACCAAACAGATCATTAATATCACTAACGCCTATGATGAACACGAATTACGCATGATTCACAGCGATCTGCAGTTTGACCAACAATGGGACAAACGCAGCGGTTTCACCACCCGGCAGGTGTTATGCGTACCCATGCAATTTCAGCAAATTTTTATTGGAGTAATCCAAATCCTCAACAAACGCGGAGCAGATAGTTTTACTGCCCAGGATGTAGAATTTGCCACAGAGTTAGCCACCACCTTGGCTATTGCCCTGTGTAACAATCAAAAAATGACCAATGCAGCGGGGCAAAATCCGCGACCGAGTCGCTACCAATATCTGCTGGAAAAAAATCTATTAACTGAAGAGCAGATCAGGCAGGCGGAAATAATCGCCCGTGATGAACGCCTCGATCAAGATTTGGTGGTTATCAAAGAGCTTAAAATAGACCGCAAAGATATGGCCAAAGCACTTGAGCACTATTTTAGCTGTGATTTCATCCGTTTTGACAATGCTACTGCCATACCGCAGCAGTTGTTGGTCAATCTTAGACCTGAGATGTTACGCCACGACAAGTGGATACCCATAAGCAATGATAATGGCATAATCCAGATCGCCATGGAAGACCCTAACGATCTGCAAAAACAGGGGATTATCTCATTCTCCTTCCCCGGGCAACGCAGACTGCGCTTTGTCGCAGCCTTCTCCGATGAAATCCTGCAATTCATTGATCTGTTTTACAATCAGGACACCCAGAGCGAATTTTCCATGCAGGACATCCTCAGCAGTATCGACAAGAATGATGAACCGGAAATTGAGCTAGAGTCAAAAAAAGTATCTGAAGAGGATAGCGCCTTAGTAAAAATGGTAAATAAGATTATCTGCGATGCTTACCGCGCTAACGCTTCAGATATTCATATCGAACCGGCAGTAGGCAAAAATGATGTTTTGGTGCGCATCCGCATAGATGGACGCTGTCAGGTATATCAACGCATTCCGTATAAGTACAAATACGCCCTGACCTCACGTATTAAAATTATGGCAGGGCTAGACATTGCCGAGCGGCGCAAACCTCAAGACGGCAAAATAACTTTTAAAAAATATGGCCCGCTGGATATAGAACTACGCGTCGCCACAGTCCCAACAGCAGGCGGAGTAGAAGATGTCGTATTGCGCGTGCTGGCGGCCGGTGATCCACTACCCTTTGAGCAGTTGGGACTGACCGCACGCAACCTTGAGGTTGTCCAAGCTGCTATCAATAAACCTTACGGTCTGATTCTGTGTGTCGGTCCTACAGGTTCGGGTAAAACCACCAGTTTACACAGTGCTGTTGCCCAGATAAACACCCCAGAAACAAAAATATGGACAGCTGAAGACCCTATCGAAATAACCCAAAAGGGACTGCGTCAAGTTCAGATGAATGTTAAGATCGGTCTTACTTTCGCCAGTGCTCTGCGCGCATTTTTACGCGCCGACCCCGATGTAATAATGGTTGGTGAAATGCGTGATAAGGAAACCGCAGCCATCGGCATAGAATCATCCCTGACCGGGCACCTGGTTTTTTCTACCCTGCACACCAACTCAGCCCCGGAAACCATTACCCGCCTACTGGATATGGGTATGGATCCGTTCAGCTTTTCCGATGCTCTATTAGTTATCATGGCACAGCGATTGGCACGGCGTGTTTGCAGCAAATGCTGTGAACAATACACCCCGACAGCAGAAGAATTAGCCAGCCTCATTGATGAATATGGTGCAGAACACTTTGCCGCTCTCAACCTAGACACCGCGGCGCTAAAATTTGTCAAAACCATTGGTTGCGAGAGCTGTGGTTCAACAGGATATAAAGGTCGTCTGGGTTTACATGAAGTGTTGGATTGCAGTGATGAAATGAAAGCGCTAATCAAGAAAAAATCAGAAGTAGCCCACATAAGAGATCTGGCCATTAGCCAAGGGATGACCACCTTGAAACAGGATGGCATCTTGAAGATGTTTCAGGGGAAAACAGATCTTCATGAAGTACGCCGGGTGTGCATTAAATAAACCTCGCAGCTGGCGCGTTTTCTTTGCTATACAGCGCGCCAGCGGCGAGGTCAACAACCATCACAAGCGAATAATCAAACCGCCAACATACTCCGGAGTAACGTCTTCCCGGTCCAGGGCACAAAACTCATGTTGCCAAATATCCAAGCAGAAATTAGCAAAGGTGCCCGAACCAACAACCTGTGAATCTAACCAGTCATGAGTTTGTTGGCGTAACTCAGTGAACTCAGCTGCGGGCAGGCTCACTTTTTCATGGAGTATCAGCAACTCTGAAACCGGTATTGGCTGCGGATAAAAATCGCGGCCTAATAAACGATTAGCCAATGCAGTGAGAAAGAATTCCGATAGGGTAACTTCAGTTGCCTGCTCAGGTATACAACCATCAAGATCTAGCTGCTGCGGCTGCGGTAGACTGAAAACACCAGCAGCACTGAATAACGTGCTCAAGTTTTCAACACAGTCAAGCTCTTGGCGTACCGTAACTACTTCTGCCCAAGTATGAAAACTACGCACATCAGCTCGTGTAGCATCGACAAGCCCCTTAAAGAACCGTGGTTTAACCTGATTCAAAGCGCCAATTAGAGCGGCATCCGGGCCATCAAGATAAGAACCAATAGTTGATGCGGCGATACTCTGCGCCCGCTGGCGCAACTGTACCGTCAGGCTAAATCCTAGCTGATACAAACTATGTAAATATACTCCACGCAATAGCCTTTCTGCTTTATCTAAATCCGCACCAGCCACATAACCTAAGGCAATGTTGAGGGTATAATAGACATCCTGAAGTACCTGCGCTATATCATCTGGCTCACCGTAATCAACATGTTCTGCACTCAGGGCACGGTTAAGCAAAAAACTGAACTCATAGGCTAAATCATGACTTAATCCAGACGAGAGAATTTCACCAAGCAAATCCTGCGGCTGGGCAAGGCTGAGCATAAAGGTTGGCGGTGCCATACTCGGGCTCCAACCATCACTAAAAGAAGGGACAAAATCTGGTTTAAGGAAATTTTCCGGGGAGAAGGTGTCAGGATTCACCCAACTGAACAAGGAGCGCGCTGCAAATGGATCAACAAACCCCAAGTCTCCCAACCTGCCCATGCGATCTATAAATACACACTCTTGCAAGGCCAGATCAAATTCATGGCGTACTGCTTCCATGATTTGCAAAAACAGCTCTTGACGTTCGCGAAATAATACATCCTGAAAGGCGCTCATGATTTTAGCGACATCGTCACTGCGATACTCACAGTCATAAACTTGATCGAAACGCTTACGCGTCGCCATCAGATCTTCGTCATAATGCAACGATTCCAGACCGCTGATAATAGTCAGTTGTTTTTTTACCATCATAACCAGCAGCTCAAAATCAAAACCATCAATCAGGCGCAGAAATGCATCCTCGTCTTGTATCAATAGCAAATGCAACCATTGAATAGACTGCTCAGTGTCCAGTTCATCACCGCGCCAACAATCCATATCAACACACAGCGTTACCTGCTCCGGAGTAGCTAACCCCAGTAGATCAGCCGAATCAATAACCCCATACTCTTTGATCAACAAAAACAACTCCTGAGGTGGCATGCTCTGTACCAACTCCAGGTTGTTCTCGGCTTCAATCAATTTCATATACTTTTTACTTGCACTCAATCCTTGCAGTTGCTGCAATTGTTTTTCAATACCAGATTGTTCTAAAAATTGTTCCGACACGGCAGATAGCCTCCTAGATGAATCCATACTTAACTGGTATGTTCATATTTTTTATTGTTGACCAATTTGGTTATATTTGCTACAAATTTATTCACGTAACTTTGCTATTTATAAATATTGCCGAACCAAAAACTAAATTAATAAATTTAAGGGGAAAAACAAATGAGCGTACTCGTAGCAAAAGAAGCACCGGATTTCTGTGCGTCAGCAGTATTGGCCGATGGATCCATTGTAGCAGATTTTAAGCTTAGCGACCTAAAAGGGAAGTATATAGCCCTTTTTTTCTGGCCACTTGATTTCACCTTTGTCTGCCCATCAGAGATCATTGCCCACAACCACCGCATAGAGCAACTGCGCGAGCGCGGCATCGAAGTAGTTGGGGTGTCTATTGATTCACAATATACCCATTTAGCCTGGCGGAATACCGCCATTAACGATGGAGGTATCGGTCCGGTAGAATTCCCCATGGTCGCGGATATCAAACATGAAATATGTCAAGCCTATGGGATTGAGCATCCTCAAGCAGGGGTTGCTCTACGAGCATCATTTCTCATCGACCGTAATGGAGTAGTCCAGCATCAGGTAGTAAACAATTTACCTTTAGGGCGCAATGTTGATGAGATGGTACGCATGATAGATGCTCTACAATTTTTTGAACAATATGGTGATGTATGTCCAGCTGGCTGGAAAAAGGGCGATAGCGGCATGCAGGCAACCACAAACGGAGTAGCAAAGTATTTAGCGGAGAATTCGGATAAATTATAGCGACTATTTATCCCCACCAGCACCACAGAAATAAATTCAAAGGGCTGTCAAACGACAGCCCTTTGAATAAAAGCTACAACATGTTAACTTGCTGTTAGCACGTTGAAATTTCACCCTTATACCAACATAAGGCAAAAAATGGAGCTGTTTGAAACCATAAAAAAAAGGCACAGTTACCGCGGTCCAATGGCTGATATAACTATCCCACGTGAAGACCTGTATACCATTGTGCGGTCAGGTATCATGGCACCTTCTGGGAAAAACGCCCAAACAACTGAATTTATGATAATTGATGATCATAAAATCATTACCCAGCTAAACAACCTGCACCCTGCTAACACAGCAATGCAACAAGCTCCAGCCATGATTGCCTGCATCATTGATAAACAACCGGAAAAAATTTACTCCGGTTATGATTTCCAATTGGAAGATTGTGCTGCAGCAGCAGAAAACATGCTCCTTGCCATAACCGCTCTGGGCTATGCCAGTGTCTGGATAGATGGCTGGCTACGCACCGATGATCGCGCGCAAACATTGGCCCAATGGCTTAAATTGCCCCAACAAAAAAAAGTTCAAATCCTGCTCCCCATCGGCAAACCTCTGGAAGCTTGGTCACAAAAAGAGAAAAAACCCTTGAACTCTAGAGTATGGATTAATTCATACCACAACGGACAGGAGACCTAGATGAAAAAAACTTTAGCGCTGATCATTGTTTTACTATCACTGCTACCTAGCATTACCCTAGCTCTTGACTCAACCTGGCTTGAAGATCTAGAACAAGCAAAAGTTATTGCCCACCAGAGAAATAAGCACATTTTCATAGCTTTCAGCGGATCAGATTGGTGTCACTGGTGCAAAAAAATGGAAAAAGAAATCCTAAATACTGAGCAATTCCATAAATTTGCCACAGACAAACTAGTTTTGGTATCAGTAGACTTCCCGAAACGTAAAAAACAATCTGAAGAACAAATACAACGCAATGAAGACTTAGCCCGCAAATACGCTGTGCGCGGATTCCCTGCAGTAGCAATTCTGGATCCAGAAGGCACCCTAGTTACCATGACGGGTTATCGTAGCGGTGGAGCAACTAACTATATTGAACACCTGAAGCTGCTGCTAAAGAAATAACTTAGCTGTGCTTAATTTGTAGACGGACACTTAAACACAAAAAAGGCTGTGGAATAATCCACAGCCTTTTTTATTATGGCGGGGCTGACGGGACTCGAACCCGCGACCTCCGGCGTGACAGGCCGATGTTGTAACCGACTCTACTACAGCCCCGTACTATATGGTGGGCGAAACAGGGCTCGAACCTGTGACCCTCGGTGTGTAAGACCGATGCTCTCCCAGCTGAGCTATTCGCCCATATTTTGTGCTTATCGAATGGCGGGGCTGACGGGACTCGAACCCGCGACCTCCGGCGTGACAGGCCGATGTTGTAACCGACTCTACTACAGCCCCACTCGATGAACGCGCTGAAAAGTAACAGAATATCTTATCGAAGTAAAGATCTAAAAGTTACTGATAACGCTTTTTTTCAAAACCTAGTTAACTGCATCCTTCAAAGCCTTGCCAGCTTTAAATTTAGGCACTGTAGCTGCGGGAATATTGATTGCTGCACCTGTCTGTGGATTTTTGCCAACACGAGCGGCACGAGCACCTACACTAAAGGTACCAAAACCAACCATGGCAATCTTATCACCTTGTTTCAACGCGTCGGTAACAGTATCAACAAACGCTTTCAGTGCTTTTTCTGAATCTGATTTACTCAGTCCTGCTTTCTCAGCAATTGAATTTACAAGTTCTGTCTTTGTCACAGCTAACCTCCTAGGTTGGGATATATATGTGCATCTTTCAGACGCGCAAGTTATAGCAAATATCAATAAGGAGCACAAGCGCTAAACATCAGTGCCCCCGCTACTGATACTAATCATAGGATCAATATTGCTTGCGCATTTATTGATCCAGCCAGTGATCATGTATCTATAGCAAAGCCTGTGCCAACACTTCATCCATATGGCTTACGCAGCTAACATCTAAATCCTTTAATAGATGCACTGGGATTTCTTTCAGGTTACGTTTGTTGTCTGCCGGGATAAGAATTCGCTCCAAACCAGCGCGCCGCGCAGCTAGAAGTTTCTCCTTCAGTCCCCCAATTGGCAGCACTTCGCCACGTAAATTTATCTCTCCAGTCATACCTAACAAACTATCAACCATACGACCAGTTAAAGCCGATGCTATGGCAGTAGCAATAGTAATCCCAGCCGATGGTCCATCTTTGGGGATTGCGCCCTCTGGCACGTGTATATGGATGTCTAAGTTACGATAAAAATCGGCATCCAACCCCAATTCCTGACAGCGAGAACGAACATAGGCAAAAGCAGCCTGAGCTGACTCCTGCATCACATCTCCAAGCTTCCCAGTGACGGTTAATTTACCTTGACCAGCAAGCTTTAAAACTTCGATCATTAATATCTCACCACCGGCCGCAGTCCATGCCAATCCGGTAGCAACACCGCACAGAGAGCTTTGATCTTTTTCACCATGACTATATGGTGGCACCGCTAAAAACTTATGTATCTGGGCAACGCCTACGCGCCAATGTGATTTCTGCGCCTTATTAACAACCATCTGGCGGGCAATTTTACGGCAAATAGCGGCAATACGCCGCTCTAAATCACGTACCCCAGACTCACGAGTATAATATCGAATGATCTCGGTTAACGCAGCAGGTGTAAAACTCACTTGATCTGCTATCAATCCGTGTTCTGCTAACTGTTTATCCAGCAAATGATTACGCGCTATCTTAATCTTCTCTTCCTCACAGTAACCGTCCAACTGAACAATTTCCATCCGATCCAGCAGTGGTGCCGGTACCCCCTGAAGAGAGTTGGCCGTAGCCACAAACATCACATGAGACAAATCGTAATCAAGATCAAGAAAGTGGTCACCAAAATTTTTGTTTTGTTCTGGGTCGAGAACTTCAAGTAATGCCGCCGACGGATCACCACGAAAATCGGCTGCCATCTTATCAATTTCGTCCAATAAAAAAACCGGATTACGCACGCCGACTTTCTTCATACTCTGAATAATTTTGCCCGGCATAGCACCAATATAGGTACGCCGATGACCACGAATTTCAGCCTCATCACGCATCCCACCTAAAGAGATACGCACAAATTTGCGATTTATAGCGCGCGCTATTGATTGCCCCAGAGATGTCTTACCTACACCAGGAGGTCCCACGAGGCACAGGATTGGTCCTTTGACTTTTTTTACCAGCGTCTGCACTGCAAGATGCTCAAGAATTCGCTCTTTAACTTTTTCCAGACCATAGTGATCCGCGTTAAGAATTGTTTCGGCCTTCTCTATATCGCTACTATCTCGCGTAGACTTCTGCCACGGCAAATCCAACAACCAATCAATATAGTTACGCACTACCGTTGCCTCAGCAGACATCGGCGACATCATCTTTAATTTACGCAACTCAGCATGAACTTTTTCTGTCGCCTCACGCGGCATTTTATGTTTGGCGATCTTGTCCTCAATGTCTTTCAGCTCTTGCTTGAAATCATCTTTATCGCCTAACTCTTTCTGAATGGCACGCATCTGCTCATTGAGGTAGTACTCTTTCTGAGTACGCTCCATCTGGTTTTTGACGCGCTTGCGAATTTTTCTTTCGATTTTTAAAATTTCAACTTCGCGCTCCATCAGTTCCAGCAAGGCTTCCATGCGCGCAGCTATATCTATAAGTTCTAAAATCTCCTGTTTCTCTTCTACCCGCAAACTCAGGTGTGCAGCCACAGTATCCGCCAACAAACCGGCCTCCGAGATATTTTCAACCGCTGCAACAACTTCTGAAGGAACCTTACGGCTCAGAGTTACATAAGATTTAAACATAGTGCGCACACTACGCACCAAAGCTTCCAACTCGAGGGAGCCAGCACACACCTCATCAACCGCGTCGTAGGTAACCAACACATAATCTTTTGCATCGATCAATTCACGTACTAACGCTCGTGATTGCCCCTCAACCAGCAACTTAACCGTACCATCAGGTAATTTAAGTAACTGTGATATTTTAGCTATAGTTCCAACCTGATGCAAATCTTCTAGTTCAGGTTCATCAACATCAGCATCATTTTGCGCCACCAAAAAAATCAGGCGCTCACTTTCCATAGCCACTTCCAAAGCACGAATGGATTGTAAGCGACCGACAAAGAGTGGCGTAACCATCTCTGGGAAAATAACGATATCACGCAAAGGGAGCAGAGGTATTGCCCCTGCTCCCTTTGTATCTACAACAATTTCTTCTTGCGGTTTAGTCATATATAAAAACCTTTACGCAGATTCGGCACATTCATACACAATGCGTGGAGTATTTTTTTTCAGGATCACATCTTCGGTGATGAAAACTTCTTTTACATAATCCTGTGACGGGATGTCGTACATAATGTCGAGCATTGACTCTTCCAGGATAGAACGCAGACCACGGGCACCTGTCTTTCGGCGCGCGGCCTCCCGTGCAATAGCGACCAAAGCATCGTCAGTAAAATTAAGCGACACACCTTCCAGTTGCAGCAATTTTTGATATTGGCGCACCAAAGCATTCTTTGGTTCCTTAAGAATCCGCACCAAAGCTTCCTCATCCAACTCTTCCAGGGTCGCAATTACTGGCAACCGCCCGATAAACTCTGGAATCAAGCCGTATTTCAACAGATCACCAGCCTCAATATCCTTAAGCATGGCACCCAAAGTTGCTTTACTGGGCAGCGGTATATTGGCACCAAAACCCATGGTTTTCTTGCCGACACGTTGCCTGATCACATCCTCTAAACCAGAGAACGCTCCGCCACAAATAAACAGGATATTAGCAGTATCAACCTTAATAAAATCCTGTTGTGGATGTTTTCTGCCTCCCTTGGGGGGAACGCTTGCAGTAGTGCCTTCAATAATCTTCAACAACGCTTGCTGCACCCCTTCACCTGAAACATCACGGGTGATGGATGGCGACTCGCTCTTGCGCGCAATTTTATCAATCTCATCTATGTAGATAATGCCACGCTGCGCTTTTTCTACATCGTAATCGGCAGCTTGAACCAGCGCCAATATTATATTTTCAACATCCTCGCCGACATAGCCCGCTTCGGTAAGATTTGTTGCATCAGCCATAGCAAAAGGGACATTGAGAACACGAGCAAGGGTTTGCGCTAACAAGGTTTTACCGCTACCGGTAGGACCGAGGAGCAAAATATTACTCTTTTGTATCTCTACATCATCTACCTTAGACGAGCACTTCACCCTCTTATAGTGATTATAAACAGCGACAGAGAGAACTTTTTTTGCCTGGGTTTGCCCGATTACATAGTCATCCAGAGTTGCACAAATCTGTTGAGGAGTCGGCAAAGGTGCTGATTCATCAGCGCTATCACTGCCCAACTCTTCTGCAATTATCTCCTCACACATTTCTATACACTCATTGCAGATATAAACCGAAGGTCCAGCAATAAGTTTTTTTACTTCATCCTGAGTTTTACCGCAGAACGAGCACATCAAGTCTTCATTATGATCGTCTTTTTTAGTCATAAAATTCCCCCGTTCTTAGAGCTGCTCGCGCACGACAATTTTATCAACTAAGCCGTAACTTTGTGCATTTTTAGCTCCCATGAAGAAATCCCGTTCGGTATCTGCGGCGATAGTTTCAATGTCCTGCCCGGTATGATGGGCAAGAATAGCATTCAGGTCATCACGCATACGCAAAATTTCTTGTGCATGGATACTTATATCCGATGCCTGGCCCTGAAACCCACCTAACGGCTGATGTATCATTATGCGAGAATTTGGCAAAGAAAAACGCTTACCATTTTCACCTGCTGCCAACAATACTGCCCCCATGCTGGCCGCTTGACCAATACAGATGGTTGAAACCGGCGCTTTTATATACTGCATGGTATCATAAATCGCCATCCCCGATGTCACCACCCCGCCTGGGGAGTTTATATACAGATGAATATCTTTTTCTGGATCTTCTGATTCCAAAAACAACAGCTGGGCAATAATCAAGTTGGCTATCTGATCATCAATACCACCACCGAGAAATATGATTCGATCCTTCAACAGCCGTGAATAAATATCGTATGAACGCTCACCACGTCCAGTTTGTTCGACAACTATCGGGACAAGACTCATATATCTACTCCTGCTCTGTGTCTGCTACTTGATCAGTATCAGCTTCTTTTTCAGCCAGTTCATCTTTAGACACCTCAGTCAACCTGGACTGACCAAGCAAGAAAGTAATAACTTTCTCCTCTTCGATCTGTGCCAATAGATTTTTTCGTGCATCTTCACCAGCATAATATTTTTTAACTTCGTCCATTGGAGCATTTGCCATAGTGGCAATCTCTTCTAAACGACCATCAATTTCTGAGTCATCGACAGAAATATTTTCCTGCTGTCCAATAGATTCGAGAATTAAACTACCCTGTACCTGTTTAATAGCAGTCTCACGATACATGCCACGGAATGACTCGTCATTCATCCCCATCATCTCAAGAGTCATGCCTTGTTTCTTCAACCGATTGCTGATATTGCGCTGCATAAATTCCAGCTGACGCACAATCATGGTCTCAGGAACTTCAAACACGTTATTATCAACCAAGCCGGTCATCAAACGTTCCTTCAAATCCTCTTCGACACGCTGTTCTTCCTGACTTTTGTAGCCATCAGCCACTTTTAAACGTAAATCAGCAACAGAATCAGCACCCAGCTCTTTAGCCAAATCATCATCAAGCTCGGCACAAACTTTAACTTTAATCTCTTTTATCTTCACCTGAAAAACTGCCTCTTTACCAGCTAAATCTTTGTTGCCGTACTCAGCTGGAAAAGTTACATTTATCTCTTTTTCTTCCCCACGCTTCATCCCTACCAACTGCTCTTCAAAACCGGGAATAAAACTTCCTGAACCGATCTCCAGCGCATGCTCTTGAGCTGCGCCGCCAGCAAAAGCCTCACCGTCAAGAAAGCCTTCGAAATCGATAGTTACAAAATCACCATTTTGTGCATCATCACGCGCAGCAACTTCCTGAGCATCACGTTCCGAACACATTTCATTGATACGATCTTCTACAACCTGATCATCAAGCTTAAGAATCTCTTTTTTCAATTCCAAACCGCTATAGTTTACTGCCACAATAGCTGGCTTAACTTCAACATGAGCTTCAAAGGTAAATGTTTTACCCTTAGCAAGTGAATCAGTAGCCTCTATTTTAGGTTCGGATATAGCCTGGACATCATTATCGACTAAAGCCTTATAGTATGATTCGTTAATCAGCTTGCCAATTACCTCTTGCTCCATTTGCTCAGCAAAATACTGCTCAACAACAGTCATTGGCACTTTGCCCTGACGAAAGCCTTTAACTTTGGCATTTTTCGCGATCTTCTTGTATGCCTTAGTAATTTCATCAGAAACACGGTCTACACTAACTTCAACACTAATTTTCTTTTTTATAGGGCTAATGTCTTCAACCTGAACGTTCATGCTAAATAACCTCACTTGTTAATTAATAAACGGGACGAATTGATATTCGGTAATCGACAGGAACACAAGGCATAACAAAACAGGGGCACGGATGCCCCTGTTATTACTTGGTGCGAGAGGGGAGACTCGAACTCCCACGGTTGCCCGCTGGGTCCTAAACCCAGTGCGTCTGCCAATTCCGCCACTCTCGCAAGTCCTATTAGATCTCAAAACCGAAAAGCTATGAGAATATATGTCACCACTAAAAATAAGCGGAGTAAACCAATTGCACAATGTACAGATAATTTAAACAGACAGGTGATCCGTACGCTGTATAGTAAAATGGGGTGAGTGAAGGGGATTGAACCCTCGACAACCGGAGTCACAATCCGGCGCTCTACCAACTGAGCTACACCCACCACAAGGTGCTTACCAACATGCAACCGCAGATGGTTATTATCTATATACTTTAATCACAAAACGAGGATTTATAAGTGGCGCGCCAGGAAGGACTCGAACCCTCGACCCTGTGATTAGAAGTCACATGCTCTATCCAGCTGAGCTACTGGCGCTTGTTATGGTCGGGGCGAGAGGATTCGAACCTCCGACCCCCTGCTCCCAAGGCAGGTGCGCTACCAGGCTGCGCTACACCCCGACATACAAGACGCTGTTGTTTATCATTCTAAACTTGAAAATGCAACTTAAAACAAAATAAAAAATCGTAAAACATTGATCCACAGTATTTGCGTTTTATTCAATCACTAACCACGACGTGGACTATATACATCTAATGGCTAGTAAAATCAACATCAATTACGTCACCATCTACATCATCTGATTTGGTCAAGCCCGAACTGTTTAACACATCCTGCTTCAATAATGCAAACTCTTCTTTGGTAATTAAATCTTTATTGTACATTTCCATCAGTCGATCCAAACTTCGCAGGCGTGAAGTCTCGCCATCCTCAAGCTGCAGCGGCGGTTGCGCTCCATAGCTGCCGTTAGAACCACCAACTGACCCAAGCCTCATAGACGCCAAACCACCGAGCAAGCTTATTTCTACTGGACGATTTTTTGGCACTGCATCTTTTATAGTTTCCCGCAGATTAGTCTGTCCCCTTTTCATCCGCCGATAAAACCACACCCCAGACAGCAGCATCAGAGTCAAACCACCACCAAGTATCCACGGCATATACACAACCACACCGCGGAAAAACACAATGAATAACCCGAGAAATCCCAATAACAAAACATGTAATATAAGAATAAAATAACCAACAAAAATATTTTTAGCTACACTACTTTCATTTGTTGAATCTTCCATAACCTATTTCCTGCAAGGACACTTGCGCACAATAATTTATGTAATAAGGTCACATGGCGCTATTTTGTATCCACGCACACAAGCGTCTGCCTAAAAACTGCGCCGGTAAATATAACAGCAATCCCTAGACAGGTGAAACAATAATTATCAGCAAAGCATACCAGTCTGACATTATTATATACAGTTGATTTGAACTTATTCGGATAAATATGTTAACGTCACGCCCAAACAAACAGCGACCTGCGAATAAACAACAACAAAAGGAGTAATAGTATTATGAGTTCTGCACCACAGATATTACTACAAACAACAATGGGTGACATCACTCTGGAATTAAACCCTGAACTGGCACCAATTAGCGCAGAAAATTTTCTCGGCTACGTAAACAGTGGTTTCTACAATGACACCATTTTTCACCGTGTTATCAGTAATTTCATGATTCAGTGTGGCGGTATGAACGGTGACATGACAGAAAAGGGCAACAAAAACAAACCCATAAAAAATGAAGCTACTAACGGCTTAAAAAACGTCTGCGGCTCCATAGCCATGGCACGCACCCAGATTGTCAATAGCGCAACATCACAATTCTTTATCAACATTAATGATAATACATTTCTCGACCACCGTGACACCAGCCCAGACGCTTACGGTTATGCAGTCTTCGGTAAAGTGGTTGCCGGCATGGATATTGTTAAAACCATTGAGCAAGTAACCACAGGCAACGCAGGGATGCATCAAGATGTCCCACTAGAAGCAATTTCAATAATCTCTGCGCAAGTCATAGAGAACTAGTTCAAACGAAAAGCACCAAGACCTTTTCTCTTGAGAAGCGGTCTTGGTGTCTTTGCCATTTATTACCATAGCCTGAGCCACAACATTACCAATGGCAGTATTAACATTGAACGTGCAGCTATTTTTTCGCGCTGTTTTTCTCTGGGACTGAAGCAATTTTATCTGTCTCACCGGTCACCAGACGCAGCTCCTTTTTGGGTTGGGTTATTTCACCACTGAGTAACGCACCGGATTCCACTTCCAGGATAGCTGTACTGACGGTACCATCTATCTTGCCACCTTGCTTCACTTGCAAGCGCTCAACAGTCATGTTGCCAACAACCTGCCCGTAACACACACAACTACTAGCTACTACATCACCCATAACTTTACCACTGGCACTAATAATCAGGTTGTCACCTCTCAAGTTGCCATCAAATTGACCATCAATTCGCATAGTTTCCTTAAATGACATGTCGCCGGTTATTTCAGCTCCAGCACCGATTATAGTCGTTACAGCATCAGGATTATTTTTTTTAGCTGACGAAAACATAAGAGCCCCTTGTTGCTAGAGAAAGGTAAAAGAATATGGATTTACCGCATGACCAAGATCACGTATTTCATAGTGCAGATGTGGACCGGTCGAACGCCCAGTGCTACCCATAGTGCCAAGTAAGTCGCCGCGTTTCACCTGCGCCCCTTTAGCTACCATTATTTTGTGCAGGTGACCAAAGACTGTGCTGAAGCGCTGACCATTATTCAACTTGATCATTTTACCATAGCCATTCACCCTACCGCAACTCACCACAACCCCATCTGCGGTAGCATAAATCTTGGTGCCGACGTTACTCGCGATATCTATGCCGCTGTGAAAAGCCCGCCGACCATTTATCGGATCAGTACGCCGTCCAAACCCGGAGGAACAATACCCCGCAGTTGGGCGCCCCAGTGGCACATGAGTAATCAGGTCAAGCAATTTATCCGAATGTTTAAGGACATCACCCGTTTCATCTTGCCCGGTTAGCCCTTCATAGTTATCCTCACCGGCAAAGATAAATGGCCCACCACTGCTGGCTAAAGCAGTCTGATCAGCGACGACGGTTCCGGCGTCCACAACACTATTTTCTGTCGGCACAACTACACCAACTTGGGTAAGTATAGATTCCAGCTGGGCAGTACGCTCATTGAGATGGCTTAGCGCCTCACTCATAAGTTGCTGTTTTTCACGCTGTTGCTCATCTACCTGCGCCAGCAAATTACTATTTTGCCCCTCAAGCAATTGCACCTGAGTCGTTAGCTCTGCCAAGTGTTGCTTGCGCTCCGGCTGCATTACCAAGGTGTAAGCAGAAAACATGGTAGCAGTAACAGCAACCCCACCCAGCAAAACTGCCACCAGCACCATAACTGACAGTCTTTTTTTGCTTAACCCCAGCGAACGCGAGCAGCAATCATCAGCGGCAATTATAATGTGAACTTTACTCTTCATAAAAATCTCCATCCAATAACATAAAATGGAGGTCCCTACGATACCAGTTAATTCTTCTTAACACCGCTATCCACTTAACTGCACCACAAAACAATTACCACCGTCATCATTGCTCTCAATCCACACAACACCGGAGTATAAACCCACAATATGTTTGATAATCGCCAAGCCAAGACCAGTTCCAGCGTGATTTTTGTTACGTGATTTAGAGCAGGTGTAAAATCTTTAACCACTTCCCAGCGTGTCGCCCCGATTCCATAAGCTGATTTTTTAAGTTGCAACGGAGTTTAGGCAAAGGTATCGCGCACAATACTAGCGATAAAAGGGATGATCATAATACTGAGGATACTACTGGTAGAAAGAATATCGCTCCCAAGTGGCACACCGGAAAACAGGCACCCAATGATATGTATGAGTAAAAAGATATCTTGCAGCAGAGGTTCTACGTACTCACTCATCAGCGGCGCAAAAGCATACAAGCCCCACATGCCATAGATAATGCTCGGTATGGCTGCTTATTGCTGCCACATCTCCATTATTAGTATCAATAACGCTATTTACCTTACTTCAACCACGGCTGAGCAGAAATAGTTCCATTGCCAGTAAGCTGAGCGGGTATTGCCTGCTCAACACAAAACTCACTAGCACTGATATCCCCTTTATCATTCACCACTTGGTCAAGCATAGGCACATCCTTATTACGTATACCCAGAGATGTTAGCAATGTGCCCATCCCTTGCGCAGAACGTGCATAGGCTAAAACATAATCGTATGAGGCAATGGCATAAGCACGGCGCGCCTGAAAATACTCATTTTCAGTGTCTAGGAGGTCAAGCAAAGTTCGTTGACCAATATCAAACTGATCACGATACGCTTGACGCGCATTTTGACTCGACTGCAAATGAGCTTTCAAATATTCTAGTTGTTTTTCTAGATGACCAATAGAGTTGTATGCGATCGTTAGAGTTTGGCGAATATCACGACACATTTTATTACGCAGGTCAATGGACTGGTTAACATAGCTATGAAACTGCTGTACAGTCGCTCGGTCACTGCCACCGCGATAAAGATTAATCGTAGCTACAACCTCTACAACGCTTTCGTTACTGTTACCTTTTATTTGGTCTCTCTCTGCACCTATATCGTGATGACCACGGAGTTCAACGCGCGGATGAAAGGATGCCTGGCGTGCATCTTGTGCCTTACGTGCGGCAGCAACACGTGCACAAGCAGCATTAATTGTCGGATTTTGGTTAAACGCATTTAGCAGAGCTCCCTCGATCTTTTCGGGCAATTCTATTTGCGTTACCTCAGTAGGAGGTTGCAATGTTGTATCAGGTAGCTCACCAACAATACGTAGAAAACGGACGCTAACATCATGAAGATTATTCGACTCTGTCATCCAGTTGGCGCGGGCAAGCGCAAGCCGCCCTGTTGCCTGATCTAAATCGACACCGCGGCTAATGCCAGCCTCAACACGCTCTTTAACTTGACCAAAAACCTCTTGGTGCTGCGCTAGATTCTCTTCGGCATAGGCTAATAAGTTACGGTAACGCAACACATCCACATAAGCCGTGATAGCTGTTAATGCTGTATTCTCAGACATCTCCAACAGCTCACATAAACAAACCAATTTTTCAGCACCTAAACGCTCCACCTCATCACGAGTCAAAAACCCATCATAAAGCATTTGTGTGAACGCAAATGAGACCTCTGCTGGTTGATAATCACTGGTTTGGCTATTTGAACGATAACCCTCATAACCAGCTCGCCCAGTCACATCAACGCTGGGCAAATACCCACCCCATGCGGCATCCTGTTCAAACTCAACAGACCTAAACACTGCCCAGCTAGCCATCACCTCTGGATTGGTAGCAATCGCTTGGCGTACAACAGAACTAAGATTATCTGTCGTACCGTTTTCTTGGGTGTGAAACATTTCAGTCATTGAAATCTCATCACTAGACCAGCTGACGAATGGACTGATCAACATGGAGCAAAAACCAATAGCTAGGATTAGAATCTTCATTGATACCCTCACAATTACGAAGAAATATTCTTAATTAATAATGCTATTTATAACGTGATATTTTTTCTTTGTATAGCTAAAAGAGTACAAAATCAGTCATCTTTTGCTATATTTCAAACACCTTTTGAGTAAGACAGTATATACTGCCAGTCTATAAATTTTAACTTTTTTTGACACCAGCAAGGGAAAACTTGTGGCACGTAAGCTTTATTTAAGGCACCAGATTCCTCTGATTAGAATAGTGGTACTGACTACTTTTATATTCAGCTGTACGGTCGTATTTGCTCTCGCCGTCACCATAAACTATTGCCAGCTACACGATCTTGCTGAACAACGCTACGGACTTACTGGTCGTCAATCCATTACCGCTTGGAACCAAATACAAATTGAATGTGCCACCCTCCCCGTCACTGAACAACTTGAAAAAATTAACCATTTCTTTAATCAACGAATTATGTATGTTGATGACCGTTTGACGTGGAAGAAAACTGATTACTGGGCAACCCCTCTTGAAACCCTAGGTTTGGGTCAAGGAGACTGTGAAGACTTCTCCTTCGCTAAATACATCACCCTTAATGCTCTCGGTGTCCCCATTGAAAAACTCCGACTAACCTACGTTAAAGCGCAGATCATAACCACAGCAGGAATCAAGAACCAGGCCCACATGGTGCTCAGCTACTACCCCACACCGAGCAGCCAACCGTTCATACTGGATAACTTACGCCAAGAGGTTTTATCCGCAGCACAACGCCCTGACCTGCAACCAATTTTCAGTTTCAACACTAAACAATTGTGGATCAACGGTAAACAAGGACCAACTGGAGATTCATCGTCACGCCTATCTAACTGGCGTGACGTCTTAACCCGCATGAAAGCTGAAGGGATTCAGCTTCAAGACACGCAGCCTTGAAATGAAAGGTTTTAGAATATGTCACTAAATAAACAATTGTGGATATCACTGGGGGTAATGCTAGTCATAATTCTCAGCATCACCTTTACCATCAGTACCCTAACAGCACGAGACTACTTGCGCCAACAATTGTATTTGCAAAACCAGGACAACGTCACCGCACTTGCCCTGTCAATTTCACAATTTGATAAGGAATTAAGTAGCCTAGAGTTACTGATTAGTGCTCAATTTGACAGCGGTCACTATCAGTATATCCGCATTAATGACCCTGAAGGTAAATTGATTATAGAACGGGTTAATCCACCGCTGCCTAGTGATGTACCTAAGTGGTTTCAACGCTTAGTTCCAATACAGGTAGAACCAGGAGTGGCCACAATTCAAAATGGCTGGTTGGTCTTTGGCATACTAGAGCTACAAAGTCACAGCCGTTTTGCCTACCAGTCGCTCTGGCAACAAACACAACAATTGTCGCTATGGTTTATGGCAAGCCTACTCTTTAGCGGATGCATGGGCAGCCTAATCTTAAAACGGATCACACGACCGCTTGATGATGTCATCATTCAGGCGCAAGCGATCGGACAGCGCAAATTCATTCGCATCCATGAGCCTAAGACCCTAGAATTTCGTGCAGTTGTCAGTGCCATGAACCACTTATCAAGTAAAGTCGAGCAAACGTTAGCAGAAGAAGAACAACGCTTAGAACAATTGCGTCAACAGGCCCATTACGACAATGTCACGGGATTGCTAAATCGGCAACAGTTTTTCAATCAGCTCAAATCGATCACCAGCGACAACGATTCCAGCGGAGCAGGAACACTCATCATCGCCAGATTTAGTGAACTGGAGCAACTCAATGCGGCGTTAGGTCGGCAGAAAGTGGATCAGCTTCTTGGGCTCATGGGGCAAAAGCTCTCGGCATTGTGTCAACAACAGCCAAATTGGATTGCGGGGCGACTCAATGGTAGCGACTTTTCACTCCTCGCTTTCGATCATAACAATGCGCACAACCTTGCCCTGCAGGTATCTGAACAACTACATCAGCTCATCAACACCATCGACCACACCACTGAACTACTGCTCCCCGTTGGTGCCACGACATTTGATCAAGGAGATTCGCTCTCGGCAATTTTATCCCGCACCGATAACGCACTTGCCGCTGCCGAACAAAAAGGGGCATCAACGGTTGAGGTGATTCGAGCAGAAAGCTATCGCGTAACGCTTACCAATCACGCAGCATGGCGCGACGCCATTGTAACTGCCATCGACCATGACACCATAACTTTGGATCAATACCCGGTAACAGATATGAACGGCAAGCTGATTCACATGGAAGCACCATCACGAGTTCTTATCGACAACAGCTGGTGCAATTCAGGCATCGTTATCCCATTTGCTGCCAGCAGCGGCTTACTGCCACAATTTGATCAATGCATTATCACCAAAGCATTAGCTAACATAAGCGATAGCAACAAAAACGGTGCGCCACAAGGAATCAACTTGTCTCACCAAGCCATGTGCGATCTATCATTTCGTCATACACTCATTCAGCAACTCAAACAACACCCACTAGCAGCCGAGAAACTCTGGCTCGAAGTTTCAGAATATGGTGCGTACCGATACTTTGATGAATTTAAGCAATTTTGCCATGAGCTGAAACCTTTCGGCTGCAAGATCGGCCTCGAACATGTTGGCACTCAGTTTGCTAGGTTGAGCAAATTGCACGATCTTGGCTTAGATTACCTCAAAGTTGATGCAGCCTTGATTCGCGATATCGACAACAACCAACCAAATCAAACACTACTGCGTAATCTGTGCACCATTTCACACACTATCGGCCTGATCGTAATTGCCGAAGGGGTCGAAAGCAGTGAAGAACGCCAATGCCTCGGGAATATCGGTCTAGACGGCATGACCGGTCCCGCCATTACGCTAACGAATCAAGAAGTCTAGCCCGCCCGTCTTTCATTCACAAAAAAATGACCGTAGCAGATCAACTGCTACGGTCATTTTTATTTCAAAATCTCTACTTTACATCAAAAACATTGCTCGGCATCCTCAGCAAACAACGTCAAGCAACACGCTGCTGACGTAACGTGCGGCAATCAAATAACTTCTGTTGCGCCGGTTCAGAAAATCGGCAAAGTGAATCGAGCTACTGGCAACAAGAATATCGCTCTCACATCTTTGTTTGCATCAACCATCCTGTCACCCGCCTAGTCTGTAATCAACTTACCATTATTGATCATGTCAGCAATGATTGTTGCATCCAGACTATCACCAGCAATATCTGTCAGTGCTGAATCAGTCAAACTATCCATACTAACATCATTAAGGGTAATCGTTTGATCCTCAGCGTTGGCGAGATCACCAGTACTACTCACATGTACCACTGTGTCATTACCCGATTGTTCAAAATGAAGATAACTGTCTAGGTTATCACTCTCTACATTTGAAAGGATATCACCCAGATCTAGCGCATCACTATCATTTACGGTATCAAAATCCATAACGGTGTCATTGGCAGGTTTATCAGTTGAACCCAAATCATTCAATTCCCACTTAAAGGTATCGGCACCAAGCCCCCCGATCAATTGATCATCGCCCTCACCACCGCTAATGATGTCATCACCGTCACCACCATCAATGTAATCATTGCCAGATCCACCCGATAATGTAGAACTATCTGTCCCTCCAATGATCGTAAGTGCCTCACTACCATTGGACTCTTCACCCGTGGTGACCATCATTGTCGGTTTAAATGCGCTGTCCAATATCTCGGGCGTAGTCAAATACACATTGTCAACAAATGTTGTTCCATCAAAGAAATTGACTAATAGCCCAGGATCTAATTCAAAAACATCACTTCCATCTGCTGTCACTGATGATGGATTGATATTAACCGTGTCCCCATTCACATCCACAAAAGTCAACACCGAGTCTTCTGGAAAACCACTCAATGAAACTTCAGTGATTGCTTCGCTGCCATCAACATCCTGCAATACACCGTTAATTTCTACAGGGTATGTAAACCCTGTAGATGCTGCATTTGGATCAGAAATATTTTCAAGTGAAAAGCCCCCTCCAGCAACATTATTATCTACAATGGTTAGATGGGTAAAGGCTATTGGACTTGTTAGAGTTAAATGGTCACTAGCATTACCATTTGCAAGGAGCATATCTGTAGAGACGTCAACCGTTGAGACAAGATCTCCATTCGCATCGGTTATCGTTCTTGTCGCTACGTCTGCTAGACTATTTTTCACATCCATAAAAGTCCAGACAATCGTCGAGCCATCCTGACCTTTAGCGGTTATAACTATCTCTTCATCCACAATACTTTTAACTTGTAACGCCAATGAAGTCACTGAATTGGGCAACGTAATACTTAACACCTCACCATAATCCAATTGATTGGCGTCATTATTAGAAGTCTCAATCCCTATCCCAAGTCCTGGTGTAAAGTTCAATACATCTGTTGATGACGTTATGACTAACCCTTTATATTCGAATACATCTGTTGCAGCGTTTTCATCTAAGTCAGCATTTAAAATACCGGTATTCACTAAGGGGTTACCAATTACAATTGAAGCGTTGCCAGCTGTCGGCGATAGACTATCTGCCACAGGAGTGACATCGATCGTTAATTTACCAACATCTGTAGACACACCATCAGTCACAGTATAATCAACACTATCGCTACCGCTAAAATTCAACGCCGGTGTATAGGTATAAGAACCGTCAGCAGCAAGAACCACGCTTCCGCCCTGAAACGTTGTAAACGTTCCTGGCACAACACTCAATTCAAGACCGCTTGAAACCATATCATTTGCATCTAAATCAATTACGGAGGTAAAGACAGTATCTTCCACCGCAACAACGGTGTCATCAACAGCGTCTAAGAATGGTTCTGGAGTGACAGAAACGGTGACGATACCAATGTTGCCTTCGCTGTTGGTGTAGGTGAAGCTGTCTGCGCCTGTGTAATCAGCCGCAGGAGTGTAAGTAACAATGCCGGTGGCGGTGTCAACGCTGGTCGTACCATGAGCACCGTTGCTAGCGGAAACTAAGGTCGCATTGTTGCCGTCAGTATCAGTGTCATTATTCAACACGAAGATCTCTATAGCACTGTCTTCGACAGTTTCGACAACATCATCGACGATGACAGTTGGATCATTGACGATGCTAGGATAACCAGACCCAGTAAGAATGGTAACTTCAATTATATCCGAGGTTTCTGCAACTTGACCATTCGAAACCTCCTTAGCACTGGCGGTAACTGTGAGCTCATAAGTTCCTTCTTCGAGCCCACTAATAGTTAAATTAGTCAGATCCCAGCCGACAACATCAACTTCACCTGTTCCACTATGGATGCCATCACTCAGAATTGCACCATTTGGAATACCTGATATATGGATTGCCAACAGCTCAGACTCATCATCATCATTCAATCCAGCCGATATTGTGGACAGTCTTACCAGCTCCCCTTCTATCCCTGTATTAGCAAGTTGTTCCAGTTGGATATTATCGAGCACTCCACCTGTACTATTTTGATCCGCAGAAACAAATTCAAGCCTATAAGTCCCTGTTGCAGAAACAGGGATTGTCAGCGAATAATCCTGCAATGCAACAGTATCGCTTTCGAGGGTCATAAGAGTTTCTACATGATTCTCAGTATCTGTAAGTTTTACATAAATAGTAGAATCATTTACATGCCCAGATCTAGGTGAAAACTGGAACGACAACTGATAAGTCTCTCCAGCTTCGGCACTGATCACAGTGTAAAGATTGGAGGAATCACCACGATTACCTTCCAACTCAACTACATCGTTAGTTGTAACCTGATTCTTTAAATATGTATTTTCCTGTCCAATTTCTATTTTTCCATCTGGATTGTCAGTATGCCAAATACCACCAGTTAATCCCGTAGCAAGGGCATTACCCGTCCACGTACCACCGTAAGTAAATTCTTCAACATCTGTTGTATAATTAAAGTCGGAATCAGTAATCGTTAAAGTAGGCGTGTCAGCAACGGGTGTTACATCTATTGTCACCATGGCATTATCCGAATTGCCATCTACATCAAAAACAACGTAATCAAAACGAGCATAATCTGACTGTTGATTGCCGACATCGCTACCGGCATAGGCATCACTACCTGACTCATTGGCAACAGGGACAAAAACTAAAACTGCCTGACCATTTGTTGCGATTATCTCAGTACCAGCTTCGTATACATCGTTTAAAGGATTCCCTTCGCCAACATAGTGGCTATAAAGAACACCATCTGTTGGCAATACATTGATCACAAAATGATCAATATCATTCTCCACATCAGTCGCCGTCAATACAACATTCAACGGTGTGTCCTCTGCTGCCGTAAAGACAAGATCCGTGGCTACTGGTGCATCATTGACTGCATCTACGTTAAAGCTAACAGTAGCTGTGTCTGTTCCACCCTTGCCATCTTCTATTGTGTATGTAAATGATGCTTCTCCGTTATAGTCTGCATCTGGTGTAAAGATTACATTACCATTTTGATCCAAGCTTACTGTTCCGTGTGTGTCATCAGAAGCATTTACGGCTGTAAGGGTTATTACATCACCATCTACATCACTATCATTAGCCAAAATATCCGCAGCATATATAGTCATAGCAGTATCTTCTGTAGCAGATGATTGTGAAGACCAATCTGCACCTGAACTAATTACAAGATTGTCTATACCATAAGATTCATCACTTAAAGATTGATTGAGTGTTGAGCCAAATCCTAGCTTTACCTCTCCATTGCTATCCACAATAGCTTGAACTTCGTACGAGTGTACTTCATCATTATCTAAGTGAGGAGCTCCAGAGCTTCCTATATTATCAATAGCTTCTCCACCATCTTCTTCATCGGTCGCAAGGTTGCTCCAAGTTCGACCAAAGTGAGACATTGCATCACTGGCAACCTCTTCTCCGTTTACAAATACGTTAAAAAACTCATCATCCCAAGAGTCTATCTCATACATATCAAACTTGATAATGACACTCTCACCCGCATGTTCCACACCTAAGTTAAATACTTTAGATACAGCTTCTTCTCCATTTGATCCACCAAATCTTCCGAGGAAGTTAGAAGCATTTCCAGCAGTCTCAGTTGTAGTATTATCATTCCAACCCTCAGCACCACCTTCAAAGTTTTCTGAAACAAGAACTTCACCTGCACCACTAGTAGATAAGTTATCATTCACTGCGTCAGGTGGATCATTTACATCTGTTACCGTTAAGCTCACCGTAGCTGGTGCTGAAGTTGTTCCATCATTATCTTTTACAGTATAAGCGAAGCTATCAGCTCCATTGTAATCTCCAGTTGGTGCATAAGTTACTTCACCAGTCGTTCCGTTTACAGATACTGTTCCGTGTATAGGCTGTGTAGTGATGGTGACGGTTGTTGGATCAATTGTTCCATCTAAGTCGGTATCGTTTAATAATACATCAATTTCGACACTTCCATCTTCAACGACTGTAACTGATTCTACGTTTGCTACTGGTGCATCATTAAGAGGATTCACAGTTACCGTTACAGACGCTGAATTATTCTCACTATTAGTGTAAGTAAACGTATCCGTTCCAAAGAAGTCAGAGTTAGGAGTATAGGTAACGACTCCAGTAATGGCGTTTACTGTAGTGGTACCGTTTGTTCCGTTTGTTGCGGAAACGAGTGTGGCGGCGTTGCCATCTACATCGGTATCATTTGCAAGTACTGAGATATCTACTGCTACATCTTCATTTGTAGTTGCTGTATCTGCTAAGAGTACTGATAGTTCGTTTTGAGAAACAACTGTAACCTCTACCGGTAATGTTGTAGAAGCATTGTCACTATTTGCTGACTCAGTACTTGTTGAAACAACATGTAGCGTATATACAGTAGTCGCATCAACATCCATCGTGCCCAATGTTAGATTATTTAAATCCCAATTGGTAATATCGATACTCGTACTAGTAGTATTTGCTGTAAAAGAATTGATTCCGTCTGAAATTGTAAAACCTTCGGGGATATCTTTTATTGAAATCTCTAAAGATTCTGAACCATCTGTATCTGATAAACTAGATGCAATATTAAGACCTACTGAACTACCTTCATCTATTACAATCGGGGCTGTAGTTACATCGATCTTTTCATAGTCAATTGAATGAATAAGATAATCATGATTTCCTCCGGCAGGAGCCGTAAATACAACTTGATCAAAAAGTAATCCATCTAATGGCTTTAGTGTAACAGCAGGGTCTATCCGATCATTTCCACCAACACTAATACCAGTTCCGACTTCTTCACCATTATTGTAAAATGTATATATTGCATTTTCAGATGCATTCTTCCATGCAAATGAAATATCAATTGAAGAAATAGGAGCATCAAAATCAATCACTATTTGCTCTGAAGCACCATCAGCACTACTGTATCCAAGTTCACTATCAGCACCAGATGCGCGACCAGTTACCCCAAAACCTACAGGTGAAGTATTTATACTAATAGTAGATAATGAACCATCAGAAGCAAGCGCGGTAACTTGATAACCACCAGTATTATCAGTTACATTATCTACGGTAATTGACTGTGCAGTCACAACATCACTTGTTATGTGTAATGTAGGTGCATCAGCAACAGCAACTATGTTTACAGTTACAGACTCAGAGTTCCCTTCTGAGTTTTCATAAGTGAATGTATCCGTTCCAGAAAAATCGGCATTGGGAGTATAGGTTACCACTCCAGTGGCTGCGTTTACTGTCGTGGTACCGTTGGTGCCATTGGTAGCAGAAACCAGTGTGGCGGCATTGCCGTCTACATCTGTATCATTTGTAAGTACTGAGATATCTACGGAATTATCTTCATTGATAGTTGCTGTATCTGCTACAACTACTGTCTCATCATTGACATCGCCTACGGTTACTGTTGACGTTGTTGTCGCTGTGGCATTGTCGTTATCTATTGTTACTAGAGTAACGGTTGCATCACCAAAGAAGTTTTCTGCTGGGGTGAAGGTATAGGTACCATCATCATTGACAACCACTGTACCTTGATCTGCTGGCACGGTTGCTGTGGTGGAAACTATGGTGCCATCGACATCGGCAGCGGTAAACGCAACGGTGACAGAGCCGGAATCTTCGTCGATTGAACCGTTTTCCGCGGTGATTGTTGGACCATCATTGACATCGCCTACGGTTACTGTTGACGTTGTTGTCGCTGTGGCATTGTCATCCCCCAACAAATCATCAGTCTGAAATGGATCATCAACAAGAATCTCTTCAGCTACAGCTTGGCTGGTCAATATTTGTGCAGGATCGAGTTCTTCAATTATATTGGTTAGCCGAACAAAGTTATTACCAGAATCGTTACTACCTGCCGGTCCTGCGCCAGGTGCTTCAATAACAGCGTCTAGGTCACCACCATTTTCGAGAGTTTGAACGATCTGAGCAAAGCTATCTTCCTGGAGGGCGCTTTCCTCAATGCTGGGCTGCAAGGACTCTGATAGCTCTGCGGTCATCTGCACGGTTTGATTAGGCTGCAACGAAAACGGCGACCCACCACCGAAATCGAGTTCTACACGACCATCAGCAGAGGTGATCACCACCTGCCCTTCAAGGAGAATGTCGCCAGTTTTAAGTTCAACTAGCTCACCATTTTCATGGCGAACATAAGCTTTACCAACAACAGAAATGATAACAGCAACAGGACGCGCAACAGCCATAAGAAGTACTCCTTTGAGGGATGAACTATAAAATCAATAATTTATAAACTATTTTAGTCGTAAGAATTCTAGCAGAGGTT